>Ga0066407_1000340_pt1 | contig 7250 bp, 6 predicted proteins | sample LakWasMeta9_HOW4_2_FD_59494 | JGI IMG/M metagenome (GOLD analysis project Ga0066407, IMG submission 59494) | Freshwater sediment methanotrophic microbial communities from Lake Washington under simulated oxygen tension - Sediment Metagenome 9_HOW4 | ecosystem: Environmental > Aquatic > Freshwater >... | reverse complement strand
CTCATCTGCCAGTTATTATCGTAACTGGCCATGGAGATGTTCCAATCACCGTTCGGGCTATGAAGGCAGGGGCTTTTGAGTTCTTACAAAAGCCATTTAACGACCAAGTTCTTCTAGACACCATCCAGGCTGCGCTAAAGAAATATGACATCGTTTGGGAGCAAGATGATAAGAGAAGTAATGCAAGTCACAGCTTAGCTACTTTAACAAGACGCGAGCGCGAAGTTCTTGAGCTATTACGTTATGGTAAATCAAACAAGATAATTGCTAGAGAGCTTTCATTATCAGTGCGTACGGTAGAAGGTTATCGAGCTAATATTACCGAAAAATTAGGCGCAAAGTCTCTTGGTCAATTGATCGATTTGGTAATTAAGACTGAGTAACTTATTGCCAATCCTATTTTTATTGCTGAATATTTTAGTGTAATTGCGATAAAAAAATTCTCGTTTCCAAATTAAATATTAGTAATCTCTAATTTCAATCATGTGTCAAATTGCTGACACATTCTCTTAAGTAAAACTACGTAATTACCTGAAATAACCCGTATTAGTTCGGGTTTCTTCTGCATATCCTTCTATGTAGTATTCATCTCATGGATCGTCTGTTAATTCAATAATTCTGCAGTGATTGTAAAAGAATCTTGAATTTGCAGGCACTCCAAATTAAAAAATCGATGAACAAAAGGAGATATATTATGCGAAGTTTAGTGTTCGGACATCTTGTCTACCTATATACGCCTCTGGGAATTATTGCCACCATTATAGGTATTCTAATGGGTGGACCATGGGTGTGGGTGGGCATTGGGATATTTGGTTTTAATATCGTAATGGATACGCTAACTAGTGGCATTCATTTTAAAGGTGCTGCAGTCAATAGCAAGGGCGAAGCTGCGGGTAAAGGGCCAATCCTAAACATGATGATGTATTTGCAGTTCGTGAGCTTTGTGGTTCTGCAACTAGCCGTAGTCTGGCGAATTTATCAGTTCGCGTCAGGTATGCCTGTTGAAGCTATGGAATGGAACGGTTATGCATACGAGAGTGGCATTACAGGACTAGGCTTGTTTGCTGTAGTTTTGGGCGCAGGCTTACATCAAGGCTTAGGTATTATGTTTGGCCATGAACTTGCGCACACAAAAGGCTTTGGTTTCTTGATTTCGCGTTTGATGATGGGGTTGTCCGGCTGTGCGGCATTTTGTTATGCGCATGTTTACAATCACCATTTAGAGCTAGGTCGTGCATGGTTAGGACCTGAAGGCAATAAAATGATGGATGATGCTGACCCAGCAACCGCACCACGCGGACGCAGTCTATACAAACACTGGATCATTTCAACTATTGGTCAGTCTTTCTTTAATTTTAAAACTGAACAACGTCGTCTCAAACGCATGGGTAAATCCTTCCTATCACCAGCAAATCGCTGGATTAGAGGTTACCTGTTAAGTGTTCCAACATTGGTCTTGTTTGGTTATGGCGGTTACTTAGGCGGTGGCCAGGACGGTATGTTGCTTGGTTTAGGCAGTATTGGTTTGATGTGGATTATCTCTACATTTGAACTTGAGGCTCTTAACTACATGGAACACTACGGCCTAATTCGTGTTAAAGGTCAGCCAATCGAATATCGTCACTCATGGGATAACGATAACGTATTTTCTAGCTGGGCTTTCATTGAGATTGGTCGTCAAGCTGATCATCATGACCGTGGTGAAACACATTTCTGGGAATTATCTAGCGTAGGTACACAGTCATCACCACATGGCGCACCGAATGCAATGATCGGCTATTACACAGAATTTGTAATCGCACTGATTCCACCACTATGGCACGCAATTTATAAGAGAAAGCTAGCAGTTTGGGATCGAGATTTTGCAAGCCCAGAAGAACGTGCAATTGCTCAAAAAATTAATCGTATGGTGGGTTATGAAGTTGATCCAGCAGATATACGCGGTAAGAAACTAGAAGTTAGTTACGCATAATGATATAGCGCTGATCTAGAACTGGATCAGCGCTCATTTCGAAAATTAGTCTAAAGAAAAGTATAAGTAAGGAGACTGACATGAGTACAGAAACAGCATCAACGCTTTATGAGCGTCTCGGAAAACGTCCTGGCATAGAAAAAATTGCCTCAGATATCTGGGATAACCATATTAGCAATCCAATTATTAATAACCGTTATGCAAGCAGTGATCCAGTAAAAGTAAAACGCTTAGTTACAGAGCTTTGTTGTGCTGGATTTGGCGGTCCAGAAACATACACGGGTAAAGATATGATTTCATCTCACAAGGGAATGAATATTAACGAAGCAGAGTTTATTGCTGTATGTGACGACGTTCTTAAAGCGTTAGATAAGAATCAAGCAGGACAACGCGAAAAAGATGAGGTTTTATGTATCCTCTATTCTATGAAGAATGAAGTCGTTCATTTGTAATTCTTCGGGGCGTCAATACAGGCGCCCCGATATCCCTCACAAGGAATCTGGATATGTTTAGTTTTTTCTCACGCAAGGGCCCTTTTAAAGCCAATGTTTTATCAAATAACTCAACTTTTGAAGTTCCAACTGGAGACAACCTTCTTAAAGCAGCACTGAGTAACGGCCTGGCTTGGCCTAATAATTGCAGAGTAGGGAGTTGTGGTCAATGTCGTTGTCGTTTGGTAAGCGGTAAAATTAAACCACTTAGCGATTTTAGTTATGTGTTATCCGGTGAAGAGCTTGATTCAGGAATGATATTAGCCTGTCAGACAAGTCTGCGCAGCGATGTCGAAGTTGAAGTTGTAATGGATCAGCCACCAGTTACACTATCTGCTCCAAAAACTATAGATGGTGTAATCGCAAGCACAAAATCTCTAACACATGATATTTTAGAAGTGAAAATACGCCTCGATGATCCAATTCCCACCTATCTATCTGGTCAGTACGCTGAATTAACGGTACCTGGTTTGATAGACAAACCGCGCTCCTATTCTTTTGCTAGAGCGCCTGAGAACGAAGAAAAAGGACATGTAAGTTTCTTTATTCGACACGTACCCGAAGGTGAGATGACTAGCTGGCTTCATGGAGATAATAGGCAAGGACACCGAGTTAGCGTTACGGGGCCATACGGGTCATTCTGGCTCAGAGAATCTACTGCACCAATTGTCTGTATAGCAGGCGGAAGTGGGATGGCTCCAATACTTGCGCTTTTAGAACAAATGTCTATACAAGGGATATCACGCCAAGTGACTTATATGTATGGTGCGCGAACTCAAAAAGATCTCTACTGTTTAGATGAAATGAATTTGTTTAAGGCTAAGGCAAACGGAAACTTTAACTTTCTACCAGTACTATCACGTGAGCCAGAAGATAGTGATTGGGATGGACTTCGTGGGCAATGTATTGATGTGCTAGCTACTAAGGCTATAGATTTACCAAATTGTCATGCTTATCTATGTGGGCCTCCTGGCATGATTGATAGTGCAATCGAGTATCTGACAAAGTCAGGCGTATCAGCTAATAATATCTATTACGATAAATTTTTGGATGCATCCAGTATGAAGGGTGGCCGTCTTTAGTCATTAATACAGATTCAGATTAATAACACATATTTTGATGAGCCAGGTATTCGAATATTTTTTAGTTACTAGCCAGCCTTTATATTAGAAATAACCGTGACAGCAGACGATCTGCTGTGAGAATTTAGTGCCTTTAATTTATATACATTAAATTTTAAATTAAAGGCGGTTGATCATGAATGGGGGGGACGTATGAATGCCAACGAGTATTATTCTGAAAAAATCCATGGACATCATCATACATTTGAGCTGGGTAATTTTGTTCTTGAGATGGGAGAGACTTTAAGGAATGCTAAGCTTCTATACAAGACGCATGGCAAACTTAATGAAAAGAAAGACAATGCAATTTTGTTTCCTCATATGTGGTCTGGTAACTCAAGCTCAATGGAAGGTTTTATAGGATCAGGGAGACCATTGGATCCTGATAAATACTTCATAATTCTACCTGGCATGCTAGGTAACGGATTCTCATCATCACCTAGTAATACGCCAGAACCACACGATCGTGGAGCATTTCCTAACGTAACTATTGGCGATGATGTAGTTGCGCAACACAGACTCATTACTGAATATTTCGGTATTACAGAACTTCAGTTAGTTCTTGGATGGTCAATGGGTGCGCAGCAGACGTATGAGTGGGCGGTCAGGTTTCCTGATATGGTAAAACGAATTGCACCTATAGCTGGCACTGCAAAAGTTACACCGCATAATGCACTTTGGGTAACGTCACACGAAGATGCACTAAAATCCGACCCAAATTTTAATAATGGGTTTTATAACAACTCAGGTGAATGCCATGCTGGGTTAAGACGCCACTCTAGGTTATGGGGTGTTATGGGCTTGTGCCAAGAATTTTACTACCGGGAGACTTGGCGCAGTATCGGCTTCTCCTCACTTCAGGATTTTCAGATTGGATTTTGGGACAATTATTTTTTACCTATGGATCCTAATAATCTAATTTGCATGGGTTGGAAATGGCGGCATGGAGATGTAAGCCGCCATTGTAATGGTAGTTTAAAAGATGCATTGAGTAGAATTAAGGCCAAAACTTATGTCATATCTTTTACACACGATATGTCATTTCCTCCTGAGCATAGTGAGGCTGAACAGAGAATGATTCCCAATAGTGAGTTTCATTTGGTAGATACGTTGTGGGCACACTTCGGTATGTTTTGCTTAGCTGATGAAGGTGTTCAAATTGATAAACTTCTTCAAAAGCTATTGAACGAAGACATTGATTTATCGTTTTGAGTGGCGCATAAAACGATGTCTATAGCTATAGACTAGCTAAATCGATATTTTTTTGCTTCCGACGTACAAAAATCTATTTTAATTCGTAGTAAAAAAAGAGCAGACCCATAAACCGGGTCTGCTTAAGTTAATGTCCCTTTGGAGGATAGGTACATTAATTCATTTCAATTTCGCCTTAATTAATTACTTTTCAATACGTAATGCGTTAGCCTGGCACGCTGCAACGACCTTTCGCACATCTTCCTCACTGGCATTTTCTGGCTCAATAACAAAGGCTCCATTCTCAATTTTGAATACTTGTGGCAATGTTTTTACGCAATTTCCACTGTGACAGCAAGCTTTCTCATCCCAGACAACTTTCATAATTTTTTCCTTGAAAATCTATTAATTGAAAAATTTACATACTGTTATTTAGTACATGAGACAATTATGGGCGTTCTATTAAGAATAACTATCCGTATTAATACTTGATATTGCTGTAGTGTGTATAGGTAATTGATTTAGAAAAATTGCTTTTTTATCTCGTGTTGATTTTTATAGTAATTTATTTAAATAACTATAAAAATGTAGATTTAGCTAACCACTCTCGACCTTTGAGCATGGCGTTCCAATATAGCCAAGGTAATAAAGTTGCCTTTAAAAACCATGCTGATGAACGTGGAATGGTAGAATCCAGTGGGAACGTAGGTAGTAGCTTACCTCCATAACCAAACTCAGCCAGAATTACCTTTCCCTTTTCCACAGTGAGCGGGCATGAGCCGTAACCATCGTAAGTTGATAATAGCGGTATCCCTGCGCGTAATGAAATTAGGTTGTCGGCTACTACTACTACTTGTTTGCGTGCCGCTGCTGCAGTTTTTGCATTTGTTGATGATACAACGTCCCCTAGGCCGAATACATTAGGATAACGAGCATGCTGCAAGGTGTTTGGATTAACCTCACACCAGCCCGCGGAATCTGCTAGTTGGCTATTGCGAACGATGTCTGGTGAAATCTGCGGTGGTACCACATGCAGCATATCGAATGGCTTTACTTGCTGCGTTACATTTCCCTCCGAGTCTTTTATATCAAACCATGCTAGCTTTTTCTTTCCATCCACTTTAACTAGATTGGAGCTGAACTCGAGTTTAGCATTGTATTTTTCGATATATTTCATTAGCGGTGGGACATATGTAGGAACGCCAAACAGAACTGGGCCGGCTAAATTAAGTTCAACTTGAATATTCTTTAAAATACCTTTTCGAAGCCAATGATCGCAAGATAAATACATTGCTTTTTGAGGTGCGCCGGCACATTTGATCGGCATAGGTGGTTGAGAAAATATCGCTTTTCCCATTTGAAGATTTGAAACTAACTCCCATGTGTATGGGGCAAGGTCATAACGATAATTAGACGTTACGCCGTTTTTACCAAGGGTTTCTTGCAGTCCTTCAATTTTCTCCCAGGCTAATCTCAGTCCTGGGCACACAATTAATTGTTGATATTTTATAGATGTGTTGTTAGATAGTAGTACGTTATTATTTTCTGGATCCAGGTGTTCAGCTGCTGCACGTATCCATGTTACGCCTTTAGGAATTACGGAACTCATTGGACGTACTGTATTCTTGATGTTGAATGCTCCACCACCTACTAATGTCCATGCAGGTTGATAGTAGTGCTTATCACTTGGCTCTATGATAGCGATTCTGAGCGTAGATTTTCGTTTTAATAAACTTGCTGCGACACTAATGCCAGCAGCACCCCCACCAACAATCAGAATATCGAAGTGGCTTCTGTGACTGACAGTAGCGTCACTATGATTTGTAGTCGTATTTTCCATCTGCAATTTCCTTGGCTTAATTAATATATTTTATAAAGTGAAAAGTATGTTTCCATTGCAAGCTAAGTTACTTATAAGTTAAGCCTGAAAAGTATTTTTGCTGTTAAGGAATATGTAAAAAGTTTTCATAGGCGGCTCCACTTTCATAAATTTACGCAAGGTCCGTGCCAAAATATATAACTTATTGAAATAATTAAAGATAGTGATGAATAAAGAGTTGTTTATAAACTTTTTTGATAGTTATTTTGATGTATATGGCATAGATTTTATTAGTTAATAGAATGGGGTGCCATTTATGACACACTATAGTTAGAGCTTATTAGAAAGATAAATAGCTAGAAAAATTTAATAATAAAATAAAATATATATTTATATGATGTATTAATATATATTGTATTCAAATGGATTAAAGGCTCTAAAATTTACCGTATGAATTCAGTCTGCAATCTAGCCAATATTCTTTTAAGTGATGTTATATGTTTTCATTAGACGATAAATGCACAAAAAAAATTTCTCTGGATAAGTTGTTGCCAATTTGGCTTACGAATTATAAGCGTGAGTGGATTTATGGGGACTTTATAGCGGGCATAATTGTTACTATTATGCTAATTCCACAAAGTCTTGCTTATGCATTG
>Ga0066407_1000336_pt1 | contig 7333 bp, 3 predicted proteins | sample LakWasMeta9_HOW4_2_FD_59494 | JGI IMG/M metagenome (GOLD analysis project Ga0066407, IMG submission 59494) | Freshwater sediment methanotrophic microbial communities from Lake Washington under simulated oxygen tension - Sediment Metagenome 9_HOW4 | ecosystem: Environmental > Aquatic > Freshwater >... | reverse complement strand
GATGAAACGTTTATCAAATCGTATTAATGATTCAATATCTTTTTCAGAATAATTACTTAAATTGAATTGAAAGAATGGTTTATTATCAATTATATTTGGTTCCACAACATCAGAATAAAATCTATACTCAATACCATTTGTCAGAATAGCAAGTTTTGAATTCTTTGTGTTGCTGAAATATCCGTTTAATTGCCCCGCTTCTTTATCACTTAATTTGCTAGTTTGTTTTTTAGCTTCAATTAGAATTGTATCTTTTTTATTTAAGATAATGGCATAATCAATTTTCTGGCTTATTCTTTCTCCAAAATCAGCATTATATTCAGGTATTAAATCCGTCGAAACATAATTCAACATAAAGAAAAAAGGTTCAATTAAAAACTTTCTGGTTTGGGCTTCGTTTGAACATAATTCGATAGCTTCATTTAATTTGAAGTTATCTAACATTTTCTTTAATTGTGAAATCGCTTGTTTTGGAATTATAGTTGTTGCCATTATTATGTTTTTTATAATTGATCTATCAAATGTAATCTTTCTATTATCAATTTAATAAAAGAGAGTCAATTATCTAAACAAAAAATAAAAATTTCCAGATAAGTAAAGAGTTTTACATAAAAATGAAAGTCTTGAAATCAAGAAAAGTCGTTTATAGCCCCGATAGAAATGAAAATCCTTGTGGCGGCTGACATTTATGTCGCCACAAGATTGCAGTGAATAGCGGGAACTAGATTCTAAAAGGACGAGAATCATCTGCTCCTAAAAACAATAAAAACACAGGTTCTTAGATGAAATTACCTATTAGAACGCCTGTCGTTATTTTGTTGTGGGCGTCTCAGGCCAAAGCTATTATTGCCGCTTCTTGAATTAACAGTATTTGCTTTTGATGGATTTGAACTGCGTTGTTGTCTTCCTTGTCCTTGTTTAATTGGTTCCGTTGAAGCGTTGGGATCTGGCTCAAAACCTTTGATGCTTTCTTTAGGCAATTTCAAGCCGACCAATTTTTCTATATCTCGTAAAAAAACAGTTTCGTCCGGACTAAACAACGAAATGGCTTCTCCACTGGCTCCGGCTCTTCCGGTTCGACCAATTCGGTGCACATAATCTTCAGGAATATTGGGCAATTCAAAATTAACAACGTGAGGTAACAATGGAATATCCAAACCTCGAGCGGCAATATCCGTGGCGACCAAAGCGGTCAGGCTTCCGTTTTTAAAACCGGCCAAAGCTTTGGTTCTGGCACCTTGACCTTTATTCCCGTGAATGGCTGCTGCTTTAATGCCAGCGCTAATCATATTTTCAGTTAGCTTGTTGGCACCTTGTTTGGTACGCGTAAATACCAAAATCTGTTTCCAGTTGCCTTCCGTAATCAATTTAATTATCAATTCTGTTTTTTTCTCTTTGGCACAAGGATATACTTTTTGGATAATAGCATCCACTGTCGTGTTTTCGGGTGTGGCTTCCACTTGGACTGGATGGTGCAAAATACCCATCGCTAATTTCTTGATGTCTTTGGAGAAGGTTGCCGAGAACATTAAGTTTTGCCTTTTGGATGGTAATACTTTTATGATACGTTCAATATCCCGTAAAAAACCCATATCGAGCATACGGTCGGCTTCGTCCAAAACCAAAATCTCCACTTTAGACAGCGATATCAAACCTTGATTTTGCAAATCGATCAATCGACCGGGAGTTGCGACTAGAATATCAAGTCCTTGACGTATTTGAGCGGCTTGTGGGTTTTGGTTTACGCCTCCAAAAATTACGGCAGAACGCAAATCCAAGAATTCACTGTATTCTTTTATGTTGGCATATACTTGAGCTGCCAATTCTCGTGTTGGGGTTAATATCAAGGCACGAATGGGTCTGTGACTTAGGTGTTTCCCTTGGGATAATATTTGCAATATGGGTAAGGTGAAAGCTGCTGTTTTTCCTGTTCCTGTTTGTGCGGATGCCAATACGTCTTTGCCTTCCAGGATTGGTGGAATTGCTTTTTGTTGTATTGGAGATGGTGTTGAATATCCTTTTTTGCTGATGGCTTTTAATAAAGCATCAGATAAGCCTAATGAGTTAAATGACATAAATTGTGTTTATGAAGTAAACACTATTATGTTTGAGTACTTCTTTAATTTGGCGCGAAGGTACAGCTAATTTTATGGATGTGCTTTTGATTGCTTGATTTTGTTTCAATGCTTCTTTTAATCCTTGTTTATTGCAAATCAATGCTGTCAGGTTTTATTAGCTGTTTTAGAGATATACGAATTAATATTATTGTTTATTAATCAGTTTATCCATTTTATCATTGTCTCTTCGATAATTCCTTTTATGATAGGTTTTGAGATATAATCGTCCATTTCAGCTTGAATACACCTATTTCTTTCTTCTTTTTCAGTTCCGGCAGTTACAGCTATTATAGGGACATTTTTCCCTGACTCCATACTTCGTATAATTTTTGATGCTTCACAACCGTTCAATAAAGGCATTTGAATATCCATAAAAATAATATCGGGTTTTATGGTTTCAAATTGATCAACGGCTTCTATGCCGTTGAAAGCTTCAAAAATAGTTACCCCGATAAACGTGTTTTTAATGATTGTTTTTAGTAGCAACATATTGATTTTGTTGTCTTCGGCAATCAGTACTTTTAAATTTTTTAATCGATCTTCCGTTTTAATGATATTTTCTAAGGCATTATCAATCAGATTGTCGATATTGATTTTGTTTGGTGTTGTTTGATTACTGGTTTTTAAATCTAAATCAAAATAAAAAACACTTCCAATATTTACTTTACTTTTAAGTTGAAGATGACTATTCATCAATTCTAACAGTTGATTTGAAATGGTTAGCCCTAATCCTGTTCCTCCAAATTTTCTGGTTGTTGAGTTGTCTTCTTGGGAAAAAGCTTTAAAGATTTTATTCCAGTTTTCCTCAAGTATTCCAATTCCAGAATCGATAACGGCAAAGCGAATATTAGTTCTAGAATCATCTATTTTTTCAAGCACTGAAACTTCTAATTTTATGGACCCTTTTTCTGTAAATTTAACGGCATTGGCTAATAGATTAATTAAAATTTGTTTTAAACGAACAATATCTGTCCAACAATATTTGGGTACATCTGAGGCTATGTTTAGTTCTAAGTGAAGATTTTTTTTGCTAGATTTATAGGATATCAAATCATTTATTTGATTCAATATTTCTTTAATCTCGCATTCTTCAATGAATAAATCTAATTTTCCTGCTTCAATTTTTGAAAAGTCAAGAATACTATTAATGATGTCTAAAAGAGAATGGGCAGATTGACTAACGGTAATCATATGCTTTTCTTGAATTTTTTCAAGATTGGTTTTCATCAGTAAGTCTGTAAAACCTATTATTCCATTTAGAGGAGTTCTAATTTCATGGCTCATATTAGCAAGAAATTCCGATTTTGATTTGTTGGCAGCTTCGGCTATTTCTTTAGCGATTATGGCGTCTTCAGTTTCTTTTTTATTTGTTATATCAAAAAATATTCCTCCTACATAACTGATTTTATTATTCTTTTTGATTATATCTCCAAATTCTTCTACCCAGACACTATGTCCTTTTTTATGGATAATTCTATAAATTATCTGCATTTTAGTACGTTCTTCAATCAATTTTTTTGATAATCTTTGTACATATTCTATGTCTTCAGGATGAACTAAATCAATATAATATATTTTATTTTCAAGAAATTCTGATTTACTGTATCCTGTCAGGTTTTCTATTTCGTCATTAACATAAATTTTACTCCATTTATTGTCAATATTTGACAAATAAACAGTTCCGGGAATATTTTCGGTTAATAAGCGAAATTTTTCCTGGCTTTCATATAGTATGGTTTCATTTTTATTTCTTTCCAATACCGAGGAAATATTGTTGGCAAGTGTTTGTAAAATATTAATTTCGTCTTCTGACCATTTTTTTTCATTAGAACAATCATCAAAACCTATCAAACCAGAAAATTCATTTTCAATGTATAAAGGTAAAATAAGCACTGATTTGATATTATTAGACAATAATGCTTCTTTAAAAAAGGAATCTTCCAGTTTTCGGGTGATTGCATTGAATTTTTTTTTCTTTTTTGCCAGAGCAATTATTTCTTTTAGATTGTCATCATTAAATGTTTTTGTTTCAGTAATTTGAAGAGGAATATCTTCTTTTGCCCACTTGAATTTACGTCTGAATAAATTGGTTTTAGGATTTAATTCATAGTAAAAAATATGATCCGCTTTTGTAGCTTTACCCATTATTTCAAAGGTTTCGATAACCATTTCATTAACGCTTTTGCTCAATAGAAATTTTTCAGTGCATAAAGCCATAGCCGATAAAAGTTCGCTCTTGTATTCTAATTTTTTTTCTGCTTGGTATCGTTTCTTTGAAGTTATCTGTAAGGAAACAATATCAGAGATTGTTCTGGCAAAGTTAATGTCATCGTTATCCCAGAACCTTTTAGATTTAGTTGTTTCAAAGCAAATGGTACCAGTTAATTCACCGTCAATAAAAATGGGAATATCAAGCATTGATTTGATGTCGTATTTTACAAAATAGTTGTTTACAAATTCAGAAGCTTCCTGTTTATCAAAAACATCGTAGGCGATTATTTGTGTTTCTTTTTTTATGGATTCAAAATATTTTGGATATGTTTCTCTCTTTAAAATAATTTTTTCTCCGAATTTATTGTCGTCTAATAGATATATTTTTTTACAGATAATTTTATTATTGGTATATTTCCAAAAGCTTACTCTATTGGTATTTGAAACTTTCGCAGCAGTTTTTATAATTGTGTTAATAATGCTATCTAAATTTTCATATTTGCTAAAATTGGTTGTTAATAAATCTTTGATTGTTGTATTGTATTGTTCAATTTTTTCCTGACGTTTTTGATTTTCGGTTTCAATATTTTTTAAAATGGTTATATCTCTGGCAATTCCGGAATAACCTATAATTTTACCTAAATCATTTCTTCGGATGATTACTTTTTGAGAAATCCATACTTCTTCGCCGTTCTTTTTTATTAAAGGCATTTCAATAGTTGTAAAATCATTATCATTTATGGGTAAATTTTGATAAAACCCCTTCATATTAGTGATGTAATCTTTTCGAATAAATTCTAAAAAATTTCTGGTGAGCACTTCATCAGAATTATAGCCAAGAGTCTTGATTGTAAAATCATTTATGAATGTGAAATTACCAAAATTGTCCACTTCAAAAATAATGTCTGTTGCATTTTGAATCAAATCCCGGTACTGATTTTGAAGATTAATTTCATTAGTTATATCATTTCCTATCCATATAATTAGATTGTCAGAGTGCTTTTTATTTTTCCATTGTATATATTTATATTTACCATTTTTGCACTTTAATTTTCTAACATATAATTTTTCATCAGTATAATTTTTATATAATTTTCCATTGTTAAATTCGGAATCTTCTGTCAGTTTCCAAAATTCAAGTCCCACAACTTCTTCCACCGTATATCCTAAAATGGAGGTTATTGTTTCACTACAAAAAGAAACTTCCCCATTAGTATTTGTTGCAATTGTCAGCGAGTTTCCCTTATTTACAATTTGATTGGTAAATCTGAATTTATCTCTAATATTTAGTAAAGATTTATGTCGTACATAATTTATGATTTGAATTATTAGTGCATAATTAAATAATATAGTAATCGATTTTGACGGTATTATTTCAAAAACAGAAAGGATGTAAATGAAGGCAAAAACTGATGTAACAAAAAACCAATACAATTTTATGGGTTTTAGAATATCGTAGGCAAAGAAAAACCATATTACAAAAGAAATAATAGGTATTATGTCAGTTGAAGTGTAAATTAAATTTCTGGATATTAGACAAAAAGTGATTATGAAAATCACTTTAAAAATATTCTGTATATTATGAAATACTAACGATGATTTTTTGCTAATAAAATATACTATTAGGAAAAATGCACCCAAACTACAATTTGGGATTAACAAACTTTTTGATCTCACATTAAAAAAGACGAAAGTAATTTCCAGAAGAGGAACTATAATTCCCAAAAATAAAAGATAGAGTTGGGTTTCTTCGTTTTTTGAATCTCCTTCTGGCAGGTCTTCTACAAATTCATTATTATGGGCTGATCTAATTTTTAAAAATTTGTATATTAATAAAAAAGCCAAAACAATTAAAAAAGAGCTTGCAATTCCAAATAAATTATTACTTACAATCAATTTATTTATTAAAAGAGGATGTATATTGTCATCAACAAAAAAATAATTATTTAAGTTTAAAATAATTGCTAATATTAGACTACAATGCATTATAGGTAATGTTATAGGTTAGTTTTAAGATTAGATTTGGGATCTTATCTTTTGGTTATAAAAATAGGTTTTTTTGTGACAAAGATGAAAAAATATGCAGTTATACTTTGTAAAATATATATATTACTGATTTTCAATAAGTTAATTCATTTTTAGAATCAATCCCAATTATGGTTTTGTAAATCGTATAATTCATTGAATATATAAATGGCATTGTAAAAAGGATACCAATACAAAAACCAAAAATTCCTATCATTGCTGCAATAAGTGATACAATTATTAATCCTAAAAGAACTAATGGCTGTTTTGAAACGATTAAAATACTTGATTTTATAGCATCAATGGAATTCAATTTTCCAAAAATAATAAATGGAATTGTCAAAAATGTTATAAAAGAGATAGTCAAAGAAATTAAAGAGCCAATTATATTAAATCCTGCAAATTCAAGAAGAGTTGAAAGGCTCATATTAACTAATGTAATTATAAATACTGCGATAAAAATATTAGAGAAATAAGGAGATTTGTAATACGAAAACATCGTTGACACATGAAATTCCTCATCTTTTTCACCACAATCTGCCATTTTAAGAAAACCAGCCATAAATGGATTTAGAAGTGCGGAAAATAATATCATAACTGCATTGATCTGTAATACAATATCTAACGGCTTTTCCTTGAGTTCTGAAAAATTTCTTAGCTTTTCACTAAAGGCTTCCATGTTTTCTATCCCAATATATGAAATCATTCCTGTCATCATAAGTATAAAAAGAAATATGAAAAAAAACAAAAGTATCAAACCGGCATATAGTGCGATCTTTTTATAATTTTCGAAAGCACTTTCGAAAACTGTACCAAAATCAAGTTCGTATCCATTGATTTTTATTTCTTCAATTCTGTCTTTTATTAGCTTCATATTTTGTTTTTTGGTTGTTTAATTTAGTATGGTTTTTTATAATTAGATTTTAAAATAGACTTCTTCAAAAGGAACTCTGAATCGTTCTGCGAAAACTCCTTTTTCA
>Ga0066407_1000325_pt1 | contig 7518 bp, 8 predicted proteins | sample LakWasMeta9_HOW4_2_FD_59494 | JGI IMG/M metagenome (GOLD analysis project Ga0066407, IMG submission 59494) | Freshwater sediment methanotrophic microbial communities from Lake Washington under simulated oxygen tension - Sediment Metagenome 9_HOW4 | ecosystem: Environmental > Aquatic > Freshwater >... | reverse complement strand
TCCGGCATACTCGCCGACGACATGGGCCTGGGTAAAACCATACAAACCCTCGCTCATCTGTTGGTTGAAAAACAAAGCGGCCGGATGAAGTTGCCCTGCCTGATCATCGCGCCGACCAGCCTGATGAGCAACTGGCGCCGGGAAACCGAACGCTTCACGCCCGACCTGAAAATCCTGATCTTGCAGGGCAACGAACGCAAACAGCTGTTCTACAAAATCAGGGACTACGACCTGATCTTGACCACCTACCCTTTGCTGTCCAGGGATGAGGAGACGCTGCTGGAGCATGACTACCATTACCTGATCCTGGACGAAGCCCAAACCGTTAAAAATCCGCTGTCCAAAGCCGCCCAATTGGTGCGCCGCATCAAAGCCAATCACCGGCTGTGCCTGACCGGCACGCCGATGGAAAACCATCTGGGCGAACTGTGGGCGCAATTCGATTTCCTGATGCCGGGCTTTCTGGGCGACATCGCCACCTTTAAAAAACTCTACCGCACCCCGATTGAAGTGCATGGCGACAGCGAGCAACGGGCGCGGCTGTCGCGCCGGGTTGCACCGTTTATGCTGCGTCGCACCAAACAGGAAGTCGCCACCGAACTGCCGTCCAAAACCGAAATCATCCGCTCCGTGCCGCTTTATGACAAACAGGCCGCCTTATACGAAAGCATCCGCCTGACCATGGAGAAAAAAGTCCGCGATGCGATTGCCCAAAAAGGCCTGTCGCGCAGCCACATTACCATCCTGGACGCCCTGCTTAAACTGCGCCAGACCTGCTGCGACCCGCGCACCCTGTCGCTCAAGGAAGCGCAAAAAGTGCAGGAATCCGCAAAGCTCGACCTGCTGATGGAGCTATTGCCTGAACAGCTCGAAGAAGGCCGCCGCATCCTGGTGTTCTCGCAATTCACCCGCATGATTGCGCTGATTGAAAATGAATTAACCGCAAAAAACATCGGCTACGCCAAACTGACCGGCCAAACCCGCAACCGCGACACGGCCATAGAGCTGTTTAAAAGCGGGCAGGTGAATGTCTTCCTGATCAGCCTTAAAGCCGGAGGCGTCGGCTTAAACCTGACCGAAGCCGACACCGTGATTATTTACGACCCGTGGTGGAACCCCGCCGCAGAAAGCCAGGCCGCAGACCGCGCCCATCGCATCGGCCAAGACAAGCCGGTATTCGTGTACAAACTGATTACCGAAAATACCGTCGAGGAAAAGATTATCGCGATGCAGGATAAAAAACGTGCGCTGGCTGAAGGCATTTACAAAGGCGGCGAGAAAGAGGAATCATTGAAGCTGACAGCGGAGGATTTGGCGACTTTGTTTGAGCCCTTGTAATAATTTTCTCTTAAAGCGCATAACCGCTTACTTGTCTTATACTTAAAGGTATATATAATGCGTATATAGCTTTTTATAAGGTGCTTTATGTCGACTGGATCAGTTTTTGTAAACAATCGGACTCAGGCAGTCAGGCTTCCCGCTGAAACCCGCTTTCCTGAAAATGTAAAAAAAGTCACCGTGCGCGTGGTCGGTCAGGATCGGGTGCTATCTCCTGTTGAAAGCAGTTGGGACAGTTTCTTTCTATCCGAACAACGCGTTAGCGATGATTTTATGGCTGAACGCGCGCCCCAAGAGCAGCGGGAAAGGGAAGCGTTTTAATGCTGAAATACATGCTGGACACCAACATTGCAATTTATGTGATCAAAAACCGTCCGCTCAATGCATTAGCAAGCTTTAACCGCCATGCCGGTCACATCTGCATCAGCGCTATCACCCTTGCCGAGCTATTGCACGGTGCGGAAAAAAGCGCCAAGCCTGAACACAACCTGCGACAGGTTGAAGATTTTGTTTCCCGCTTGGAGGTGCTGGATTACGGCAGTAAAGCGGCGGCTCATTATGGCGATATTCGCGCCGTTCTTGAACGCAAGGGAACGCCGATTGGCGTTAATGACCTACATATCTCAGGCCATGCAAGAAGCGAGGGGTTGACACTGGTTACTAATAATCTTCGAGAGTTCGAACGTGTTGAGGGATTGCGTTTGGATAATTGGGTTTAGCGTCAAGCGAGACCAAGAATAAGCGCCTAACAAAAAGTGAGCGTGTATTTTGATCCAAATCTCCGACCAATTTCATCAATGGCCTGTTCAAGCTCGTCCGGCGTAAATGTTTTGAAAGGCAGCCCTTCATATTTCATTTTGTGCCACAGCAATTCAATGCGGTTCAGCTCAGGGCTGTAAGGGGGCAGGAAATAAAATCGCATACCTTTTTTTCTTTCAATAAATCCCAATAAGGCTCCAGCTTCTTAGCCGTGTGAATGGAGGCATTATCCAAAATCACCCCCAACGGCTTTGCTGACGCGTTCGATTAACGCCATCAGAAAACCAAAGAACCACAGTCCATTCACGCTTTGCCACAGTTTCGCCATCATGAACCGGCCCGATGACAGCAATGCGCCGATCACATTCAATCGCTGTCCGCGTTGGGCGGTAACGGCATGGACTTCGCCGCTTTTCGTCCAGGCCGATCGATTGGACGGTTGCGGCGCAAATCCGGCTTCATCCACGTAAGCCAACTCGATTTCCCCCGCTTCCGCTTGCCTGATCAGTTCTGCGATGTCGTGCCGGGCCTGCTCGAAGCGCTCGGGATCGCGCTTTTTTTAAACTGTATCGCGTGCGCTTCCACACACAGTCCATCCGTTTCAACTCGTTTCGCAAGGTGCCGGCACTGATCGTCACGCCGCATTCGGCTGCCAGACGACTCAGCAATGTGCGACCGACCAATGGCTCCGCATCGATCCATGCTTTGAGCTGGCTGCGATGGGCGTCAGTCAGCTGGCTCGGCGCCCCACTGCGCGGTTGATCCGGCAAGCTGTTCATCCCCTTTTTCCACCACTTCCGCCGCCGCTCCCGAATCGCTTCCGGCTTCAATCCCTGGCGCTCTGCAACCACAAGGGCTGTTTGACCAGTGGACAGCATCAAAATCGTTTGCGCTCGATCCTTCTTACCAGTCGCTCCCTTTTTTGATGAGCGTTTGTAATTGCCCTCGTTCGCTTTCGCTCAACTCTATCGGCTTTGCTTTCATTCCTTGACTATCGTCAGTGTCTAATGGTTCGCTATTTTACTGCATGTCGACTTAGTGTTAAGCGCTTAATACGCATCAATCACGAACGCTGCGCCTCGTTCCTCGGCTCGTCCTATGCCCCGCCGAATATGCTCGCCCCTCCCAACCCATTGCTTTCAAAGAAGACACACTTAAATAATGGTGCTCTTGATAATACGGTGCGAGAACAATTCAAAAACAAGCTTAAACCGGTTTGCCAGCCCACACGGTCGCGCGTCAAAACTCTCGAAAAAAATCAAACTCCACAATATGGAGTTTCGACTGGTGTATGAAGTGAAAGATGCCGAATTAATCGTCATTGTAGTGGCTGCCAGCAAGCGAGAGCGCAATGCTGTGTGTAAGGCGGCTGCGACGCAGTGAAAATTTATTTTCCATACAATCAAATCATCCATAAGCCTCAGTTTAAAGTAGAATGACTGCTTTTAGAGTTTCTGGATCAGATGTCTGAACCGGGTGAGTTGTTCAATAATGTACGCACAAAACCATGATGATCCAGGTCGATTAAAAAGGCGTTATGAGTAACAAACCCATCGAAATCCTCAAGACCGTTTTCGGTTACGATAAATTTAGAGGCCAACAACAAGAGGTCATCGAGCAACTGATAGCCGGGCAGGATGCCTTGGTACTGATGCCGACCGGCGGCGGCAAGTCGCTGTGCTACCAGATTCCGGCGCTGATCCGGCCCGGCGTCGGCATCGTGATTTCCCCGCTGATCGCGCTGATGCAGGACCAGGTCAACGCCTTGCTGCAACTGGGCGTCAAAGCCGCTTTCCTGAACTCGACCTTGTCCCTCGAAGAATCCCGAAGCGTCGAGCGGCAGTTGCTTAACGGCGAGCTGGATTTGCTGTATATCGCCCCGGAACGATTGACCTCGGACCGCACCGGCGCGCTATTCGGACGCATCAAGATTGCGCTGTTTGCGATTGACGAAGCGCATTGCGTATCGCAATGGGGCCACGATTTTCGGGCCGATTATCTCCAGCTGTCCCTGCTGCATGAGCGCTTCCCCGACATTCCCCGTATCGCGCTGACCGCGACTGCCGACGACAAGACCCGCGAAGAAATCAAATTACGCCTGAATCTGGAGCAAGCGCCGCTCTATCTTAGCGGCTTCGATCGCCCGAACATCCGTTACCGGATTGTGCAAAAACAAAATGCCCGTGATCAGTTGATGGATTTTATCCGCGCCGAACATGCCGGCGATGCCGGGATTGTGTATTGCCTGTCGCGTAAAAAAGTCGATGCCACCGCCGAATGGCTCAGAACCAAGGGCATCAACGCCCTGCCCTATCATGCCGGAATGGACGCCGGTTTGCGTGCCAAACACCAGCACCAGTTTTTAATGGAAGAGGGTTTGGTGATTGTGGCGACTATTGCGTTCGGCATGGGCATCGACAAGCCCAACGTCCGCTTTGTCGCGCATCTGGATTTGCCCAAAAGCGTTGAGGCCTATTACCAGGAAACCGGCCGAGGCGGGCGCGACGGCTTGCCCGCCAACGCCTGGATGGCTTACGGTTTGCAGGATGTGATTACGCTGCGGAAAATGCTCCAGGACTCTAATGCCGATGAAGCCCATAAACGCATTGAATACCATAAACTGGATGCGATGCTGGCTTTGTGCGAGCAGGTTCATTGCCGCCGCCAAGCCCTGCTGAGCTATTTCGGCGACCGTCTTGAGCAGCCCTGCGGCAACTGCGACACTTGCCTGGAACCGGTCAATACCTGGGACGGAACGGTAGCGGCACAAAAAGCGCTGTCCTGCATCCACCGCACTCAGCAGCGTTACGGCGTCGGCTATTTGATTGATGTGTTGCGCGGCAAGTCTACCGACCGGATTCTAAAGTCCGCTCATGACCAGCTATCGACCTTCGGCATCGGCATTGATATTGAAGAACAGCAATGGCATTCGGTATTCAGGCAGCTGGTCGCGCGGGGTCTGGTCGCCGTCAATTTCGACCAATTCGGCGCGTTGCAACTGACCGAAGCCTGTCGGCCGATTTTACGCGGCGAACAGCAACTGATGCTGCGCAAAGACTTGCAACCTGAGAAAGTCAAAGGCAGCAAAAAGACCAGTCGGGAGTTTGCTAAAGCGGACGACACCTTGCTGTGGAATGCATTGCGCGCCAAACGCAAGATGCTGGCCGATGCCCAGGATGTGCCGCCTTATGTTATTTTTCATGACGCGACTTTGATGGCAATGCTGGAAGCCAAGCCGACCAACCGCCAGCAAATGAGCCTGCTGTCCGGCATCGGCGAACGCAAACTGGAACTTTATGCCGATGAATTCCTGGCGGTGATCAGCGAGTTTGTCGATATCAATAAAAATGGGCCGATTGGCCTGTCGGACACCATGGCCGAATCGGTGGCCTTGTTCCGGCTGGGGTACAGCGTCAAGCAGATTGCCCAGCAACGAGAGCTGCAAGAGACGACTGTTTACGGGCATCTGGCCCAATCGCTGGAACAGGGAATGCTGGTGCTGACCGATGTCGTGGAGCTGCCCGAGCAGGAAATCAGCCGTATACAAGAAGCCATTATGGACTTGCCCGAAGAGCAACGGAACGCGCTTAAACCGGTTTATGAACTGTTTGGCGGGCAATACAGTTACGGGGTTTTGCGGTGCATCAGGGCGGCATTGCAGCATCAAACGGGGTGATTACTCTATCTTGTGGACACGTCAAAATTTTTATTCACCGCGAAGAATTTCTTCGCGTCCTTCGTGTCGCCTAGAGGCGTCTAATTTTGGCTTCGTGGTGAAAATATCTACTTTTTTGACCAATGAAATTCTCGATCATTATCCCAACCTTGAATGAACAAAAAACCATTGCCTCGTGCCTGCTGCCGTTGCAGCCATTGCGCAATAACTGTGAAATTATCATTGTCGATGCCGGAAACGCATCGTCTAATTTCCCGCATGCCCATCTGGCCGACAAAATCATCAGCTCCACAAAAGGCAGTGCCCGGCAAATGAACCTCGGCGCAAACCATGCCGGCGGCGACGGATTGATATTCCTTCATGCCGATACCTACCTGCCCGACCATGTCTTGCAACTGATCGAACATTACCTGGGCAGCAAGCAATGGGGCGTTTCGACATTCGCTTAAGCGGAGATCATTTCATGTTGAAGGTGATCGCTTGGATAATGAACCGGCGTTCCCGCCTGGCCGGCATTGCCACAGGGGACCAGGTAATTTTTGTCACCAAAGAAGCGTTTGCGGCAGCGGGCCGATATCCTGAAATCGCCTTGATGGAAGACATTGCGTTGAGCAAGGCGTTGAAAAAAATTAGTCCGCCGATTTGCCTTAACGCCACAGTCACCAGTTCCGGGCGAAGATGGGAGCATTTCGGCATCTACCGGACTATACTGCTGATGTGGACTTTACGACTGCGTTATTTCTTTGGCACTGACCCGTAACGACTAGCCGAACTGTATTCGAGGGGGCGATTTTGGAAACCGTAATCCGTTTATCCGTAGCACTGGCTATTTTTTTCCTGATGATAGCCTGGGAATATGCCCGTCCCAGACGAACCCCGCATATCGGCCGCAAGCAGCGTTGGCCGACCAATCTGGGCCTCGCCGCATTCAATATCCTGATCATGCGCTTCAGCCTGAGCGGCGCGGCCTTTTTCACTGCGGCCGCTGCCGTAGAGCACGGCTATGGCATATTAAACCTTGTCCGGGCTCCGGAATGGCTGTCGGTCATCGTCACCTTGCTGCTGCTGGATTTTGCGGTTTACTGCCAGCACATTGCTATGCATAAATGGGCGCCGCTTTGGCGCTTGCATCAAGTGCATCATACCGACCTGGAATTCGACGCGACCACCGCCGTGCGTTTTCACCCACTGGAAATTATGATCTCGATGGTCTACAAAGTGCTGTGGATCGTTTTGATCGGCGCAACACCGTGGGCGGTCATCGCTTTCGAGATATTGCTGAACGGCGCCGCGACATTCAATCACAGCAATATCAACATCCCGCCGGCAATCGATAAGAAACTGCGCTGGATAGTTATCACGCCGGACATGCACCGCATCCACCATTCGACTTTTCAAGCTGAAACCGACAGCAATTACGGCTTTTCCTTTTCTTTCTGGGACCGGCTGTGCGACACCTATACCGAAAACCCGAGGCAGCCGCAGACGTCTATGGACATCGGCTTGACGCCTTTCCGCGACGTGCGTGAACTGGGGTTTGTGGAGTTATTGCTGCTGCCTTTTAAGGCGTTGCGGAAACGGTGATTCATTTAAGATACGTAAGTATCAACTAAAAATATATCACCACGAAGCCAAAAGTAGGCGCCTCTAGGCGACACGAAGAACACGAAGGAAAGATAAAACGTCGTGTTCTCGGCAATTGCTCCTGCATTGCTCTCGATCGCTGTTCCAGACGCGATTCTACC
>Ga0066407_1000320_pt1 | contig 7629 bp, 4 predicted proteins | sample LakWasMeta9_HOW4_2_FD_59494 | JGI IMG/M metagenome (GOLD analysis project Ga0066407, IMG submission 59494) | Freshwater sediment methanotrophic microbial communities from Lake Washington under simulated oxygen tension - Sediment Metagenome 9_HOW4 | ecosystem: Environmental > Aquatic > Freshwater >... | reverse complement strand
AGAATGTCTTGAGCGCATAGAAGATGGCATTAACTTTCTTAAAGAAAAATCAGCATTAGCGATTTCCGCTAGGAAGGCTTTTTCATTAGCGAACAAAGCAATGCTAATTTCTCAGTTAAGAGCATCCAGAGATCTAAGAGAGCCATCGCTTGGTCCTGACGAAAAAAGCGTTATTTGGACACCACCTATTTCCAATCCAGACCCATCTGTACCAGACCTGAGACGTGGTTACTGGCGAGCCTTTCAGATAGCATTCCTCCTAATGTCTTTAAGAGGAATTGTTGATCCTAACACCAAGGATCGTGAAACAGTTGATCTAATCTGGTTTCCAACCGGAGGTGGCAAAACTGAGGCTTACCTTGGTTTGACAGCATTCACGATAATCTTTAACCGCTTATCAGGTCGGAATTCAACGGGGACAGATGTCTTGATGCGATATACGTTGAGACTTCTTACTGCCCAGCAGTTTCAAAGAGCTTCCATTCTGTTCTGTGCAATGGAGAAAATTCGATATGAAAATCCTGATCTTGGGGAAAAACCATTTCGTATTGGATTATGGGTTGGTGGAAGCTCATCTCCTAACACACGTGAAGATGCGGTTCATGCGTTACAGAAACTACAGAGTGATCCCGATAGCGAAAACCCCTTCATCCTTCTAAAATGTCCGTGGTGCGGAGCGAAATTCGGACCATCCTTAGCTGAAGGGACGGATCGCGCCCGTGGCGGGCGAAAAGGGAACAATGCACAATCCGGAGGAACTGGCATTCCAAAGGTGCTTGGGTATACTAAATACACAAAAGCAAACACCTCCCCACCAACGGTGATATTCCGATGCAATGATGGTGCCTGTGATTTTGGTACAGTTAGTTCAATGCAAAAGTCACGTCCTCCTTTACCTATTGTAATTATTGATGAAGATTTACTTGAAGATCCACCAAGTCTGGTCATTGGAACCGTAGATAAGTTTGCAATGCTTGCGTGGAAACCTGAGGCACGAAAAATATTCGGCATCGGTGGTAATGGGAAACACGAGGGGTTGCCTCCCAGCCTTATTATCCAAGATGAACTGCATCTAATTTCTGGTCCATTAGGATCTATGGTTGGAGCATATGAAACAATTATTGAACGCCTCTGTCAGGTTAATGGTTACACAGGTATTAAGCCGAAAATAATTGCTTCAACAGCAACTATCAGTCGTGCCAGAGAACAAATCAAGCACCTTTATGCGAGAAATAAAGTATTTTTATTTCCGCCATCAGGCCTAGAGGCGGGAGATTCGTTCTTTGCAAGAGAGGCAAGAAATGAGGATGGATCACTTAAGCCAGGGCGTCTCTATGTGGGGGTTCTTGCTAGTGCGCATGGATCATTTCAAACCACACTTGCAAGAGTCTTTGCTTCACTTATGCAACATGCCGTCATAATGGACACTGACGAAGAGGGCCGAGATCCATGGTGGACACTGCTATCTTTTTTCAATTCATTACGGGAACTTGGAGGGGCAGCATCCCTGTTTGTTGCTGATACAAGAGACTATCTCAAAGTAATTCTTGATCGACACGGCTTGAAGTATGAACTAATTCGAAAACTATTCAATGTATCTGAATTAACTAGCCGTATCAGAAGCGACCAAGTGCCAAAAGAACTTGAGCGACTTGAGAGATCTCTTCGTTCCAGTCCTGATAAGAATAAAATTATCTCTAACGAAAATGAGGTTGTAGATGCTTGCCTTGCCTCGAATATTATCGAGGTTGGTGTAGACGTGAGTCGATTGGCTCTAATGGCTATTGCTGGTCAGCCTAAAACAACATCACAATATATTCAGGTATCAAGCCGTGTGGGCAGAGATCCTGAAAAACCTGGCCTAGTTGCTGTGCTATATGGTCAGAGTAAACCTAGGGATAGAAGTCATTACGAAAGATTTCGACCTTATCATCAGCGTTTGTATGCGCAAGTTGAACCAACCAGCGTTACTCCATTTAGCGCTCCAGCGGTAGAAAGGGCACTTCATGGAATTATTGTTGCAGCTGTTAGGCAGCTTGGAATTATGGATACGCAATCAACTAGTCCTGATCCATTCCCTCTAGATGAGGGAGCTGCATTACGCGATCTAATTGATGAAATGATTCTTGAGCGAGTCAGTCTTGTTGCTCTAGAAGAAAGAGATGCTGTAATGCAGAAGCTGCAAAATAGACTTAACCAGTGGAGGAAATGGGCTCCGGGGGAGTATGGAGGGTTTGGTGCTACACCGCAGGATCCACCATTAATGCATCCGGCAGGAAGTGCAGAGCCACCCACTTGGAATGGAAGAAGCTGGCCTACAATGTCGTCACTTCGCAATGTAGATGCCTCCTGTGAGGCAGAAGTCACAGGATTCTTTAATCAATTACCGAAAGAACAATCGTGAGCCGTCCCATCAGAAGATCTCAAGCTATTTCCCCATTCGGAATCGGTGCAATGGTAGACTTTCCTGGCCCGGTTTCATTTATTCATGCAGGCCTTGATGCGTGGCCTTTCAACGAAGGCGCTCAAGAGCACAGGGAATTCCGCATAGATGATGAAAAGAGATTATCACAAAGACTAGGTGTTGATTATTTTGTTCAGCCCCCAGATTTTCGACAGCCTGAACGTGGTCAGGATGCTTCACAGGCAAACATCAATCTCAAATTACCATTTCTCAGATTTCCACTCTGGCACTTTTGCCCAAGATGCGGACGTATGCATCTGGCACGCTATCACGACAACACCCCTCCCATATGCAGAGGACCCATAGGGACAGGAGCCGGTCGTGGAACTGAACATGCTCCAAGAAAGACTGTTCAGGTCCGGTTTGTTGCTGCCTGCAAGAAAGGACATATTCAAGATTTTCCATGGATTGAGTGGCTTTTCAAGCAAACGAATCCATTATGGGAAGCTGATGGAGTGTCTCGATGGCTGCGTATGCGCAGTACTGGCAGTGCTTCACTTACGGGGGTTGAGGTTTCTGCAGAAGAAAAACAACCTGATGGCAGTATAAAAACTGTAGAAAAAAGAACTTTGGGAGAGGCGTTCAAGGGTGATTTGATAAATAACTCTCAAAGTGCATTTACCAAAATTGGCGTGAAGTGTGAAGGGCATAATCCCGTACTTGGAATTGGCAAAAACAGTTCATCTTTACCGGGCTGCGGTCAGGAGATTTACCCTTTACTTCGGGGCGCTTCAAATCTTTATTTTCCTAAGGTTGTCAGCTCTATATACATTCCAGAGATAGATGACAGAGGACTTGATCAAGATACACTAGATATCCTAGATGATTACCAATTTAAAAGGAGTCTGCAACTTAGCGCTCAGGTATCTGATAATGGACTTGTTTCTGCAAAAGCTGTTCGTAACGCTCTAAAACAATTTTACCCTGAATCAAATGTTGACTCAGTCAAGCTAGCCGAAGCAGCAAATCGATATATCCTTCAAGATATTTTGCTCGATGATAAGAAAGTACGTAATTTTCTGAATCAGAAAATCAAGATTTCAGCTGAAAATAAAGTTTCGCAGGAAATGATTTTAGCTGCAATAAATGTATATTTCCCTGAATGGGAGATTGATCCTGCGCTATTGCTTGAACCTATATCTGCATGGTTTAAGAGTAAGAAAGAGGGAGTCGATGAGACGACTGAAGAACTTCAGCAGGATTCGTTAGTTGAAACAGATTTCAGGCGAGAAGAGTATCGAGTATTCTGCCGTGATGTACAAGAAGGTTACCCAAAGACAAATCTACTTATAAAAAGCTCTTCAATTGAAAATTATGGTGAATTAATACGTTCGTCATTTGAACGCATTTCTCTAATGCACAAACTTAGAGAAACGCGAGCTTTTGTTGGATTTTCAAGAATTTTCCCTGGAGACGATCTAACTCAGGAAGAGCGCTGGAAACTGATTGCCCTTGAAAAAAAGAAATGGCTGCCAGCGATTATTGTCCGAGGAGAGGGAATATTTTTTAAATTCAGAGAGGATATACTTAATGCTTGGCTGGCAAGAACAGAAGTGATCCATCAAGGCCGTTTTGCTACTATGAATCATACTATGGATACTTTGCGTGAGAGACGACATCAGCAACAGAAATTGATCACACCAAAACATGTTCTGATTCATACTTTTTCTCACCTAATAATTAATGAGCTAGTTTACGAATGCGGATATGGTTCAGCGTCACTTAGAGAGAGAATATATTCATCTGATGGAGAAAATCCAATGTCAGGTGTTTTAATATATACAGCTGCAGGAGATTCTGAGGGCAGTATGGGGGGCTTGGTGCAAATGGGGCAGCCTGGTTACCTTGAGGATGTAATTGCAAGGGCACTAGAAAAAGCTCGCTGGTGTTCGAGTGATCCTGTCTGTATAGAAAGTAAAGGGCAAGGTCCTGATAACTGTAATCTGGCAGCCTGCCACTCTTGCGCCCTTGTTCCAGAAACATCTTGTGAAGAGCAAAATAGACTGCTTGATAGAGGGGTTGTTATAGGCACGATTAATAATCCTACATCTGGTTTCTTCAACAGCTTCTAGTAAAATGACTAAAAATATGTAAGACAAAAAATTTTCTTATCATCAAGAGTCTCTCTTAAACCAGACCAAACTCATATATCAGATCAGTTAATTAAAATATCATAGACTATTGACGCAATCTTAGATGCTAACAATGGTGGAACTGCATTCCCAACCTGATGAAACTGTTGTGTACGATTTCCTTGGAAAAAATAGTTATCAGGAAAAGTTTGTAATCTTGCAGCCTCTCTTACAGTAAGGCTACGACATTGTGAAGGGTCAGGATGAATATAGTAGTGACCATCCTTAGAAATGTGGCTAGTGACAGTTGTGCTTGGTCGGCCATTCAATTGCACCCTGAACCTATCAGAAAATTTTCCACTTTCCCAGTTGCCGTGATCTGGTCGTAAACCACCTAGATCGAACTGGAGATGCCCGTTTGGAGAACGTTCATAGGCTTCTGCATATGCAGAAGCAAAGAGGTATCGACGCAGATCGCTCGACATATGTCCGCGACTTTCATGGTTAAGCCATACTTTAAGTCTGTTATCTATATACCAATTACTAAGTATAGGGTTTAGGCTTTCTGATTTTTTTTGAAGAGCCACTCTTAAGCCGCCAAAACTAAGATCATTAGCTATTTCGCCCTGATATTTAATCAGAACATTTGCCAATTCACGCAATTCTTCCCGCTGAGATGCTTCATAAAGAAGTTCATTCAAATGACGTTTGACAACATCAACCCACGTACTTCCACTGTCAACCTCTTTGCTTAATCGGCTTCGCAGTCGAGGTAACTCTCCAAGTACATTCTGAACAGTCGTAAATGGTTGTGTTATGAGGTGTTTCGGAGATGCTGCAATATCCTCTCTGATTCCTAGAAGTATCACTCTGTGCCTTGCCTGTGGCACTCCATAGTTCTCTGCCTTGATGACAAAGTCACCTGCATCAATATCTTCAAGTTCCATTCCCGGCTCAAAGACCTCTGGAACAACGAGTGAATGAATTTTGTACTTTTTACCTGATGATTGCTTTAGAGCCCTGTCAGGATCTGAAAGGTCGCGAAGAATAGTCTGAAATATACCCTGCCCATCTATTTTAGCAGACAGAATTCCTTTAACATTTTCCATCACAAAAACAGCTGGCTGATAGCGCTGAATTATTTTTAAATATTCCCGATAGAGATAGTGACGGTGATCATCTTTAGCACGATAATCAGGATTACCCCGATTTCTTGATCTGCCTACAAGCGAATAGGCTTGGCAAGGTGGCCCTCCAATCAGCACCCATGGTTTGCCTGATTTAATATCAGCAGAATCAAGAATTAAATTAAGCTCCTTATTACCCTCTTCGCTACCCAGTTTAATTTGCCGCGCCTCATTCTTAGCTTCCTCCCAAGCAGAAAAGCTCTCTATATCGTAAGGTAAGGGCACTTCTCCATTGCAAAAGCGATAATAGATATCAAGAGCACTACCACCTTTTCTCTTAAGAATCCGATAAAAGGCTCGAAGGGTAAGCGTTGCGTGCGCCGATGACTCCATTTCAGCTGAGACAAGAATTCGAAATGCCAGCCCATCCTCAATCGATGAAAAGCCCTCCCCAAGCCCACCAGGGCCAGCAAACAGATCAACTACAGTTACAGGGGTTTTTTTCGACATAAAGTGATACATTTATATTAAATAGTATAACTAGGATACCAGGCTTGACTGACATAGTCGACAGCAATGTTCGTTCCCGCATGATGTCTGGGATTAAATCAAAAGATACTCAACCTGAAATGATTGTCCGCCGGTATCTTCATGGACTAGGTTTTCGCTACAGGCTACATAGTAGTTCACTGCCCGGCAGACCCGATATTGTATTGCCTAAATATAGGACAATTATCTTTGTCCATGGCTGCTTCTGGCATAGGCATTTAAATTGCTCACTTGCTTACACACCCAAGAGCAACGTTGAAATGTGGCAAAAAAAATTTTCAAATAATGTCTCTCGTGACAACAAGGTATACACCGATCTTAATCATACTGGGTGGAAAATTATTATTGTCTGGGAATGCAGCCTCAGAAAGAATGCTAATAAGACTCTTGTGGCACTATCAACCGCAATATTGAATAACCAATTCCAGACTGAATTTATAATATCCCTCTGAAAGTCCCCTTACTATTACCCCGCCCGTATGCCCTTTGGTATGCGGGTTTTTTACGTCTACATATTGCGTAATTTTAACCATCTTATAGGAAGTACATATTCAATTTATTTTAATAAAGGAGAAACACCATGTCAGAAACAACAACAAACAGCATCCCTTCATCAATGCGCGTTCTCAAAATTGCAACTTGTCCTACCAACTCAGGCCGAGCCACACTTGCTTATCAAGTCGGTTGTAGCACAGAACATGATATCTATTTTCGTGTCACGGCAAATACTGGCGGTGGACTATTCAGCCCGGAGTGGGTTTCCTTAAAATCCATGCTGGCGGCCTTAGAAGTTGCGCGTAAACCTTTAGCCTCATTTCCACTACTAGGTTTACTAAAAGGCAGATCGATCAACACACCGGCTTTTCTGATGGCAGCAATGAAGAGCGAAGGCATCGTTCGTAGCTTGGAAGGCAAAATACGTGGTTATGAAATAGTCGATTACGAGCCGTTTATGGTTGAGATGAAAACGCTCATCGCATCAGATGTAAATTTAGTAGTTAAAGACATACCAAGTGATTACACAACTTCAGTAGCTCTAAATAAAAAGAAAGTCGTAAAAGAACTAACCCCTAAAGAAGTAAAGCGTGAACAACGCGCAATCAAATCGCTTCTCAACAAGCAGTAATCCATAAATCCAAACAGTTGCTCCGATGTAGTAGAAGTCCGCTGTTCTCAAAAATTACCTAGCCATAACACCAAGCCAGTCAAGGGCCTTTCCGCTTCGCAATGAAGCAAGCAAGTTATACCGAACTTATACCGACCCAAATTTCAAATCCGGCCTGATGCACAAGCCTTCGTCATCTACTTTGAAGACGCCAACTTAGCAGAATACTTTTATGTCGACACATATGCACCAAAAATTCAACACAGGCTCGGTAAATTTCGGTAGGAAAGGTAGTGGTAACTGATTGTTTTA
>Ga0066407_1000303_pt1 | contig 7869 bp, 8 predicted proteins | sample LakWasMeta9_HOW4_2_FD_59494 | JGI IMG/M metagenome (GOLD analysis project Ga0066407, IMG submission 59494) | Freshwater sediment methanotrophic microbial communities from Lake Washington under simulated oxygen tension - Sediment Metagenome 9_HOW4 | ecosystem: Environmental > Aquatic > Freshwater >... | reverse complement strand
GCAAAGAACCTTATTGGAAAAAAGATTGCACTTTAAACGAATAATAGCCGTGGAAACTGCTGCGCAAACTATTGCCGTCACAGCGGGTATTGTATCCGCAATAAAAGGTTTGGGCATTTACAGTCTGCTTATTTCTTCACTGTCAAATGCGCTTTTGTTATCAATAGGCGTTTGGTTCAGTTCAAATTGGCGCCCGTCTTTCATGTTTTCATTTTCCGATATCAGTAAAATCTGGTCTTATTCTATCAATCTGACCGGATTTTCGATGATCAACTATTTTGCGCGCAATGCAGATAATTTTTTAATAGGCAAGGTTTTAGGATCATCAATTCTTGGGGTATATAGCCTGGCGTATAAAATTATGCTTTATCCTTTGGATAACGTATCAAGGGTAATCATTAGGGTTTTATTTCCTGCTTTTTCCCAGTTAAAACACGACAATATAAGATTTAAAAATGGTTATTTAAAATCCATAACCATAATAGCGTTAGTGACATTTCCGATAATGGCGGGACTATTGGCAGTGGCAGAACCGCTTGTCAAGGTTATTTTCGGCGAGAAATGGCAAGGACTGCCCATTCTTTTGATGATACTGGCGCCAGTTGGAATGGTGCAATCGATTGTAACAACGGTGGGTTCAATCTACACCGCCAAGGGAACCACTGCCTTAATGTTTAAAATAGGCGCCTTAAATGCAGTTGTCACTGTCGTATCGTTTGTTGTCGGTCTCCCTTATGGAGCCAAAGGCGTCGCGGTAGCTTATGCAATTGCGAATATACTCATGCTTTACCCAAACCTGAAGTTAGCCTGGTCTCAGATTGGTTTGGGGGTATACGAAGGCATTGGAAAGCTCATGCCATTTTTGGCATCTGCCAGTTTAATGGCTTATATGGTGAATTTTCAAGCTTCTTTTCTGGTTACGTATGATATTAAACCACTGTATTTTCTTTTATTACAGATAAGTACCGGTATGGTTTTATACAGTTTCCTGGTTTTTTTATTTCACCGAAGATTGGTTTTGAATTTAGTGAATAACTTAAGAAAGAAGTCTAAAAATGTTATTGAATATAGATAATGTCTAGTCTCGTAATATTGTAAGATATTAACAATAAATAATCTGTTGAAGTGTATGAAAAATGGTGATGGGTAAAAAATGTGATTCTTAGGCATAATATTCTGTATGACCTGTTATCAAGAAATTGCCTGTCCCGATTGCGGCAGCAACGACATGATGAAGTCCGGCCGTAGTGCGGCGGATATGCAACTTTACCGCTGTCGAAATTCGGATTGCGAGACTAAAACGTTCATGTTGGCTTACCGCTATAAGGCTTGTGAATCCGGTATCAAAGAGCACTTGGTGCTATGGCTATCAATGGTAGCGGTATTTGCGATACAGCATGCGTTCTCAAGATCAACAAAAACACCGTGATTAGCACGTTAAAAAAGTCGAACCGCCTCGTCCAGGTCAATCCGAACTTTCAGGCCTTGAACTCACAAGCTAATTGGGCGGTGAGATTGGAATTGGCTTGTGACGAAGCTGAAATGGATACGCAATGGTCTTATGTCGGCAACCAGTCCCACCCACATTAGCTTGGGTATGCTGTTGATCAGGCGACCAATACCCGTGCTGGCTTATGTATTTGGCAAGCGTAAGGATGAGGTGTTCACGCAGTTGAAAGCCATGCTGGAGCCTTGTGGTATCAGCCATTATGACACGGATGGTTGCGGGGCTTATGAGCGTTACCTTGAAAGCGGCAAGCATGAGGGGGTAAGCGCAACACTCAAAAGAGTGAACGTAAAAATTTGATTTTCAGAACATGGATTAAGCGGCTCACACGAAAAACCATCGGCTTTTCGAAGTGGGAAATCCTGTATGAAACGGTGATCGGTTTGCTGATTAACAAGGTCGAGGTTGGCGTGGATATTCATGCCTAATTACAGATTTAACCCCTCACCCAATTTCCTTTGAGCTCGTGCAAATCAATAAACTTCGTGTTCCCAGGGTGACAGATAATAGTTTTGAAAACAGGATATCATCCACTCTTAAACAGTATCTTGGAATTAAATAATCTTATACAGAAGAAATGAACTTATCTAACATGTCTTTAGGAAAATTCGAAACTCTGCTTGAACCTTCTGTTCCTTTAAACACGGCAGTGCTCTTTCTGGTCTTCAATCGTCCCGAGGTCACGGCATAGGTGTTCGAGGCTATCCGGCAAGCCAAACCTTCACGGCTTTATGTGGCGGAGGATGGGCCAAGAGTCGACCGCCTCGACGAAGCCGAATGTTGTGCCAACGTTCGTCGTATTACAACTGCAGTTGACTGGCAATGCGAAGTGAAGACTCTTTTTCGTGAAGAGAATATGGGCTGTCGCCGTGCGGTTAGCACGGCTATCGACCGGTTTTTTGAGCAAGTTGAAGAAGGCATTATTCTAGAAGATGATTGTGTGCCTAATCCTAGTTATTTCAGATTTTCTTAAGAATTACTAGCTCGCTACCAAGATGACAAGCGGATCATGGTTATAGCCGCGAAACATTTTCAAGGTTCAGCCCATCAGCCGCCGCACAGCTATTATTTTAGTCGCTATAACAGTTGTTGGGGATGGGCAAGTTGGCGGATGGCTTGGCACTTATATGAAAGCCTATGCCATCAAGCTGATGATGTTTGGCTTTACTGGATGATGAGGCTTAAGGGTGATCTAGCGAGGAGAGTGCCGGATATCCATTACTTGCATTCTTGGCCTAATACGCAGAAAATGGCTCTATTTCATAATAATGTGGGAGGGAAGGTAACGATGAAAAAATTAAAGCTATGGTCAAAGCATATGGATTTCCCACACAATAAATTTAGCATGAGGCTCTAAAAAATGAAGAACGTTTCACCTATTGCGTTATTTGTATACAACCGGCCACACCATACGCAGAGGACAGTGGAAGCTCTGGCAAAAAATTTTGGGTCGTCAGATGCAATATTACATATTTTTTCGGATGCGGCTAAGTCCAGTGCTGATTTTTCTTCGGTCAATGAGGTGCGTACCTATATAAGACAAATAACTGGATTCAAACAGGTTGTCATAGTAGAGCGTACTGAAAATTTTGGATTGGCTAAATCTATTATTGATGGAGTGACTGAACTTTGCATAAATTATGGTCGTGTGATTGTCCTAGAGGATGATCTTGAGACATCACCATTTTTTTTACAGTTTATGAATAATGCTCTGGACTTTTACGAATCCACTCCTGAAGTAATGCATATATCTGGGTGTCGTTATCCCGTTGAGCCTTTTGGGCAAGATGATACTTTCTTCCTACATGTGCCGTTATGCTGGGGTTGGGCTACGTGGCAACGTGCATGGATTACTTTTGAAAAAGATATAGGAGTAATGAAACGCTTTAATCGCTCAATGATTAAACGCTTTGATTTCGACAATACATATTCGTTTTGGAAGCAATTGAAGATGAATCGAAAAGGGCAAATCAATACGTGGTTTGTTTTTTGGTATGCAAACTTATTTTTACGCGGTGGCTTTGCTCTTTTTCCAGCGCGATCATTGGTCAATAATATCGGAATGGATGCAAGCGGAACGCATCGTGGTGCGACTAATGCTTATGAGGTTTCTTTAAGTGAAGGCCCAATTAACATCAATAATATTCCTTTAACGGAATCTTCAGAAGGATATGAAAAGCATAAGCTTTATTTCAGAAGTGTAAGTGATAAATTTGTAGCGCGCGTCATTCGAAAAGCGCGCTTTGTTATACAAGAATTAAAGAAATATGCTGGTGATTGAGATCATAATATCAGTAATAAAAAGTATTTTTATGATATAGATGAAGTGATTTTTTAAATAAATTATATCTTTATTTATAATTTCTTAAGGCAAAAATTCGTGCTAATGAAAATCGCCAGGATAGTTTTCAAAAATCCTCTTACCTTATGGATTAAATGGTTAACAACTGTACTTTGTTATCAATATAAATATAAAAGAAATCAACTTTCTATCGGGTATTTGGCTAGCTTAAATAATTGCAGGTTTGGAGCTAAAAACACTGTATATGATAAGGCTGAATTATTTAATGTAATAATGGATGATTATAGTTACATTGGACCATATTGCAGAATAATAAATGCAAGGATTGGAAAATTTACTTGTATTGCCCCTGAAACAATTATTGGCTTGGGAAAACATCCCTCACGCGAATTTGTATCAACTCATCCTGCTTTTTTTTCCCCTAATCAACAAGCTGGTTTTACATTCGTTTCCAATGAGTATTTTAAAGAATATGAGCCATGCATTATTGGCAATGACGTCTGGATTGGTGCACGGGCTATTATTTTGGATGGTGTGAGCGTCGGAGACGGCGCTATTGTGGGGGCTGGTGCCATTGTGACTAAAAATGTACCACCTTATGCCATTATTGGAGGGGTACCCGCAAAGGTTTTGCGTTATCGATTCGATCAAGATGAAATCGACTATTTAATCAAATTCAAATGGTGGGATCGTGATTTTGAATGGTTGCGTCAAAATCATCTACTTTTCCGTGATGTTAAAAAATTTTGTACTCAACTAACAAATGATTAATAAATTATTTTTACTTCACCGCTATCCCCACTTCATCAGAAGATTATGTGGGCGTTATTTATTTGTTAATTTTGTAAGATGGGCTGGTGTAAAAGTTGCTTCGGGTGTCCGTTGTTACGGAATGCCAATTGTTTCATTGCATAAAGATTCAAAAATATTAATTGGTGAGGATTGCGTGCTTATCTCTCGATCTGATATGACAGATCTCGGTGTAAACCACCCCATTGTTTTGAACACATTACAAGCCGGTGCTGTTATTATGATAGGTAATAATACTGGCATAAGTGGTGGTTCAATCTGTGCCGCAGTTCGTGTTGAAATTGGCAATGAATGCTTATTGGGTGCGAATGTTACAATCTCAGACACTGACTTTCATCCAGTTGCACCAAATGGTAGGCGATTTAATGTCTGTCCTCAGGACATTGCATCTGCCCCGGTGTTTATTGAAGATAATGTATTTATTGGAACCGGAGCTATCATTCTGAAAGGTGTTCGAATTGGGAAAAACAGTGTGGTAGGAGCGGGTTCTGTTGTTACAAAAGATGTGCCGGATAATTCGATAGTGGCGGGTAACCCAGCAAAACTTATAAAAAGCCTATCATAGGAAATGAAAATGCATGGGTAATAACACAATGATTGAGTATAATAACGTGGATCAATCTTTTTATTTAAGGATTGAATTAAAATTGATTTGATTTATCTCGGTTAGTGAAAGAAAAAGTTATAGCTTTTTGATAGTAGAATTATAGCTAAACAAGATATTTTCTTTATAGGTAAACCACAGTTGAAGTGCAAGTATATAATATAAGTAGAATTTTGGATGGCTTGTTTAAAGGTTTACAGTCAGATTTTCGCATAATTTGTGACTAATCTATGAATATCGTACAAAAATGCGTTAAGTTTGTTCACCAATTTTTATCGGTGTTCTCTTGCCTGCTACTTTATGCTGGTTTTGTTTATGCAGAAAATAGCACAGTCGAATTCAAGTCTGCTCAACCAAGCAATATTTTTCTTGGGAATAAGGCCAAATTAGAGATAAAAATAAATCGATCAAACTCTTCATTAAATAAAATGGGATTGATCGAAATTAAAGATGAGGAAGGAAATTTAGTAGACAAGTCGAGTGTAGATTTACATGCGGATCATTCAACTATCGAAGTGAGTGGTTTGGGATATTACTCAGTTGAATTATTTGAGGTGGGGGAAGAGATGAGTTTCTCCAAAGTTTTGGGGAAAACGACAGTTGCTGTTTTACCCGAAATTGGCAATGACCCTAAAAATCCTTTTGGTTTATGGCATGTACACGGCGACCTCAAAATGGGCCTTAAGGCGGGCGCACATTGGACAAGGCTACTTAGAACAATTAAGTCTTATTCACTCGATGAGAGCGGGAAAGTTATTTCTAGACCGCCCGCCAAGAGGATTGTACTGCCTGTGTTTCCTGGTTATTCCCTCATAGATACTCTTTCTTATGGCTTGCCTGATTTCCTGAAAAACAAAGGTGATAAATCCGATCGAAATTTATATCCGCCGAAGGATTGGGTTCTTTTTGAGCAGTTAGTCGAACAGTTCGCTAGAGATTTTGCGTACGAGCCCGAATACTTTTCGGTTTATAACGAACCAGAAAATTTTTGGCAAGGGACTGACCAAGAATTATTCAGGTTTCTCGATACTATCGCGCAAGTTTTTAAGAGGGTACATCCTCACACGAAAGTACTGGGCCCTGGCTTTGCAACGATCAAGGTCAGTCGTTTACGTAATTTGGCAAGAATGGGCTTGTTTGACCATTTAGATGGTTTCGTTACTAATGCTTATGCAGAGGTGGGGGCGCCGGAGGATGAATTTATCGGACGAGTTCGAGAACTAAAACGTCTCTTCAGTGAAATAGGGCGCCCCGCGATGCCCATCTATATCACCGAATACGGCTGGGCATCCTTGCCCGGCGTGACATGGCAAAAACCGGTGGATGAATTGACGCAAGCGCAATATGTTGCACGCTCTTTGGCCTTATTACGATCAGAAGGAGTCGATGCAGCGATTTATTTCTGCCTACGTTTTAATGGTAATAGTGCCGATGCTCTTGGGTTTTCGGTGACCCATAGTGACGGCACTCCCAAACCGGCCTATGTCGCATTTGCTACAGCATCAAGAATGATAGGGCATGATGGAGTTCCTAGCCTTCATGAAGGTGATGATGGGGTGATGCTGTTTCAATTGCGTGCAAGAAATAATGGCGAATCGGTTGTAGTCGTTTGGAGGCGATCATCAAATGAAAGTGTGTTTATCCCCGGCGAATTTGCTAAAAGGATGGTTGACATAATGGGACGATCGCTAAATGTCACCGAGAACTACAAAATTGGCGCAAGCCCAGTTTACTTCGTACCTAAGACTAAGCTTGATGACATACCGAAAGTATTTGAAAAGCAGATTATAAAGAGAGGAAGTTCGGTGAGATGTACAATTTCGCAGAGCGTTTACATCCCAAAACCATTGCGGCTAGAAAAAATGAGCAAGCAAATCATAGTGCCTGAAGATACTTCGCCAGGGACGTATTGGCTGGTAAGTGATGCTGATAAACGAATCAGTGTTTTTCCGGTTGTTGTAACTGAGTAATGAGATGGAGATTTAAAGCGATGAGTAATAATATCGATAAGCCTCCTCTTATCTCAATCATTGTTGCTGTCTATAACGGTGCGAAAACTATTCAAGAATGCATTGATAGTGTCGCGAATCAAACCTATTTACATAAGGAATTGATCATTATGGATGGGGCATCTAAGGATGCGACCGCGTCTATTTTGGAAAACAATACTTTGAAAATTGCGTACTGGGAATCCAAGAAAGATAGGGGTATCGCACATGCTTGGAATAAAGCCCTAGAGCATGCGAATGGGGACTGGATTCTTTTTTTGGGGGCGGATGATCGCTTTCAGGATGAATTTGTGTTGTCGGATATGGCTGCTATTTTAAGCAGCAATAGCATTAACGATATTGTTTACGGGAAAATTATTTTTGAAGGTGGACCAGTCCATGGGCTTGTTCTTGGAAATGCTTTTAATAAAAAAGCTATGAAGAGACGAATGGTGATTCCGCACACTGCGGCATTTCATAGTCGAGCTTTCTTCCAAGAAGTAGGGCAGTTTGATGAAGCCTTCAAGATGGCAATGGACTATGAAATTTTGTTGAGAAAGAAAGCACTCTCAGCGAGATTTGTGGATCGGTGCATCACTGTAATGGGTGGCGAAGGAGTAAGTTCTACACTCATTGTAAACAGTCTGCTGGAAAATAG
>Ga0066407_1000300_pt1 | contig 7944 bp, 8 predicted proteins | sample LakWasMeta9_HOW4_2_FD_59494 | JGI IMG/M metagenome (GOLD analysis project Ga0066407, IMG submission 59494) | Freshwater sediment methanotrophic microbial communities from Lake Washington under simulated oxygen tension - Sediment Metagenome 9_HOW4 | ecosystem: Environmental > Aquatic > Freshwater >... | reverse complement strand
CAAGATCGTGCGGTCGATTTTTCTAAAGACCGGTTCGAGCACTTCAACCGCCGGCAGATTTTGGATCAACGGTACGATGAAGCCGTTATCCGGGCTCTGATTGACTTTCAGCACCTGCAAGAATTCGCCGGCCGTGCTGGTCATGAACGCCGGCGTAAATGCTTCTGCGATCACATAACGTTTTTTATGCTTGTCATAGCGGATGTTGCCGGGGCACATGTTCTGATAAGCCGTCAAATCCTTCGAAGCCTGTACCCGGCTGATCCCGAAATTACCCATCAACGCAGCCGTTGACACCTCGCCGCTCCAGAACACCGTCGCTTCGAGTAAGGTTAATCGTTGCTGTTGTTCACGCTTTAAATTATGTTGCATCGGCTGAGCAAAGGTGTTAATTTATATGTAAATATTATTTACATATAAATTTTGTTTTCTGTTATGCAATAGCTTAACACAGTCAATCCTTTCAGCAGGTAAAGTTATGACTAGAGATAATTCGCACAGCGTAAATCGGGATACAATAAAACAGTGGACGGCAAAGGGGTCCATATGATTGATCCAGATAAATCCTTAGCAACTCTTGTTGCAGCTGAAGCAAAGCCGCGTACATACGTTAAGTTAAAAGGCCAAATTTTCGTTGCGGATGATTTTGACGCGCCGATATTTCCAGAAGATGAATAATTGCCTTGATAACATATTGAATAGGTAGTCTTTTTTGAAATTCATTGCCCACACCGAAAACACTAAAGGTAACCCCCATTTTTTGAAAGATCATTTGCAAACCGTTGCCCGGTTAGCGAGCCTGTCTGCAGAAAAATGCAATGAAATGCTGAAAGATGCAGCCTTTTGGAGCGGGTTGTTGCACGACATCGGCAAATACCGCGATGAATTTCAGCAATATTTGAAAAAAGAACGAGAAGGCGGCAGCGATACCCATCATGCCATTTACGGTGCGGCCCTGGCTTTTAGACATGAATGGCTCGGGCCGGCTTTTGCAATTGCCGGGCATCACGCGGGTTTGCACGACCTTGATCGATTACAAGCATTGGTTTGTGATGCAAAATATAGGGCTGATGAACGCCTACCATCGATTGTAGAACGGTTCGAAAAAGAAATTTGTGCGGTTGCCAAGAAAATTGATGAGCCCGAGTTTGCTATTAACGATCCGCATCGGACAGAGTTTTACATTCGAATGCTTTTTTCAAATCTGATAGATGCGGATTTTCTAGATACCGAAGCCCATTACACAGGCAAACAACGTGACTCTTTACAACTCGATACTTCATTGGCAAAGACGCTGCTGCAATGTCTGATTGACGAAAAAATCAACAAACCCCAAACCGGTGAATTAAATAGGGTTCGTAGTCGCCTCTTTCAACAGTGCCTCGACAAAGCGGAAGCAGTGCCGGGATTCTTTTCACTGACAGTCCCTACAGGCGGCGGTAAAACACTTTCCGGTATGGCTTTCGCGCTAGCGCATGCCGCTAAGCCTAAACATCAATTAAGGCGAATTATTGTCGTTATTCCATACTTGTCCATTATCGAGCAAAACGCCGCCCAATATCGGCGTATTCTCGACCCTGAAAACCAGGGCATTGTCATCGAACATCATTCTGCCGTAAAAATAGTTGAAGATACCGATGAATCGCGCCCGCTCAAGCCGTTCGAAAAACACGCGGAAGAATACGCGGCGGAAAACTGGGATGCGCCGATTATTGTCACGACTTCCGTTCAATTCATTGAATCATTGTTTGCCTGTCGTACATCTCGTTGTCGCAAACTCCATAATATTGCCCATTCAGTGATTATTTTCGATGAAGTTCAAACCTTGCCTTCTCACCTGCTGAATCCACTGCTCAATGTATTCCGGGATTTACGCGATAACTATGGTGTGAGCATTGTATTTTCCACCGCTACACAACCCGCTTTCCGCTATCATCCACTATCGCTCATCGAAGGCTTCAAAAAAGGTGAAATTGAGGAAATCACCCAGGATACCGCCAATCATTTCGCTGCATTAAACCGTGTGAATATCCATGTGCCCAAGGCGGATGAGACTACGACTTGGGATAAACTGGCCTTGGATATGAGTGAGCGCGAACAGTCTTTGTGTATCGTCAACGTTCGCAATGATGCTTATACCTTATGGGAAAAACTGCGCAGTACTGTTTCTGAAGCTGAAAAGTCATCGGTTTTTCATTTATCTTCAGCTATGTGCGCCGAACACCGCCTTGATGTACTAGGCACAGATTGTGCCCCTCAACCGGGAACAATACGTTATCGCTTGCGGCATCAACAACCTTGCCGATTGGTTTCAACGCAATTGATTGAAGCGGGTGTTGACGTGGATTTCCCGATTGTATGGCGAGCGCTTGGCCCGCTAGACTCGATTGTACAAGCGGCTGGACGCTGCAACCGTGAAAATAATCTTCGCGATGCCGAAGGAAATCCTAAACTTGGGGAAGTCATCGTGTTTCGGCCGGAAGACAACAAATTGCCTCAGGGTATCTACAGAACGGCGACCGATCTTACCGCCTCACTACTTGCAAGCAACGACGCAGATGCTTTAGCCAGCGACCACACCTTATTTGAACGCTATTTCGATCAGCTTTATCAGCTTGTACCGGTCGATTCGGATATTCAGAACGAGAGAGGGAAATTACATTTTCGCAAAGTTGCCGACAAGGCACGGGTCATTAAAGACGAGACGCAAGCGGTCATTGTGCCTTATGGTAAAGGAATAGAACTCATTGAATCCATGCGAACGCGCACCGTAACAAATGATCGTCCCCGTTTTGATCGCACGGATATGCGCAAACTGCAACGATTCATGGTAAACCTGCATTCGCGCGATTTTCAACGATTACTTGCGCAACGTGCCATCACACCGTTATTGCCCAATCTTGCCGTCTATGTCCTTGATGGAGGCTGGTATCATCCCGAACTCGGCATTGTGATCGATCAACGTCCTTTGGAGGACTTTTTAATATGAACAAAAACCTAGTCACCATTCGCGTCTGGGGTGATTTTGCCTGTTTCACTCGTCCGGAAATGAAAGTCGAGCGTGTCAGTTACCCAGTGATGACGCCTTCCGCCGCACGCGGAGTACTCGAGGCCATTTTTTGGGAGCCGCAAATTTACTATTTGATTGATTCAATCCACATCATTCAACGTGGACGTTGGTTTTCAGTACGCCGAAATGAAGTCAGTAGCGTAATCAGCATCAGCAGTGCTAAACAATGGATGAAAAACCCAGAAAAAGTTGCTCCTATACAGGCGGGCGGCGGTGCGAAAGATGGCACTCAACGCAATATGTTGGCGTTGCAAGCGGTGGAATACCTCATCACCGCTGAAGTCCATTTGAGCGACATCGGTAAAAAGGCAAATGAGTCCATTAGAAAATATCGGGCGGAAATTGAGCGCAGGGCAACAATGGGCAAGTGCTACCACCGTCCTTATCTTGGAGTTCGTGAATTCGCCGCTGATTTTGATTGGGAGGAAGATGCTCAAGCATCGCTGGAGCGGCGAGCCAAGGAGCTTGGTAAAAACTGGCAAAACATCTGGCCTGAGGAAGATCTTGGCTTGATGCTTTATGACGTGTTCGATCATGAACAAAGGCCCCAAGGTTTTCGATGGTTGCCCGAAGAACAAACAGCCGCCAAGAAGAAAAATACACCGAAATGGGAAGGGACGCTTATTAAACCGGAAGCGACTTTCTTTCATGCAAACATTGAAAATGCCAGACTGGATTGTCATCCGCAACGTGTGCGATTGGCGCGTAATCGAACTCCGGGAGAATAACGATGTTATTGAAGTTGCTTTATGACTTTGCATTATCAAAAACAAGCGAAGATACTGATTTTGTATTAAAACCATTTGTACAGAAGCCTGTTCGCTGGGTTATTCAACTTGATAATGATGGTCAACTTATTGGAGGCGGACTCGTTGAAACCTTTGGGAAGGAAGATAAAAAGCCACAAGAGTTTTGGATTCCAAAAACAACAAGAGCAACTGGGGGAGGACAAGTTTCCGATTTTTTAGTTGATGATATTGGTGCGTTATTCAACTTGAATACACAACCAGATAAGCCGCTAAATCAACGATCCATGAATAATCTTAGTGGTAAATACCAAGATTTTTGGCGACAAATCAACGAGGCATTCACTATTACCCAATATCCGGCGTTTGCATCGTTACTTAACTTCCATAAGAAACTTCAAGACAATCCCCCGGAATTCTTGAAAATTAACTCAACAGGAACGCCTAAATGGATGATTAGAAAAGCCGACGGTAGCGAAGTGAAATTGGGTGTCGATCTCTTTACTTTTGCTGTTAATGGCGATGTACTTATTAATGATGATGATATTGTGCGTCCTTATTGGAGAAAGATTCATGCTGACGAAATAACCGAATCCATCAGGACAGCACCCAAAGGATTTTGCATTATTACGGGGAAAACCAATGCTCCAATCGCCAGAACTCATACGCCAATGGTTACCGGACTGCCCAAGCCAGCTAAAGGTACTGGAGCTGGCTTGGTTGGATTTGAAGGTGATTCTTTTTGTTCTTATGGTTTTAAACAAAGCTTAAATGCACCGGTTTCAATAGAAGCCTCTAGGTCGTATCTTGCAGCTATACAGTACCTTAGTAAGCAGCAAGATCATTGGCTTGCAATTGGTCCGGCATGGCTTTGCTTTTGGGCTGTGGAAACTGAAGAAGTTTCAAGCTATTTTGCTCGATTTCTAAAAAGGCCTGATTCAAAAACTGTCAGGGAGTTTATGGCTACTCCGTGGACAGGACTAGAACATCCGCCCAATAAACTTGAGCGCTTTATCGCTGTTACATTTTCTGCGGCGGGTCCGCGCATTGTCGTTAAAGACTGGCTTCAAATCACTGTTCAAGAAGCAGAAGAAAATTTCAAAAATTGGTTCAACGACTTAGACATTATCGCATACGGCTGGAATGATAATTCGCAAGATGAAAGAATCTCTTTATCAATCGAACATCTTGCATGCACTACTATTAGGCGAAAAACTGATGGTAGATTCGACCGAGATAAGATTAATCCAGATTTGATTAGTGCGCTTTATCGTGCAGCATTAAAAAATGAATCGCCTCCAGTTACTTTACTAAAACCAGTTCTAGATCGTTTTAAAGCCAACATCGCTAAAGATGGATTGAAGGCCTTATACGATCAAAGCCGCTTTGCCTTGATAAAACTAACACTCAATCGCCAGCTAAGAAACGAGGGAAAGACCGAAATGCAACCACACACTTTTGAAACTAACGATCCTGCTTATAATTGCGGGCGACTGCTAGCAGTCTTTGACTCGCTCCAGCGTTCAGCACATGGAAAAAACTTTGACGGAGCAACTGTTGCTGAGCGCTATTTCGGTTCTGCCTCAACCACTCCAAATACGGCATTTTCATTGCTCTGGCGGCTGCATCAACATCATTTAAAAAAACTTCGCCAGCAAGGTGAGAAAGGCCAACGAGCAGCCGCAAAGATTAAAAACTCAATCATTGAAATTGCCGAATTGTTTGAGCCGATTGTTCCTGGTTTACCACCGCAATTTCCGAGATATTTTACATTGGTTGAACAAGGCCGTTTCGCATTGGGTTTTTACCAACAAATGGCGGCACGAAAAGCAGCAATCGATGAATATAGGAAAAAGCAAAAAGCAGGCGAACTCAGCCAGGAAGACATAGATGACGAATTAGAGCTTGCCGATAACATACCTCAAACTGACAATGGAGATAGCAAATGAGCCAAAATGCACTAACCAATCGCCACGATTTCTTGATTTTATTCGAGGTTACCAACGGCAACCCAAACGGCGATCCAGATGCAGGAAATATACCGCGACTTGATCCAAACACGAATCGTGGGCTTGTTTCTGACGTATGCTTAAAACGCAAAGTTAGAAATTATATTGAGATTTTCGCACCTGAACGACTTTCTGATGAAAATAACAATTTCAATATTCTTATCAAGCAAGGCGCTGTGATCGAGACCGAGCAGAAGAAAGGTGAATTGGCGGCTAAAGAACAACAAAAAGACAAAGAAAAACAAGCAGAAGCCGCAATGAAATGGCTATGCCGAGAATTTTATGACATCCGGACGTTTGGAGGCGTACTGTCTACGGGAGATGACGTTATGAAAGGGTCCGCTTTCGGGCAAGTTCGGGGCCCTGTCCAATTTACGTTCGGGCAGTCTTTTCACCCAATTACCCCATTGGAAATCACTATTACGCGTTGTGCGGTGACTAAGGAAGCAGATAAAGCCAAGGAGCGGACTATGGGCAACAAACATATCGTACCGTATGCCCTTTATGCGGCAAAAGGCTACGTCTCGCCAGCTTTCGCCGAGCGCACTGGCTTTACCCAAGATGATCTGGAACTGCTCTTCGAAGCCTTGCTGACTATGTTCGAACATGACCGTTCTGCGGCGCGTGGTGAGATGGTAGTGCGTGGGCTTTATGACTTCGAGCATGTTGGAACGCAACATGAAAACAACGCCGAGCAAAATAGGCGCGAATCGCGCTTGGGTTGTGCTCATGCGCATAAGCTTTTTGAAGGCATTAAAGTTGACTTAATAGACGATGCAAAATCCAAAGGTTTTCCTGAGTCGTTTGCTGATTACCAAGTAAATTGTGAATGGACAAAGGAAAATCTCCCGAAAGGTGTACAGTTGCATAAAAGGCATATTGGTGAAAGTATAATCGGGTAGTATGTGGCACAAATATCCCGGATTCCGTAAACTCCATCCGGTCTACTTGTTGTTTAATTGGCGGCGAGACATAAAAAACAGCTACAATCTAGCTAAATAATTAGCTAAGGCTCAACCCATGAAACAAACCATCAACATCCACGAAGCCAAAACCCGGCTGTCTCAATTGGTTCAGCAGGTTGAAGACGGCGATGAAATCATCATTGCGCGGGCGAATAAGCCTGTCGCGCGCCTGATCGCCTATCAGCAAAAGCCGGTCAAGCGCCGCTTGGGAGAGGCGAAGGGAATGGTGGAAATCATGCCGGATTTCGATCAATTGCCGGGCGATTTCATGGAACATTTTGAATGAAAGTATTGCTCGACACCTGCGCTTTTCTTTGGCTGGTGACCGACGATCCGCAAGCGTCGCCATTAGCCAAGGAAATCTTCCTGAATGAAGATAATGAATTATTACTCAGTGCCGTGACCGGGTTTGAAATCGCCGTCAAATACAGTCTGGATAAATTACGTTTGACCGAACCGCCAATGGAATTCGTGATTCATCGTATTCAGGCGAATGCGTTAACCGAATTGCCGGTATCCATGGTTCATGCGTTGGCTTTACAAAATCTGCCCATGCATCACAAAGACCCTTTTGATAGATTGCTCGTAGCCCAGGCGTCAGTTGAACAGATTCCTTTGCTCAGCGCCGATCAGCAGCTTTCCGCTTATCCGATAGAACGGCTGTGGTAATGATAGTTTGACTTAGCAGGTGTACGCTTGCATAAACGGCATAACATTTGAGGCAGTTATGAACTGGAAAAACCGCATCATCGTCGATCCCGACGTTCTCGTCGGAAAGTCCATCATCAAAGGGACACGCATTTCGGTTGAGCTGATTCTTGACAGGGTGGCGGACGGCTGGACGACCGAAGATATTTTGTCTGCTTATCCGCACCTCAGCCGCGATGACGTTTTGGTCGCGCTCTCGTTTGCCGCTGAATTATTTCGAGAGGAAAAGTCTATCGCTGCCGGTAAAGTCGCGGTATGAGCGTTCGTCTGTTATTCAATGAAAGCCTTAGCCGGCCGTTGTTGCGGGAGATCGGCGATGAATCCGCCTGAGTCGATTCCCATTTCCGCGCTAAACCAGTATGCCTATTGCCCGAGGCGCTGTTATTTGATCCACGCGGAAGGCGAGTTTACCGACAATGTGCACACCGAGAGCGGCAGCCGCGAGC
>Ga0066407_1000299_pt1 | contig 7948 bp, 5 predicted proteins | sample LakWasMeta9_HOW4_2_FD_59494 | JGI IMG/M metagenome (GOLD analysis project Ga0066407, IMG submission 59494) | Freshwater sediment methanotrophic microbial communities from Lake Washington under simulated oxygen tension - Sediment Metagenome 9_HOW4 | ecosystem: Environmental > Aquatic > Freshwater >... | reverse complement strand
CGCTATTCCAGCGCACGCAATTATTTAGGGCAAGATGGTTTGATTGAGGTTGTGCGGGCATGGTGAGGTTCGGGAAGCTGGAGCTTCCGGGACGGGTTTCCCAAGCTGGAGCTTGGGAAACAGTATCAATTGCACTTTCATCGTTTCACTGGTTGCCTGCCGCTCGGCGCGCCACGTCGGACTTGACTGCCGCATGCCGACGCAAGAGTCCGGCCGGACGTCGCACACCTCGTTAATTTGACTAGCTGGAAAAGCCCTGTTGGCCTAGGGCAATGCGGAAACCGATATAGCCGAAGCGCTCAGCCGGATCGTACCCGTCGTGGATAGCGGAACGCGCGACCCTGCCGTAGCTAACCCAGGAACCGCCGCGCAACACACGTTTAGAGCCATGCTCTTGGCCTAGCGGGTCGACAGACGACTCAGGTTCGTAAACGCCATACCAGTCCGCACACCACTCCCAAACATTACCGTGCATTTCGTACAGGCCCCACGCATTCGGCGGCAGCGATTTGACCGGCACGGTTTTTTCGCGGTACAGGCCTTCGGCGCCGCCTGCATACGGAGAATTCCCGTTGTAATTGACCTGTTCCGGCGTGATGTTCTCTCCAAATGAAAACGGTGTGGTCGTTCCGGCACGGCAGGCATATTCCCATTCCGCTTCGGTAGGCAGCCGTGCCGCCAAACTGGGTACAGCCGCATTCAACTGGTCGATAAATTGTTCGGCCTCATCCCAACTGACGTTTTCGACCGGATTGTCCGCATTGTTTTGAAAATGGCTGGGATTTTCTCCCGTCACCGCCGTCCACAGCGCCTGCGTACAGGCGGTATCGGCCAACCAGAAACCTTGCGTCAAGGTGACTCGGTGCAAGGTTTCATCGTCGTATCGTTCAGGTTCGCTTTCCGGCGAACCCATCCAGAAAGTACCTGGAGTGATCCAGCGAAAACGTTGGCGAACACGTTGAACCTCCAACACCATGAACAGCCCGAAACGGTCCTCTCCCCATTCAGAGGCCCAGGTGGCAGGAAAAACGGTAGGAAGAAAAGCCCGATTGAAATCGTTCATCGATTAAAGATCGGCTTAAAACGTTTATCAATCATGAATACAAACCAGCAAGTTTCATCAAACTTTTTAATTGATCCGGCTGAAGCTCTCTATTGGAATGGGGTTCCATATCTGCAGGAAGCTCAATATTTCCAAATCTGTTTCGAATGATGCGATTACAAACAATACCTTGTGATTCTAATAGAGCGCGCACTACTCCGCTACGTCCATCTTCCATTATTAACCGAAACCAGCGATTGGCTCCATCACCTCTTATGTACTGAATACTTTTGACCCGCATTTTCTCTCCTTCCAAATTAACGCTGCGTGTCAATTGCAATAACTTATCATCACTGATCTTGCCAAAAACCCGTACAGAATACTCGCATTCAATTGATTTTAAGATTTGATTCAAACGATTGGCCAGTTCCCCATTGGTAGTAAATAAAAGTAGGCCCTGAATATCGGCGCCCATCCTTCCAACTGCATTCCAATGATTCCGATCAAGCGGAGGCAAGAAATCAAAGACAGTAGGACGATTCTCGGAATCCTTCTGAGTAACCAGTTCTCCCTCGGCCTTGTAATAGAGGAGAAAGCGATCAGGCAAATCCGCATAATTGGGTAAAACAACTATTGTCCCGTCAATTTCAATCCGATCTTCCGGCAAGCATCGGTCGCCTAATTTTGCGCGTATACCATTGATTGTAATGCGTCCATCCCTTATCAAGTTTTCAATGTTTCTACGTGAACCCAAGAGGCCACCGGAACGAGCCAAAATTTTTTGAATCCGTTCACCGCCGCGCTCCGACGCGGCAATCCGCCCGGCCACCGTGCGCCTCGCTTGGCTTTCCGGGCCGGTTATGCCGGTTCGACCTAGGGCAAGGCGGAAACCGTTGAGATCTAAGAGTTCAGCAGGAACCCTCCTGGAGCGGTCAGCGGAACGCGCTAACCTGCCATCAAAGCACCAGGAACCTCCGCGCAACACGCGGGCAGAGCCCTGCTCAGGGCCTGACGGGTCGACGAACGGCCCAGGTTCGTAATCTCCATACCAGTCCGCACACCACTCCCAAACATTACCGTGCATTTCATACAGGCCCCACGTATTCGGCGGCAGCGATTTGACCGGCACGGTTTTTTTACGGTCCAGACCTTTGGCGCCGCCCGCATACGGATGATTGCCGTTGTAATTGACCTGTTCTGGCATGATATTCTCGCCGAATGAAAATGGCGTGGTAGTACCGGCGCGGCAGGCATATTCCCATTCTGCTTCGGTAGGCAGTTGGAACGATAAGCCCGGAACAAATAGATTCAAACGGTCGATGAAATCCTGAACTTCATTCCAGTTGACGGTTTCGACTGGATTGTCCGCATCGTCCTGAAAACTGCTGGGATTTTTGCCCGTCACCGCCATCCACAACTCCTGTGTACAGGCGCTATCGGCTAGCCAAAATCCTTGGGTTAAGATTACAGGGTGCTGCAACTCGTCTTCCCGCCGCCACGGCTCATCTGTTGGCGACCCCATCAAAAATTCCCCGGGATTGATCCAGCGGAAGCGCTGGATCACGCCGTACAATTCGAGGTCGACATAGAGGCCGTAACGATCCTGACCGCGTGCGAACTCTTGCGGCAGAGGCGCCGGTTTATCGAAACGCAACAAATGTCGCCCGGTATGTAGGTAAAATGCCGGCAAGTATTCCGAATTTTCGTCGAAGTCCATCCATAAATCCGGTAAGCGGGGTGGTGCATCCGGTGACGGCGTTTGCCAATGCCAGGGACGGAATAAGAGTTTCTCTGGGTTGTCCGCAAAAGCCCACAACACAGCCGCACGATCCAGATTCAGAACGGCCAACGGCACCGTGCCGGGTCGTTCACGGTCCTGCGCCGTCGCACTAACCAGTTTTAAACTCAGGTCCGGGTTCTGCACTAACATGACCTGTTCCGGAGATTGCGGCGGTAAGGCTTTCAGCCAGGCGATCGGGTCGATGCCTTTCGGCAAAGCGTCGAATAAGCGCCGAGGTTCAGCTTGGGTAATCGCGGCAGACAATTCTCCGATATAGTCTTCACGTGTTCCCAGTGTCGAGGCCACCCATTCGACGTGCCGACCGGCCAATAGTATTTGCAATGCGCGGGCGTCATTCGGAACAGAATCTACTTCTTTTGCTGCCAACGTGTTTTTCATTTTGATGAAAAAATGACGTGCTCGCTCGGCATTGCCGTCTTCGTCGGCGACTGTCGGAACTTGCGCCAAATGATGCCACAACAGAGTTTCTTCGTGATGGATCGCTTGCGGCAAACGGGCATGCCGGTTGCGCAGGCAATCGAGCATTCGCTGCTGCAAATCGACGGGCAGCGTGCCGAAACGATCGCGCCATTTTTGCACCGCCCACGGCGACAGCGCGCAAGCCGTGGCTGCGGTATCCAATTCCGGATGACACCAGATTGCGCCGTCCAATCCGGCATCGCGCCCGTCGCCTGGCAGGCAGGCGCGCGATTCCCGCAACAGGGCGGGCTCGACCCGGGTCGCAACGGACATCATGGCCAGCAGGGTTTGATTCGCAGGGTGCAGATATTGTGTTTCGGGTTTCGCTCCTTCAAGCGGCGGCATTCGGGGGACGAGACGCAAGGAACTATCCGGACTCAGGCGCAGCAAGGCAGCGCAGTTGACCAGAGCCGGCTGCAAATGCCGCGCCGAGACAGGCGCCAAAACCACTACGCGGACGCCCTGCCGCCGATACTCGTCCAACCGGCTTTGCCAACAAGCGCCGGGCCAAGGATGCGCCGGATCGACCATGCCCAAGTCGCTGGCCAGCAGCAAGGTATCGCCCGCAGCCAGTTTCGGCCATGATAGCCAACCGCCGATGGGCCGTCCTGATTTCAGTTTTTGCAGCGGGCGCTGAGGAACGCCGTCTAACCGGTAAAAACTTACGCGGTGATGCAGGTGCCGTTCCAAATCGTCGCGGAGCCGGTGCCAGTCGTCCCAGTACGGTGTAAGTCGATCGGAAAAATCCAGCACGACCGACAAGGATTCGGGCCAGGCCAAACGCTCGTAGCGCGGCAAACGGCGCACGGGCAATCCCTGCGCAAGACAATCGGTCAGGCGTTTCAGATCGATACCGGCGGCATGGCGACGCGCGGCTGCCTGCCGCAAACGCGGCCAAAGGCGCGTCCAGGGCACGATCGGCGCCGGCCCTGGCAAAGGCTGATTCTCGTCCCATGCTTCCATGTCAGCCGCTGATAGCAGTCCGGCGGACGTCGTATCGGGCAGCGCTTCTTGCCATTCCTCGTTTGACGAGAGGTTTTCCAAGCTGACCAGTTGATAGGGCCGAAAAACGCCTTTGGGCAGCGTGGTTTCAGGAAAAAGGTCCGACTCGGCAATCGGTTCAGGCCGGGGAACGACGGGGTCGGGAACGCTTGTTTGTGGCTGCGGTTCGAAGCCTAACAACAGAGCCAGTGCTTCTTGCCGGCCCGCATCGTCACCTGCCAGCGCCAGCACCATCAATAAATCAGCCCGGCCGACCGAGCCTTTGAAAGCAAACGCGGAAAACGCAGTAGCGGTCATAAAATCGGGCGATTAGCGGCCTGGCGCGGCGTGCTTGCGGTAGGCGAAGCTATAGACTCGACTCAACCAGTCTTTTTGTTTGGCTTCGTCATTCGGCGCCAGATGATGTATGCCTCGAAGAAGATCAAGGTATTCGGCCAGACCAGGCTTGTGGCTGTCGTCGTAATGAGACTGGTTGCGTTCTTCGAGCAGGTGGGCAGCCGCGGAATCGAGTATAGCTTGCGTCAAAGCCGGGCGCGGATCGTCGTCCTTACTCTCGTCGGGGTCGCGAAAATGGACGCGTGCGCGGCTTTTGATCCAACTCCCGAAATCCTGATCCGCTTCGATGTTCAACACCAGGCAGCGACGCACGAAAGCCGGCGGCAATTCGCGGTCTTCATTGGTCGTGACGATGATCAACGGCTTGCATAGCAGTTCGTTGCCATAGCCAACCTTGATGTCTTCCCCCCAAGGCAACCGGAAACCCGTATTCGCCAACACCTCCAAAAGGCTGTTCGGCAGTTCGGAATCGGCTTTGTCGATTTCATCGAGCAGCAGGACGCAACCACTCTTTTTGGCACGGTCTTGCTGATTGATGGTTCTACCGTCATCCAATTTCAACGTAAGATCGGGGCGCTGCGCGGCGGTTTTACAATGCTCTTTAAGATGAGTTTCGGCCGAGTGCCAGCCGATCGCCCACCATAAGGCGCCGGGGCTGACGTAATGTCTCGGGTTGGAGGGATCGGTATTCCCCGGTTTGCTTCCTACGCCTTGCGCCTGCGCATCCGCCAACCGGGCAATGGCATCCAGACGCCAGAGCAGATCCTGCGGCTCGGTGCGCGCGGTCACAACTTCGTAAACAAAGGCTCTCCCCAGATATTCGGACGCGGCGCGGGCTAGGTCGCTTTTACCGGTTCCGGGCAAACCGCGCACCAGCAACGGACGTCCACAAGCCGCCGCCAGATCAATCGCATCGCGCGACTTCTGATCGAGCAGATAACGGGCAGCAGGCCAAGTGCCGATGGCGGGTAGATAAAATCGGTCTTGCGCACGTTTCAAACTATCGTTTGGGGTGTTCATGATTGAGGCTTATCCTAATAACGGTAACAGCATCTGGCTAATATTTTCGATGTGCCCGGCAATGCTGGCAATATCCTTGAAACCGGCAAGTACGTCCTTTGCTTTGGCTAAAACGGATTTATCGGCGCCTTCTTTTTTTTTAATTTCCGACTCGATTTCTTTGGCCGCCTGAACAACGCCGGCATAGTCTTGCTTACTGACGTCCGCCGCCGTTTCAGCGCTCTTCTTTAACAGTTCGAGCAAGTTTTGCAATTGCTGGCAATCGATCCCGCTCGATTGAATGTTTCCTTGCCCCACCTGAGAACAGGTTTGCTGACCGGTTACAATATTGACGGTTGTGTTTGGTCCGATATTGCTTAAATTGATACCTGACATTGTATTGTCCTCTGATTGTCTCTATTTTCTCGATTCCGGTTCCGCCCCGGATTGTTTGTCATAACGACGAATCAGCCCGGTAATTTTACCTTCCGTCGTATGTAGCCATTCCTCGGCACACTGTCCCCCGTACACATAAATCCATATCAATTCTCCCAGTGTTTGATGGAGCCTAGCCGCCACCTCTTCCACTTTCAAAGGATTATTAGCCAGAGCCTGGTTTACATACAATCCTTGCTTTGGGGAGTATTCCGGCGCATCGGCATAGGCGCTGAGCCTGTCTGCCAATTCCTGGAGCGGATCGTTGTAATGGGAATCGAGCGAATCGCCCAAGGAAATCAATAAATCTTTAGCGATGTTTTGACAAACGTTTTCAACGTTCCAAGTTCCGTTTTCGGGGATAAAGTCGCCAATATTTTGAAACAACGCATTTCTCTGACCGTTCTTGTGTTCCTGTGTGTCTTCCACATAGCTTGGTATGTGAGGAGTTGTCGTCCTGGCCGATCCAATCAGTGTCACGGTTTGTTTATGTTCTACCGGAATTTTTGTCAGCCCTTGATCGTGGTCTTCGCGGCATTTGCGCACCAGGGTTTGCAAGAGATAAGCCAGCAGCATTCTTAGCGGCTGTTCGTTTGCCGTATTTTTCGCATAAGGCAGGGCTGCCGTCAAAAATTTAGCAATCGTCAAATGTCGGTCATGGTTGCCGGAAACCAGGAAATTAGCAATGGTTTTCTCATCTCCAGGCAATTCGTTCTGGTTTTGTCTCAGCTTATCGACAAAATCATTGACAATCGGTTTGAGTTCTTCACGTGCTAACTGAGAAGCCAAATTTTTTTTGAGTTTGATTTGCCAAGGTTCTAAAGAAACATTTGCATCATAAAGCGTCTTATTTGCGTTCGATATTGCCCCACTATTAAAGGATGAAGAGAAATTCACATTGTCAGAAGCGGAAGGATTTTTCTTATTCTCATCGATCAAAATATTATTGATAAATTCTTTCAATAATCTGTGCTGATCTGCCGTTTTGTCTTGGGGTTTGGCGATCGAAAAATGATCGGAACCGGCGACCTTGAAGGATTCACCGAAATAGCGGGCGCCGGAGAATGGCTCTACGACTTGTTTGCGCAGGAAAAACTTTAACTTTAGGGTGATAAATTTATCTTCCAGCAATTCCTTGCCGTATAGAACGAGGCGTTTGGATTCCTTCAGATTCATGAAGGTTTTGTCCAGATCGTTCAACCACTGATTATCCTGGTTGAAACGCAGCGCCTTGGCTTGTTCATGCCCGGCAAACTTGGCGATCGGTTCCAGCCAGTTAGCATAATCAGAACCTAAGGATGGCGACGCGACGAGATAAAGTCCGATTTCAATTGATCGATCGAGCAGATCGTTGAGTCTTTCGACGATGAACTTGCGGACGACGATGCCGCCCATGCTGTGGCAGACGAAAACGATTTTTTTACTATCGGCGACTCGATCCAGGGTGAAGAATCGTTCCTTCAAATCGTCGACGACGTTGCTCAGGCTGTACGATCCGCTGGCAAAGCCAGTTTGATAGGAATAGACGTAAATGCCTACCGCTTCAAGTTCCTCCTCATTTTTGAGCAGTTCTGGCCAGTACGCTCCGTTCGCGTTTCGCCAACAACTTTCACCGCTGGATAAAATCCCATGCACAAATACAACCGATGTTAATCCGGCCGGCTGACGCACCCATTCTCCGCGCATTGTTTGCTCCCTCTGATCTTGCGTTAAGACTAACGGGCAAACAATAGGCAATTGGATTTAAGAAGTCAACTTTTCAAATTATGCTCGGCAATAGTTGCGTTTGCCGGGGATTTCGTTACACTCACAGCATTTATCACTTTTTGAACGTACAACCATGCGCGACGCCAATCCCAGGACCGTTTATTTAA
>Ga0066407_1000278_pt1 | contig 8335 bp, 9 predicted proteins | sample LakWasMeta9_HOW4_2_FD_59494 | JGI IMG/M metagenome (GOLD analysis project Ga0066407, IMG submission 59494) | Freshwater sediment methanotrophic microbial communities from Lake Washington under simulated oxygen tension - Sediment Metagenome 9_HOW4 | ecosystem: Environmental > Aquatic > Freshwater >... | reverse complement strand
AGGAAAACCTGCGCTGGAAATTCATGCCTAAAAATGCACAGGAAGTAATGTGCGCAATATGTAAATGCCTGAGTTAGCCAAGTCACTCGATTCGGCGCTCAGTTTTATCCACCCACACGGGAATGTCCTATTCCCGCTGGGGAATCGTGATGTTTCCGTTTTTCATTGAGGACAACATCATGAATCAAATCTTTGAACACACCTTCAGCACGGGTCATTGCATCCAGTATCAGCGTTTGCCATCCGGCACCTGTTACCACGCCGATACACCGGAACCGGTAGTTGAGTTGTTGGAACAGCTTCGCCATAGCCGACGCAAAATTCGGCTGTATTACGGCGATATCCAAACCGGCCAGTCCTGGCACGATGAACACGATGTCATCGGCTGGATTGGTCGCTCTATAGGATCCATCAAAGTCCCATTGCTGATCGAACCCGGCGAGATCGGTGGTCCAGCATTATTGGATCAGTGCATCGTTCGCATTGATAGCCCTCGCCAGGTGCTTTACCAACACGATGATTTTCGGGTTGGCGAGGTGGAACTGGTTAGAGGTGAGCTTAACCGCTTGCCTTGGGAAATCTGGATCGATGGCAGTGTGCATGCCCGGTTCAAAGTAAAAACCGAAGCCCGGCAGTATCAGGACTTCATTCAAGGTAAGCGGTTCGCGTTGATCTGACGCGCCGTTTTGATTTTAACACTCGGTTAAGCCGAGTTTTTCACACTACCCCTGCGGGATGATTTTATCCCGCCAGGGATACATCGGTCGTCAGGGGTCTTATCGGAGATCACCATGATAGACAATCTTCAGTATTACCCAACGCCGGAAGCGTTAAGCATCAAGGCTTGGGAAACCTTCAAGAACAAGAATTTTGTGCGTGTATTGGAACCCTCTGCCGGGGAAGGTCATTTATTAAAACCCAGGCCTTATAACCGCTGGCAGCAAATTCCAGTCGATTGCATTGAAATCGATATCAGTAAACACCCGATCTTGCGTTCGCAAGGCTATGCCGTGGTAGGTATGGATTTTATGCAGTTCAAAAGCGGCAGTCTGTATTCCCATGTGTTGATGAATCCCCCTTTTGCCGACGGCGTACAGCATGTGCTGAAGGCGTGGGAGATTTTGTTCGATGGTGAGATCGTGGCCATTATCAATGCTGAAACCTTGAAAAACTCGTTTTCCAAGGAACGAAAGCATTTGCTTCGATTGGTTGAACAGTTTGGCGAAGTGGAATACTTATCGGACATGTTTGCCAGCCAGGATGCCTTGCGCAAAACGGATGTGGACATCGCCCTGGTCTGGTTGAAGAAAACCTCAACCTTTGAAGAGGCGCTGTTAGGCAACATCCTCGACGACTTACGTCGCGATCAAGTGAGCGAGGAAGATTTGGCTGGCGATTGCCAGCCCATTCATGAACTGGCGTTAGCCAATGCCTATATCGACAATGCGGTGCTGATGTTCAATGCCGCCGTCGAAGCGGCCCGGCAATCGGTGTTTAGCGAGGCCCGTGCCATGCGCTATCGTAAGATGCTAGGACAAACGCTCGGTGAATTGAATGGCGATGCGGCGGTCAAATCCTCTGGCACCACACTGGATTGGGTAAAAACTCAGCTGTATACCGATTACAGCGATCTAAAAGATCGTGCCTGGTCCGGTATTTTGCGATCCACGCAAGTCACATCACGCTTGTCATCGGCGGCGCAAAAACGCTTGGAGTCGGATTTTGAAGCGGTTAAGTCCTTGGAATTTACCGTGCCGAATATCTATGGCTTTCTGCAAGGCATCATCGATCAGCAAGGTGAAATTCAACTGAGCATGGTGTGCGATGTTTTCGATCTGATCACCCGCTATTATAGCGATAACGCGGTGTTTTACATGGGCTGGAAAAGCAATGACAAACACCGCACGCTGGGCATGCGGATCAAAACCACGCGTTTCGTTCTGCCAGGGCACAAAGTCGAGTCCTATCAAAATAGCTTGAACTGGGAGTCAGAACGTCTGTTGACCGACTTCGACAAGGTATTTGCTTTGCTCGACGGCAAGACCGAAGCGGAAGTAAGTTTGGTGTCGGTGTTTCGGCAGCATTTTCACGCGCTTCGTGTCGGCAAGCGGATCGGTGGCAGTTATTTTGACGTTCGCTACTATCCGGGGGTCGGCACTATTCACTTTTTTCCGAAGAGCAAAACCTTGATCGACCGGATGAATCGTTGGGTTGGCCGCCAGCGCCGTTGGTTGCCGCCCGTGGATACGCAAGCCGGTCATGGTTTCTGGCAGCAGTACGAACAGGCTGAGACCTTAGATCGGGCGTTTCACACCGAAGTGAACAAGCAGTGTCCACGCAGTAGCCGGCATGTCCATTTCGATCCCTTTTGGGCGATCAAGCACGGCGGCGAGTCGGAACGGGAAAATGGCCATCGTCTATTAACCCAGGCGATGAGCAGCGTGTTGGCCAGTCGAGGCATCGATCCCGATGCGGTATTGGAAAACGAACCATCCAGCTTGCTGGAATGGGCCGGGTCTCTTCCGCCGGCTACAGACCTGGCTTTAGCATCGTAATCCGGTGTTATACAGATCTTTAACTTAACAACTGGCCTAGCCAGTATCACCTGCCTCGGGGAGATGATCCGTTATCCCTGTCGGGGTTGGACTGTGTCGTTTCCTTGGGGCTTTTTTATTTGAGGAAACCCATTCCAAAACACCTGACGCATGAGAGGCGTCAACTTAAGTTTTATTAGCGAAGGATGCTTCTGCGGACGGCCAACGTTTGCGGGCGTCGCTGACGAGGCTTTGAACATTTTTGACATCCCTTCCGGAGAAAGTCCACCCCGGAAGGGGACGGCTTTCTCCAAATTTTAAGATTACCGGAGAAAACCCATGTTATACATTCGAGGAACCAATAATCGTTACCGTATGGCCGATGAACAGGATGTCATCTTGGAGGCCATTCAGATCTACAACCGCACTTTTAGTCGAGGCGAACCCTTGACCAGTCCGGACAAGGCGAAGGACTGTATTAAATTGAAATTGGCGCCGTATGAGCACGAAGTATTTCTGTGTCTGTTCTTGGACAATCAACATCGGGTCATCGCTTGCGATGAATTATTCCGGGGTACGATTGATGGCGCTAGCGTGTATCCGCGCGAAGTGGTCAAAGCCGCGCTGCACTATAATTCCTCGGCTCTGATCATGGCGCATAACCACCCGTCGGGGATCAGCGATCCCAGTCAGGCCGATCGCGTGATTACAGCAAAACTTAAAGAAGCCTTGGCCTTGATTGACGTTCGCGTACTTGATCACTTCATCGTCGGCGAAACCGTGTATTCATTCGCTGAAAATGGCTTGTTGTGAAAAGGTATTAGTGCCGAGACTATTCATCGGTAACCATGAGGCGGGATTGATGCGACTTCGTTAAATGATATAAAACCCACGTCTCCCCAGAATCAGATGCTAAACATTGGCCTGGTTTTTGGGGAGGCTAACTCTTGGCGAGTCAGGATACGGCCGAGGCTGATGACATGGACTCCTCCTTACTCCCACGGTGTCACAAGACACCTGACGATTAATGAAGAATCAATCTGATGAATGACCGCTTGTGATCTAAGTTCAGACTTTCAAGAACTTATTCCCATGCCGGACAAATTTCTAAATCCGTCTAAATGCACCAGGTGCTACTCCAATATGGCGTTTAAAGGCTTTGTTGAACGCCGGTGCCGATTCGTAGCCGCTCCTTTCCGCTACGCGTTCCATTGTAATGTTCGGCTCCATTAACCAGTGAGCAGCGATTTGCAAGCGCCATAGCATTAGATATTCGATGGGCGAATGGCCAATCAAGGCAGCAAATTTCTCCGATAATACTGACTTGGAAACACCGGCCTGAGAACATAATCCGCTAAGCGTCCAGTTCTGCCAAGGCTGCTCGTGAATCAAGTTCAGCGCTTTGGCTAAGCGCTTATCCTGCATGGCGGCAAACACGCCCTCGCGCACCCAGTCTTGCTCGATGCAATGACGAATCGCCAAGACTAACAAACTATCGCACAAGCGCTCGATGACCGATTCGCTGCCAAAACGCGGTGTTGACGCTTCAGCTATTACTAGTTCGAGCAATCGCGTCAGGGTCGTTCCAGCTTGGCTTTGCAGGATGACTATTTCGACCGGTAGCGGCTGCCATAACAAGGATTTTGGCGAGGCCAGTTGAATTTCGCCGCAGACGAATCCCACGTCACCCTCAGCCCAAGGCGCCATTCGTGTATCACAGTCATCATCCGGTAAATCCTCGGCGCTATACGACAAAAAATACCGGGCAGCATGCGGCAAAAACAGAATCAAATCGCCGGTATCCAGCCGCAATGGCTCAGGCCAGCGTGGTAAGTGGACAAAACGCGTCCCTTGCTGACCAAGTGAAACCAGACCGAGGTCTGTGAGTTGTGATCCATCAACCAGCGCCCGCACACCCCACCCGAATAGACCAATTTCGTGCAGATTCAAACCACTGATCAACGGGGTCAAGGCATCCATCGTTTACTCCCGGAATATCGGACAAGTACGCCGGAAGTGTGCGCATGGGATGAAGCAATGATTTTTCTTAACCTATTCCCGTCGAAACGAATTCGCATCGGCATTACACCTAATGTTTTTAAATTAAAGGAGAGACATCATGTCCCAATTTCAAATTCATTTCATCCTGACCGCCAATGCCACGGCAAAACCTTAAAGGAAGGCTCGTTGAAAAAATACGGCTTCGTGCCCAATTTGCACGGCGGTTTGACCGAAGCGCCGGCGGCTCTGATAGCTTACATCGAGTTGACGGCCTTGGTTTGAACAAACGTCGTTTAGCCCGACCGAACAGCAAGTCATTTTGCTGGCCATTAGCGCCGAAAATCATTGCACTTATTGTTTCGCCGCGCATTAGATGATCGCCAAACTCATGGTCAAAGCAGATCCAGCGATCGTCGAAGCTCTGCGCAACGGTAAACCGCTGCCTGACAGAAAATTGGATGCATTGGCCGGATTTGCCTGTGCAGTGGTAAAAAAACGTGGCGAAGTTTGTGGTCAAACCTTAGACAAATTTATCACGGCAGCCTACAGCCGGGCGCAGGTTTTGGAAGTGGTGTTGGGCGTGACATTCAAAACCCTTAGCAACTACACTAACCATATTATCAATATCCCATTGGACACCGCATTCCAAGCCGAAGCGTGGGACAAAACGGCGCATTGCAGCAGCCAGAAATGCGTTTAAAGGGTGATTGTTTTCGCCCTAGCTCAGATGCGCCAATTCCTTGCAATTGGTGCATTTCGGCTTTATTGTATGCATAAACAGTTAAAGAAACCTTTGGGGGGATACCATTTAGTCTCAGCGATTTGTTAACTCTAAATATCGTTGCCAGTCCTGATAGGTATCCACGTCCCACTGACTGTCCAGTTCATAAACCTTCAGGCCAATGTCTTCTGATCGACGACGGGTGGCCGACATAACCTTGTCATGCCCCCAGCTCATGTCGCTAAATAGTCTCGGTTGAACTTGATTTAAGCCGATCATGACGTAACCGCCATCGTCAGCGGGTGCAATGACCGCATCGTGTCCTTGGTTTAACGCCGTCAGTGCCCAACGCAGGTCGTCACCGGAAAGACTAGGACAATCGCAACCTATCAGCACTGCGTGTTGGTATCGACCCAAGGCGTCATCAAAGGCGTATTGCATGCGTTCGCCCAAATTTTCGCCATGCTGTGACTTGAGTGTAAGCGGGTAGCGGTATGCACAATCTTGAAAGAAGGCATGGCTGGTATCCGGCGCACAATGAAGTTCGACTGGACACAAAGACTGCTGAAAGGCCCGATCCAGGGTCATATAAGTGAGCTGCCGATGGGCCTTAGCCGCCTTTTCTGCGCTCAAGGCCGGTTGTAGCCGGGTTTTGACTTGGCCAGGAATCGGCGCTTTGCAAAAAATTAGCAGGACGCTGTCGGGAAATTGATAAACCATAGATCAGCGTTTCCGCAAAGGTCGAAACGGCATGGCTAATAACTGGAAGAAACCCAGCTCTTGTCGGTCTTGAATTCCGTTCAAGCCAATAGTCATTTCGGTTTGCGGTTGCTGTGATCGATGACAGTAGGTCTTGAACAGGCGGTCCCAGCACGACAAGGAAAAGCCAAAATTGCTGTCGGTTTCCTGTTGCCGGGCGGAATGATGAATCCGGTGCATGTCCGGCGTGACTAACAGATAACGCAGCATCCGCTCGAAAAGCGGCGGCAGGCTGACATTACCGTGATTGAACAATGCGCAGCCATTCAGGATGATTTCGAACGCGATCACGGCCATAGGATCGGCACCGAGTGCAATCACCAACACTACCTTGTAAGCCATGGACAGCATGATCTCTAGGGGATGAAAGCGCACGGCGGTGGTGGTATCGAAATCAAGGTCGCTGTGATGGATTTGATGCAGACGCCAGAACCATTGCCAGCGATGGGCCGCCACATGTTGCGCGTAAATCGCCAAATCCAGTAAAAGCAGGCTTAGCGAAATGTTTAGCCAATCGGGTACGGGTAAGTTGTTGAACAGGCCAAGCTGTTGGTCGACGGCCCAGTTCGCCGCCAGCCAGGCTGCCGCACCGATGCTGATGCGCATCACACCCGCATTCAAGGCCGCCAAACCAAGATTGATGCTCCAGCGTTGACGGCGTGGGATGCTTAAATACCGAGTAGGACTTAGCAATTCCCAACTCGCCATCAACACTAAAATACCGATAAACACGCCAAAGCGCAGCATGGCTTCCATCACCGTCTCCCGTCATAACACATGGCCAGATCATTGGGATCGGCACCAAAAAAATACGCCAAGCGTAGCCACCACATCAGTAGGATGGTTTTGAATAGTCCATGTTGTTGCCAGCGCCGTGCCGAAGTCAGCACCTTGGCCTTTAAACTACAGGGTTTACCGAGTATTTTCAGCTTGCCGCTGATGGCAATATCTTCCATCAGGGCAATCTCCGGAAAGCCGCCCACCGCTGCAAATGCTGAGCGGGTCATAAACAAAGCTTGGTCACCGGTGGCAATGCCGGTCAACCGTGAGCGCTGGTTCATCATCAAGGCTATCAATTTGAAGATAGGTTTAGGGCTGTCGAATGCCACATCGAAACGACCCCACTGAAAACTTTCGGCCATGGCCTGGCTGATCAAATCAATCGCATTATCAGGCAATCGAGTATCGGCATGCAGAAACAGCAATACCTCGGCATCAGCTTGCAAAGCACCCGCATTCATTTGTAGGGCGCGACCGCGAGAACCGAGTATGACCTTATCGACCAGAGGCTTGGCAATTTCCGGGCTATCATCGTGACTGCCGCCATCAACCAGCAGCAGCTGGCAACGATCACGCAGACCTTGCAAGGCATGTAATTTAGCAGGGAGTTGTCCGGCCTCGTTGAGAACTGGGATGACGATACTAAGCTGGTAAGTCATGTCTTGAATTTGTCCCTCAAGCCTTGCGCCGCCAGACATGATAACGGCCCAGCCATGCCAGCAAAGACTTGGGCGCATGATTGCGTTTCCAGACGCCCGCTACATATTTATTAGCTTCGGCCAGGGTCGGATAGATGTGAATGGTGCCTAAAATCTTATTCAAACCAATACCGTGTTTCATCGCCAGCACGAATTCCGCCAGCAAATCGCCCGCATGTTCGCCGACGATGGTGACGCCGAGAATCTTGTCCTTGCCGGGTACGGTCAGCACTTTGACAAAACCATGCGCCTCCCCGTCGGCAATCGCTCTATCCAGATCGGCTATGCCATAGATAGAGACTTCATAAGCAATGTTCTGTGTCCGCGCGTCCTGTTCATTCAAACCCACGCGGGCCACTTCCGGATCGGTAAAAGTCGACCAGGGAATCACCGAGTAATCGGTACGGAATTTCTTGAATTGGCCGAACAAGGCGTTGACCGCCGCATACCAGGCCTGATGTGCGGCAGTGTGGGTAAATTGATACGGCCCGGCCACGTCGCCGACGGCGAAAATATTCGGATAGTTGGTTTCCTGCAAGGCGTTGGTTTCCAGCGTATTGCGCGGCGACAAGGCAATGCTCAATTCTTCGACGCCATACCCTTGCACATTGGCGGCACGGCCAACGGCAATCAACACCTGATCAAACGGAATTCTGACTGTTTGTCCCTGGAATTCAGCGATCAGGATTTTTTCGCCGTTCTCGACAACGAATTCTTTGGCAGCGTGATTAACGCGCACATCGATACCTTCCTGTTCAAAACGGGCCATCACGACTGCCGAGACATCACTATCTTCTCGCACCAGTAGACGAGGCTTCTTTTCAACCTGAGTCACCTGACTG
>Ga0066407_1000273_pt1 | contig 8396 bp, 7 predicted proteins | sample LakWasMeta9_HOW4_2_FD_59494 | JGI IMG/M metagenome (GOLD analysis project Ga0066407, IMG submission 59494) | Freshwater sediment methanotrophic microbial communities from Lake Washington under simulated oxygen tension - Sediment Metagenome 9_HOW4 | ecosystem: Environmental > Aquatic > Freshwater >... | reverse complement strand
TTAGAGCAGCGGACTCATAATCCGTTGGTGCTGTGTTCGACTCACAGGGGGGCCACCAATAAAATCAAGGGGTTATGTGGAAACATAGCCCCTTAGTCTTTTATTAGTAGCCGTATAGTAGTATTTAGAAACTACTTATATTTGCTTCATCTTCTTGATTTATAGTAAACATGGTATTAAAACAAGAGTGGAAGAGATCAACTATTAATAGTTCATCTCATAAGAAGTCTTATTATTAAAGGTAAAGGAATACCTTACATAAGCCTTAGTCATAACCTCTATGTTAAAAATTTTGTTGTTATTACTTAAAATAAAATATATTTTCTTCATGAATACTGAATTGATCTGCAGGGGTAATTCGACACAGCTTTTTCTCTTCATGAAGTTTTGTGTCAAATTCATTCGATATTCGTATTCCATTTTGATCTAAATTAGTAAGGCATTCCCAGTGATCCTTGAAATATAACTTGCCAATCAAAAGAGCAAATGCAAACGGGGTGAGTCTCCTTTCTATGACCCAGCGATCGTCGCCATAAGTGCCAAGATGAAAATGGGAAGCTGGATGAATCCCCATATCATATTGCTCAGAGTTATATTCATAGCGAATGAGTGGCCTTGAGTAGTTTTGTGAAACACCTTCTATAAATGCATTTTGAGCCTCAGAGTCAATTCTTCCAGCAAGATATGACTCATTGATAGCATTAATTTCTTCGAGTTGCGTTGAATCGTATGGTGATGGGTAGAAGGCATATCTAACATCATCAGCTGAGGTGTAGCTAAATTGAAAGTAAGAGTAGTCTTTTAATTGAAAGTTAAATTGTTGAAGCTTAATACCCTGAAAAAAAACTTCTGGATATGCTATATTCGTGTCCAATGCAAATTTATTGAACTCAGTATTAGAAGCCAAAGAGTGCAAAGAGGGGCATCCATATGCCACCCCCAAATTCTCATATAATTCATAGCTTTTCCGTAAGGAAGATAAAAACTCCTTCAAGGTCACACTGACTTCTCCGCAGTTTGACTTGCAGCAAGTGCCTCTTCATCTGTAAATCCTAATTCACGCATCTTTCTTAAAAAATCATCTCTGATCCGTTTTGCTTCTTTCTGACGTAAACTAATATCGCGTTGAATCGTTTCTACATTTGCCAAATTAGGCCAAGTAAAAATTAATTTGGGTGAGTTAGCAAGTGCTGTTTCAATTTCATCAAACAGTGAGTTTGCTATATCTAATCCACTAACTCTGAGCCAGCACTTGGTTCTTGTGAAAGCTGTAAATATTTTGTTCCTAGCTTTTCTTCCTTCTAAACTATAAATCAAAGCATCAATGCCAGCCGCAAATACTACAGCGGCTTCATTACCTTTTGCTTTGTGTACTGTGCTTAGAGTTATTTTCCCTTCCATTTTAAAGTGAGAAGATGTGAATGGATTGCTTAAAATATCATGGGTATAAAAATCGTTTTCAGAAAACTTTTTAGACAAGGCTTGAAAGTATGTTTTGGCGTTTCTATCATCAAGGCAAATAACTAAAATTTCCTCTGGTCGCACGCCACCTTTCATTAATAAGATAGCCTCTTCGACAATCCAATTAAGTTCATCAGCAAACATACTTGCCCGAAAACATTTTACAAGTTCAGATCTAGATTCATATTGAAGTATAGATAACGGGCTATTCATTTCAGGTCTAGTCACAACCGTATCAGAGCCCTCTGTGAAATTACCTTTTTCCACTACATAGCCAATATCTTCCCAATGACCTTTATCTTGGAGCATTTGAACAATATTTTTTCCATAAATACCTAGTCCAATAGCATGGCTACAAACTAATACATCTAATGGATTTCGATAGCACTTATACAAAACAAGATCGTTACTTACGTATTCACTCAGACCATTTACTCGTGCTGACCTATCTAAATCAACTCTCTCTTCACCATTGGCATCTAACCCAAACAGTTCGCCAGGAGTTCGCATGCGTGGTTCAAAAATGGATTGAAATTCATCGTATGCCCAAATTATAGTTTTTTCATCTCTACTTCCTTTTGTTAGATGAAATAATAAATGGAAAAAACTATCAGGCAGGTCTTGGGCTTCATCTACAAGAACCACATCATACTTAGGTTCAATAAGAGTTTTTTTAGTGAGCTCTTCACAAATAAGCTTGAATGGTTCCTTTTGATTGCTTACCGAACTCCATTTTTTTGGTGAGACTCCGTGATCTATACAAGAGTTAAAGTAAACCCCTGCTTCTCTTGTGCCACCCCAAGCATGTAATACATGTAAATTATTCCAATCTGGATCAGAGTCTCTAAAGTGTCGATAAAACCGTGTGATTTGCTTTCTTATCAGGTCGTACAAGCTTTTAGTGTAAAAAGTGAAAAGAATTTTTTTATTAGGATCAGTTAAATGTAAATGAGCAGCTTTCCAAGCTAAAACAATGGTCTTGCCTGAGCCGGCAAGTCCTCGAATTCTTTGAGGTCCTAAAGCAACTGTAAGTGCAGCAGTTCTTTGATGGGCATCAAAGTTAGCAATTTCTTCCTCTAATTTTTTCAACACCTCTGCTTTAGGACTTGTTCCATCTTCTGCAACTTCTCTAGGTTTTGTTCTGGCTAATGCTTTAAAGCCCTCAAGTATGGAGCGAATTTCTAAAACATCGTCACTAGATAATTGTGCATTTTCCGTTTCACTTATATGTTTTCCTAATCCTTCTAAAGATTTCACACAAGGGTTTTGAAAATCATGACTTGATGGATTAGAGTCAGTAGGAAGATATAAAACAGTATTTATTTCAAATTTTAGTGTGTTTTTTGTTTTTCTAAGTTTTCTACTGCTTAAAAATTTTGCATATAAGAGGCTATTAAACTCGTCTAGAAGGGTGTCATCTCTTGGTATGTCAAAACCAGTTTCCGAAACACTAACTACTAAAACTCCTAGATTGGAGTCCAAAATTAACAAAGAAGGCTGATACAGCTCATCTTCATAGTCTCTAAATAACGGGAAGTCATAATAGAGCACTGCCTTATTTAAATTGAGTTTATTTGATACATCGTCTAGGTAAGAGATAATGCTTCTACAAATAGGATCATTTTTAAGTCGCGAAGAAGAGACTACTTTTTCCATTTCAGGCCTAATCTTATTTAATATTACAATCTTTTATTGTGCAGTAATTTTTGATCGGCGTACAGTTATTGACAGAACTCCAAGTAAACCTAAGGGCCTGAGGCCCTTATTTGTTCAAAAACTCCCTGATCGTAATCAATTAGTTCGGTTTGCTCTTCGCTTGGTTTCGGTTTCCACTGGTATTTATCCGCTGATGTATCTTTGGAAACTGTTTTAAGCGTCCACTTATGTAGTCGAGTAAGTACAGTTACGTTTCCTATCTCTACACCATGAATTTTGAAGCCCTTAGGTTCTTGGTAGCGGTTGGGTTCATCATTCCACAGGCGTGACACTTTTATAGGATGATCCTTGCGTTTAGCGAAAGGGCCTCCCATAGACTCGATAAAGTCACCCCATTTACCGTTATCTGCCGCTGTATGAGCAGTTTTCACAGTGCCAGTGAGGTCGTTACCTTTAATTCGGCGTAATTCGCGATATACCGTTACAGGAGGACCGCCAACGGTCTGAAATTGACGGATCTTCCACACAGATGCCCATGCAACGATTCGCTCTGCTGCTGTACTTGCTTCGTTCCCGTAAAGATCTTCATCTAGCCCATAGCCATCTATCGATTTACTGATGTATTTTGCAACGTAACCCGTGGCGCTGCCTTTAGATGGGTCAATTTTCTCTACTTTAAAACGGTGTTTCTCTGCACCGTCTTCATCTGGGCTGTCACGTAACGCATATTCACGTAAAACATTGGTTAAGACTTTTGCCTGTTCTTCACTCACAAATAGCAATAAATGCCAATGTGGTGTTGCATCATGATGTGGCTCGGCTACCCTGATACCGTAATAACGCACTCCTAAACGATCTAGTTTCGCGCGTATTAGCGACCAGAGCTTAACGAGATATTGTTGGGCTTGTCGTGGGTCAGTGCCATCGTATTTTGGATTCTCATCACCTGAGACAGACAATCTCGCATGCATTCGTGAAGGGCATGTAATGGTGTAGAACATGGCAGTTAAATCATATGATTTTGCGATTTCTTCCATTCCTCTAACGCGAGTCATGATCTCGTTACGTCGGTTCTTTGGATTTGCCAGTGAATGTTCAGAGAGTTCTAATAGACTAAATTCCTCACCTTCTTCGTTACTGAGAAATGTGTGTTCCAGCTTTCGCTTGTTGCGTCGCTTTTGTTGTTTGATACGCTCTAACGATTCGTTACTAACGTATATGTTAGCCCTTCTGTGAACCATCCCTAAATCGATACCGTATTTCTCTACGTTACGTATCGTTATGTTACGTAACGTAGTGCGCCACCATTTGTCATCACATAACCTGTTTAATATTCCTGTTACGTTACGTTGATAATTCATTGAAGTCTCTGTAACGGTAACTATATCCGTTACAGGGGCAGTTCCCGTTACCGTAACGGGAATGTTAGGGTCATTAATGGTAAGGGTCTCAATGATAGGGTTACCAATGTGACTGTATGCTGTTACGGAATCAGAAGAGAGTGACTTATTGAAGCGTGAGGCAACATCAATTTTATGGCGTCGCTTAACGTATGCAGTTACAGCAATCAAAGCTTTTTTCGGTGTAAGAAATTGAGAGCGATAATAGCGGCACTCTTCGGCAATCCTCTTTGCAAAATCAATCAGCTCATCATCACTTGCAGATAATCTAATTGACTGTTGGTGAAGATAGTCTCTTACATCTAGTAGATATAAATTAGCCTCTCTGCGGCCTTTCGATTGATGAATAGCGCTGTATCGAAGAGCTAAAGGAATAGCAAAACGATGTGGCAAGCTTTCAAAAATATTTCGACGAAATACCCAGTCGCTTACATCTGGCTCATCGTGTGTGTGAGCAATGACCTCAGCTTGAGAGGCGTTTTCAGGAAATGTCTTATATCCGAATGCATGACGCATTGCAAAGCCTTATCGTTTGCCTGTGTCGCTTGTAGATTTGCGAGTGCGTGACTCGATGTATGAATTGAGATCTTCAAGGCGATACCGGACTGCACGATCACCAATTTTGATGAAAGGCACTTTAGCGCCTGCCCAGCGGTCGCGTTCGAGGAACGCTTTTGATAGGCCTAGGTATTCAGCCGCTTGTTTGGTTTTAAGTAATTGAGTTTGCATGTCAGCCTCTACGTTTGTAATGGCTTAATGATTCTACGAAGCGGCTTGATGGTGTTATACCTGACCAACGCAGGCGTATACGTTTACATTGCAAACGTATACTAATGTCGACTTTTTACAATCAATCGGTATATCGGTATTATGGGTTTGTAAGGTTTGGTTAGTGGGTCAAAGTCGGATTTAAAAATAGAACTTTAAAAGAACAATCACTGAAAGATAAAAATGATAAACCTAGGTGAAACTGAGTTTTACATTAAAGCGAGAAATTTATCACTTATAGATTTTGAAGATTATTCAACGAAACTTTTTGATAGTTGGGATGAGTATATTGAGGCTAATTTAATCATTCCAGATTATTCGATCTCACTTGCAATTGAAGAAGGGTCTATCAATGGGTGGGGGAAAGTAGCCGCAACACTTGGTGCAATTTATTTGGGTGTTGGAAATTACGGATCATTTATTTCCGGTATTGATACGATCGAGAAGCAAATTGAGGCTGTTAGTAAAGCGTTACCTAAAAGAGCTGTTGAGCCATTAAGTAACCACCAAGAGATGAGCTCTAAAAGACGCTCTGGCGATCTTGCAAAACTTCAAAGATTATTCAGGAAGGTGCAGAGTGGTGAAATTTCGGCTGATGAGGCAATGGCGGAGGCTGAAAAACTTTTAGAAGGTGAGTCTCTTTCTTCTCCTGAGTTTATGAATAAGCTAAATAACTCTCTGCAGACTGCGCTAAAATTTCCACAGCAAATTCCCATTGAATATGAAGGGATTGAGGATAACCTAATGAAAATGGAAAAGGTGAATGTAAAAAGTAGGCAGCTCCCCAAAAAACCGGAAATCCCAGACCAGCACTATCGAGTAGAAATTTGGCGAGAATCAAGAAACGAAAAGAAGAAAGTAAAAGTTACGAAAAGCTAATCAGTCTTGCAGTTCGTTGGCAATAGATCTTCGACGCCCTTTCAGGTGTGCTGAAAGACCTTCTGATAGTGTTCTAACTCGATTGTAGTGAATGAGGTGATTCACCTTTTCGGGATATTCAGCACAATATATTTGGACTGTATTTCGTAATGATTTGAAGTTGCCACTTAGATGCATTTTTTCAAGTTCCAGAATGGCAATATTTGTTTTTTCATGCTTTTCTATTGCGGCTCTCGTGTTGCGGTCTGACAAAGCTTTTTCAGTTTTTGTAAGGTGATCTCTGAACTGATGTAATCCTTCGGCGATCGTTATAGCTTCCGTGGCTTCTACTACCCAAGTTGAAACGTGATCTAAGATTCTCCACTCATGAATCCATTCGCCCTTATCCCGACGCCACTTTTGTCCTAAATAGAGCTCATCGTCTATGCCTTCATTTAAAAGTGCAATAGCAAGGGTTGCATAGACTTCATGCCACTCCATGTTTTCAATCGAATCATTTGTTTTGCCATATTTGCTTTTATACAGACTGATCTGGAATGAAATAGTGCTGTAATCACCAATGTAGTCAGGTGGCTCAGTCCCGTTTTCATCAGCCTCAGCCTCAAGGATCAATCTGTCTAAGGCAAAATTTCTAATTTCTTCAAGATCTGTGATCCAATTTATAAAAGCTAGTATTTCGTCTATTTCTTGCGAAGTTCTTTGTTTTAGTAAAGCCCTCGCACGCTTCAAGATATGATTACCATACTGAGATAATGTGGCTGGTGCGCTACCTGTTAATGGTTCTAAATGTTCGAATGAAAGGATCATATAGTTGGTTTGGTTTGTTCGATCTGTGACAATAGATAATCTGTTATTCGTAGCATTGGTGAACGCAATCGCTCAACATCGCCAATAATGTATCCCGCTGTTACGTCATTAGCCATTTTATGATTTGCTAACCGTTTAAGAGCGTAGGCAGATATGTCTAGGCTTTCTGCAATTGTAATAAAGGTTCGTCTCAAATCATGTGGCGTAAATTTGACGCCACTTTTTTCCGACACTTTGTCCATTTGTGGGCGTGGGTCGTTCATATACCCCTTAGTGCCTGTGCTCGGAAATACAAACTCGCTTGTACTGTCATTTTCATTAAACCGCTTTTGGAGCATGTCTAGCAAGAATGGCGTAAGTGGCAGTGTGTGAGGCTGTCTATTCTTTGGATCTGGAATCGTAAGTGCTTTATTTTTGAGATCAACATTTTTCCACTTTAGGCTTAGTGCTTCTTCTCTGCGTAGTCCTGTGAAAAGTAGCAACGACAGGTAATCTCTAACAGCTAAACTGTTTAAGCTGGCTGAGTAACTGGGTAGCTCCAACACGGCCTTTAAAAATGCAGGTAGATCGCTCGCTTTGATAACTGTTTGCCGACGCTCTATTTTGTACCATGAGCGAGTTTGCGAAAGGCGCTTGATCGGATTGTCGGCAATAATTGAATTGCCCTCTGAGTCCTCATATCTGCCGCTGGCGAAGTTAAACATGGCTCGCATAAACCTCATTGCCAAATTTGCTTGAGCAGGACTTCTCTCACCTATGGAGCGATGCTTCTTTTCGATAAGGTCTTTAGATATGTTGATAAGAGGTTTGTTTTCCCATTCTTTGAAATAGGTTTTCATAAACCGTTTGTAATCGTAAATGGTGCGTTCTTTAAGATCGCTACGCGCTTTTAGATATTGCTCAAAAACCTGAGCGACGGTTACCGATTTGGCTTTTTCAGCTTTGTTAATATCGTTAGGGTTGATGCCTCTGGCAATCATTCCTAAAACATTTTTCGCTTCATTTCTAGCTTGTTCTGCTGTGAAAACCCCGTGGTGGCCAATTGTGACTCTAACGGTTTTGTTGTTGATCTTACTTTCTGCAAAATATACTCTTGTATTAGTGCCTACCCGTAGTCCAAATCCTTTTAATTCTGAGTCGCGATAAAAGGTTTGACCGCTTTCTGGGGAGGTTAGGGAGTCAACAAAACTTTTAGTGAGTTTATATGCCATAGCTACTGTTTGAAAATTAGTAGCCGTATAGTAGCCGAAATATTTAATGCTGTGTCAGATATTTAAAGTTAATTTAAAACAAAAATATATATAAAACATAAAGATATAAAACAATCTCAAATTAACTAAAATATAATAAAACATTATTTTTAGAACTCATAATCCGTTGGTGCTGTGTTCGACTCACAGGGGGGCCACCATTAAATCAAGGGGT
>Ga0066407_1000268_pt1 | contig 8431 bp, 10 predicted proteins | sample LakWasMeta9_HOW4_2_FD_59494 | JGI IMG/M metagenome (GOLD analysis project Ga0066407, IMG submission 59494) | Freshwater sediment methanotrophic microbial communities from Lake Washington under simulated oxygen tension - Sediment Metagenome 9_HOW4 | ecosystem: Environmental > Aquatic > Freshwater... | reverse complement strand
TGGGTCAGCTCCTCAGTGACGGCGTCGTCGCGCACAAAACGCTGAATGGTGGCGGCCACACGGCGCTGGTACTTCACCACCAAGACCTCAAACGCAATCATCTCGCCTTGCTGGGCGCGCGAGACCAATTCAGCATCTATCGAGCCCCCCAGCAGTAGTTCACTCACCACCGACTCCTCGCGCAGAGACGGACAGGTGCCAGGTGCTCGCAGCCAATCCAAAGCAGTGCTACCGGCTTGCTTGGCTCACCCCAAGTAAAACTCGGCGTCGCGGCAAAAGTTGCAAGCTTCACGAAAAAAGATGCGAAAACCAGGCCCCCAGCCCTTGTTGGCGCCTGCCGCATTGGGAGCATCTTTGAACCTGGCTCGCCCAGCGCAGCGCTTCCTTGCAGTTGTTTACCGATCAAGTGCAACTTTCTCGATGTTTCGTCGTTAATTGAAGCAGGTGGCAACGAGACGTCAAGGCGCTAGGGCAAGGCGCCAGAACAAAACAGAACCGAGGCAGTGATGAAGCAGCAAAGAGACAGTGAGTTCAAGCGCTCTCCCAACAGCCAAAGTCCACTGCGCATAGCGGTCGTGGGTGCGGGGATCGCCGGTCTGACATGCGCCCGCGAATTGATTTTACGGGGCTGTGAACCCGTGGTCTTCGAGGCCGATGCGCGACTAGGTGGGCGTTGCAGCTCGCGCACTACCCGGGTCGGCCTGTTTGATGACGGGGCCCAGTACATAGCCAAGGCCGAAAATTTGGCCGCTCATGCCTCGCAGCAAGCGGGTGAGTTGGCTGTGCTCCACCCCTGGACTGTGGCGGCGACGCCCGCTGAGGAGGAAAGGATGGCGCGGCGCTGGAAGAAAAACGAAGACGAAGCGGATGTCACCCGAACCCTGAGACTGATGGGCGCCGTCGGCGTCCCCTCGATGTTGGCCTTGGCTCAAGCGCTGGCGCGGCCCTTGGATGTTCGGCTGAATACGCCCATCGTGCAGGCTCGACGCCGAGCCAATAGCTGGGTTTTGAGCAGCCCCGCAGGCGAGATGCAAGAGTCCTTTCAAGCGCTGGTGCTTGCCATGCCGGCGCCGCTTGCGGTGCCGCTCGCGCGGGAGTCTCCCACCATCGCTGATGCCTTGTCTGCCGTTCAATACCGCAGTCGCTGGGTTCTGCTGCTCGGCTCTGAGCGGCCTGTGCCTTTACCCGGCTACCGGGAGTTTCAGGCCAGCCCCATCGAGCGAGTCGCCGCCATGCACTGCAAGCCAGGGCGACCAAGCTCGGGCGCTCAGCGCTGGTTCATTGAAGCCGACGAGCGCTGGTCCTTGCAGCAACAGCATGAAGACGCCGAGGCCGTGGCCCGTGTGCTGCTCGACAACTTTGAAGCGCATGTCGGTCGCTCGGTCATGCCCAGCTACATCCAGGCGCATCAATGGCGCCATGCCTTCGTCGACAAGCCCGTCAGCACCTACAGGCGAAATGAGTGTTTGTGGGACGGCGTCGTCGGGCTGGGCGTCTGCGGCGACAGCGTGGTCTCAAGCCGGGTTGAGCAAGTTCACCGCAGCGGCGCCGACATGGCGCGAGTGCTGGCCGAGAGCTGGAGTTTTCGCCGGGCTCGCCCTGGGTTCAGAGCCGTTGATCCAGATATTGGGCATCTCTTGGAGGCATATCAGTGAGGGCTGAAGTTACCGAATCGGTTTCACCACCGACCACTGGGCGCGCCTGTGCAGGGCACTTGCCTGCCACCTTGGTGGCCGACCTGCGCACCGACCACGCCGGCGAAACCGGCGCGGTGATGATTTATCGCGGCATCCTCGCCACCTCGCAAGATGCGGCCGTGAGGGCTTTTGCTCACGAACACCTCGCCACCGAAGCGCATCATCTCGCCACGATCGAGTGGCTGCTGCCCCCCAGGCAACGCAGCCGCTTGCTACCGCTGTGGCGCGGCGCGGGCTGGCTGACCGGCGCGCTACCAGCCTTGATCGGGCCGTCAGCGGTGTTCGCCACCATTGAGGCCGTCGAGACCTTTGTAGGCCGCCACTACACGGAGCAAATCGAGTTGATCGATCAGCTTGACCCCAGTGCTAACGATACGCCGCTGCAGACTTTGCGGACGCAACTGGATTCGTTTCGAGCTGACGAAGTGCAGCACCGCGACGACGCTGCCGCGCGATTTGACGCGCACTTGGCCCAGCCGTCCTTGTTGCTGGGTTTGTGGATCCGAGCCGTCGGCGCGGGTTCACGCGCGGCAGTGCAGGTTTGCCGCTGGATTTGAAACATGAGCACCGAAAGAGTCCCCGTGACACCACTTACCACCATTCGCAATGACGAAGTTGCGCGCTTTAACCGCCTGGCCGCCACTTGGTGGAACCGCGAAGGGCCCATGCGGCCACTCCACGTGGTCAACGAGCTGAGACTCGGCTATGTGCTTGAGCAGATCGCGCAGCGATTCGGGCGTCCGGTTGGTGCACTGCAAGGGCTGCGCATCGCCGACATCGGCTGCGGCGGCGGCCTGATGTGCGAGCCGCTGTCGGCCCGGGGTGCTCGGCAGGTCGGCGTCGATGCCGCTGCCAACAGCATCGCCGCTGCGCAATTGCATTCGAAGGCCGCGGGTCTGGAAATCGATTACCGCGTCGGCGAGCCGAACGTCGTGCTGCGAGACGGTGAATTGTTCGACGTGATGCTGCTGCTGGAGGTGGTCGAACATGTCGATGACGTGGACGCCTTTGTGCGTGATGCGGCGGCCCACCTCGCTCCTGGCGGGCTGATGCTGATTTCGACCATCAACCGCACGCTTCGCAGCTACCTCATCGCCATCGTCGGCGCAGAGATGGTGTTTCGCGTGCTGCCCATGGGCACGCATCGCTGGACTCAATTGGTGCAGCCCAAGGAACTGGAGAAGATAGCGAAGAGCTGCGGGCTGAGCACGGGTGATCAACGAGGCATGGCCTACCTGCCGGTGGTTCATCGCGCTTGGTGGAAGCGTGGCCTGGCCGTCAACTACATCGCCAGCTTCACCAAAGCGGGCACTTCTGGGGCTTAAAGCCTCTGAGGGGAAGACCGGGCGAAACGTGCGTAAAAAGCGCGCGAAAAGCGTTGGGCCTGTCAGGGTAGGCGTGCGAGCAGCTGCAAGCCGTCCGCATGCGGCTGCAGCACCACTCCCGAACCCGACTCGGGCACCACGCCGGTCAGCGCCGTGATGTTGACTTGGTGTGTGACAACCACCAACACGCCGGGGCCTCGCCAACTCTGAAGCTGGGCAAGCGCCGCTCGCGTTTGTTCCGCTTGCAACTCGGGTCGGCCAAAAAATGAGTTGAAGTCCGGACGGTCCTGCCGCTGACCGGGGAAGGCAAGATCGGCGGTCTCACGCGTGCGGCACCATTGCGATGACCACACCGCGCCGATCTTGACGCCGCGTTCAACGAACGCCTGCCCGATGCGCTTCGCTTGCTCGCGGCCTGCTTGGCTCAGATTGCGCTGGGTGTTGCAGTCGTCGAGCTTGAACTCAGCCGGATCGCCGCCGCCCGGCGCGAGCGCATGGCGCATCAGCACGACGGAAGCTGGCGGCAGGTCTGGCCAGTCTGACGCGCCCGCAAGTCCAGGCAAGGCGAGCAATAGCAGTACAAAGAGTCGGCACATGTGCAGAGTATCTGGCGCCTGCAATCTCCCTGCCTGGCCATCCGTCAATGACTCCACCAAGCGCAGGCACCTCGACTCACAAACCTCATCAATCCGCTGACCCGCTCAAGCACCTAGATGCCTCCTCCGTTGCACCGCCGCATCGCTTGAGCCGATGTTGAGCTTGCTATAGGCCCGGTTGATTTGCGTTTTCACGGTGGGAGGGTATGCCGCGTTGATTCCATGACCGTGTTGGACATCGTTCGACGCCACTGGCCTGGCAAAGGCTTTGACAATGCCCTGTAGAAACACCGAAATTGTGTGAACGACGAAACTCTTCATGATCGTTGTTGAATTTAGCGCAGCCCCTCTCCAATCCATGCCCGCCGTGCTTGCACCAAAGTCCCCAGCCGATCTTTCTCGCATCATTGAGATGGCTTGGGAGGACCGCACTTCTTTCGAGGCCATTGAATTGCAATTTGGCTTGAACGAGTCCGGCGTGGTCGCCTTGATGCGCCGCCAGATGAAGCCAGCGTCCTTCCGGATGTGGCGCAAGCGCATGGCCGGCCGCAGCACCAAACATGCCGCCTTGCAAGGCGGCTCCTTGATGCGCCACCGTGCCACTCACACCCGTCCATAGTTTTCTCTCACGCAGCCGCTGGCGTTTGGTCTCTAAAAGCAGCGGTGCTATATCTATTGTTTTGGGCAGCAAGCCCGACACGCGCAAAAGCAAAGCCACTTTGTTCACGTCGCTGCTGATGTTCTTACGCGCACCCGGGTACTGATCCTTGATCGCTAGATCTTTTCCATCCTGGGTAGTCTCTCGGTGCACTTGGCCGGTGCAAGCTGCTGCTATCGGTCCTAAAGAGAACGAGTCGAAGCGCTGCTGGCACCCGAGCCCATCAAACCCAAACGCAACAAACGTCCAAGGTGACAACTGGGTAAGGCAGAGCTACGGCGGGCGATGATCGTGGAGGCCATGGCGCACAAAGTAGATGGAGTTGTCGCTCTTTGTGTGCAGAGGGCAAGGCCAATGCATATCAGTCCGACACGCCCCCTTGCTTTGGTCGATGATCATGCGTGGGTGATTGACGACCCTTGTTAACTTAGAGTTTTGTCCTTTCGTTTGGAGATATTGAGTGCAATGGCAATGACAGCGTTGAACGTGTTGGGAGGGTCTCTAGAGGCCTGTTCCTTTTCGCCATTGACAGGCTACTTCCGTGATGGTTGCTGCAATACCGATGAAGTCGACCGAGGTACCCACGTGGTTTGCGCGAGGGTGACCGCCGAGTTTTTAGACTTTTCGTTATCGCGAGGCAATGACCTGACCACACCCAGGCCTCAACATCGTTTTGCTGGCCTGAAACCAGGTGATCGATGGTGTCTGTGCGCCGTGCGTTGGAAGGAGGCATTGGCCGCCGGCAAGGCGCCGCCTGTCATTCTGGAAGCCACTCATGCAAAAGCGTTGGAGCTGTTGTCTTTGAGTCAGCTTCAACTGCACGCGCTGTAGCGGGGCGGATATCCGTCGAGGGGTCGTCAGCTCCCAGATGAGCGCGTCGAACATAATGAGCCGCACCGGCCGATTGCCCGAGGAACTCACGATGCATCCGCGCCAACACATCGCCATCATCGGCGGCAACTTCGCCGGTTTGACCGCCGCGGTCAGGCTGTCGAGCCGACACGCCGTCACGGTGATCGACCCGTCGGCGCACTTCGAGTGGATGCCCAATATTCACGAACTGCTGTCGAACGTGAAGACCGCTCAAAGCCTGCGCTTGGACCGAGCGGCCATCGTCGAACAAGCGGGGCATTGCTTCTTGCAGGACCGGGTGACCGAACTCCATCCGGACCAGCGCCGGCTGCTGACCGCCGACGGCCAGGAACTCAGCTTCGACGCCTGCATCGTCGCCGCAGGCGCACTTTGGAACAACCACGGCGTTCCCGGCGCGGCGCGCCACGCGCTGCCGTGTCGCAGCATCGCCGACGCCTTGGCGATCGAACAGCGGCTGAGCACAGTGGTGCAGCAGGGAAAGCCTCTGCACATCGTGATCGTCGGTGGCGGCATTGCAGGCATCGAGGCGCTCGGTGAGATTTTGCGCCGCTACCGAGCTGCACCCGGACTGTCGATCAATCTGGTCGAGGCCGGCGAGCGACTGCTGCCCGGCCTGCCCGCTGTACTCGACGCCGATCTCCGGCGCTTGTGTCAGCCTCACGCCGTGCGTTTCCACACCGGTACCGCCATCGCCAGTGTGTCCACCAATGGGGTCCACTTGAGCGACGGCACGCGCCTGCCTTCTGAGCTCACCTTGTGGACCACGGGGTTGGCGGCGCCTGCGCTGCTCGCCCAAGCGGGCCTGACCCAGGCTGATCAAGTCTGGGCCGACGTGCATTCGACCCTGCAGAGTCAACATGCCAGCAACATCTTTGTGGTCGGCGATTGCGCGCAGTTGCCGCAGGCGGTTGCCAAGCAGGCCTTTAACGCGATTGCTATGGGTGAGTTGGCTGCCATCAACGTCACTCGCTGGTTGGCGGGCGCAACGCTGAAGCCCTACCAAGCCTCCAGCAAGCCGCTGCTGATCGCCTTTGGCGACCTCGATACCTACTTGGTTAGCGGTGAAACCGTGCTCGCCAGCCAGGCACTGGCCGGGGCCAAAGAGGGCGTGTTCCAGCTGTTCATGTCGCAGATGTCACCGCGCTGCGTCTTGCACAATCTGCCGGCCGTGGGCGACCGACTGTGGCAAAGCTGGCGCGAGCTTGCATGGCCGCAACTGCGCTCACTGGCCGACCTCGGCACCTTGGCCGATCGGCGATTGCTCAGGGTGCTCTAGCGTCTAGCGTGCCGTCAGTGCCTGCGGTTTGACGGCCTCTCCCTGGGGCGTCCCCCTGCTCAGTCGGCGCGGCGGGCCGTGTAGACTTGGCGTCACGGCGGGTGCCAGTAAGCCCGCTGCAGGACTTGGCCGACGCAGGGTGAATGCATGATTCGAGGCAAAGCGAGTGCGACGATCCGGCAGCCGGCGGCAACGGTGTTCAGCTTCATCGTTGACGACTTCCTGACGAACTACCCGCGCTGGTCACCCGAGGTGCAATCGCTGCGGCCCCTCAGTGAGGGCGGCTTGCGGGTCGGCTTTGTGGCCGAGCAAACGCGGGTCGACCAAGGTCGGCGATCAACCTCAACTTTTCGCGTCACGGCCTGTGACCGCGACTGCCGTTTGCACATCGCCGGCATCTCCCAGCCCTTCCAGCTGAGCTTCGAGTTGGAAGCCGACGGGTCAAGCACGAAGATCAACTTTGCCTTCGAGTTGTTGAAGGTCGATTTCTTCATGCGGCCGTTCGAAAAGCTGATTCGGGTGGCGGTCGAGGACGGAGCACGCGGCGTGGTCACCAATCTCGCGCGGCTGCTCGAAGCGCAGGTTCAGCTCCCGGCGCCGCCACAGCCCTTGCTTGCGCCTGTGCAGACACCACCCCCACCGAGGCAGACCATGGACTTTCTTGCATCCAAAGACGATGGGCTGATCCCCTTTGTGCTCTCGCAGATTCTCGACACCTGCGTCAATGGCGTCACCTTGTCGGACCCGGATCAGCCAGACTCGCCCATCGTCTATGCCAACTCTGCTTTCGAGCGGATATCGGGCTACCCGAGGTCCGAAATCATCGGGCGCAATTGCCGGTTTTTGCAAGGCAGCGACCGCGATCAGCCCGAGCTTGATGAGATCCGCGCGGCGCTAAAAGAAGATCAAGGCATCGAAGTCACGCTGCGCAATTACCGCAAATCGGGGCAAATGTTCCTCAACAGGTTGTCCATTCGTCCACTGATTGATCGCAAAGGCCGGCTCATCTACTACTTGGGCGTTCAGTACGACGTCACGACTCAATTGGGTGCCAGCGCCGAGATTGATCGCCTGCGCATCCAACTTGGCGATGGTCGGCGCTGACTGAAGCGCCGCCTCCCTGCTCCAACACAAAAGGCAGAGGCGTGCGTCTGCCTACCCTTAGGCTCAGCACCGGGTTTCGCGCGGGGCCAGGCCAGTGATACCGCGTCGACCTGCAAGGCGATGGGGATGACCTCTTCCCTTTGTCCGGGGGGCAAGGCCGCGATGCGTACAAAAAATGGCAGATGGCTTGTCAAACCATCAAAGCGGCGGCAAGGCGCTGGTCGCATGCTGCCAGCAGAGCGCAGCAACTGCACGACAGTAGCTGCCGCAGATAAAACGGAAAACTACCGTCGGCGAGGTCGATTCACTGGCGCCAAGTCACTCGTGAAACAGTTGGACTTAGCGCCCGAAAAGCATCAAGGAGACGAGGATTTTTATACCAGCTTAGATCCCTGTCAGAACTCAATTGGGCCCCACTCCGGCCTGCAGTGGTTGCGCGATCGCGATTTGCGCCTCGGCGCCGAGCCCGCCAGACAGGGGCCAAAGTAGCGAGCTGAGCGTGGCATGGAGCAGAACGCTGCGGGTGGCGTTGCCGAGGTCGGCGCTGTCGGTGCCCATGCAGGTAAGGCCTGTCATTCGAGGATGCCCCGTACGACTTTGGCCTTGGCCATAAACGCTCACCTGCTGCAGGTGGGGCAGGCACGGACGGCTGCCGACACTGCAGCGGCGATGACTGCTTAGCGTCACGCAATCTCGCAAGAGGGGCCTCCGCTTTGGGCGCATTGCCGCCGTTCATTCCTGGCGCTCGAACGACTGGAATCGCCGAAAGCGCCCAGCCGGCACCTCCTTGCTCAGTGCCACGTCGTTCAATGCTTGGACTTCTCCAAGGCTAGGCACGCACATGGGATGCCAGCCCGCTGGCCGTCTTGGCTTCGACTGATGAAGGCCGCAGGGCGCGGGGG
>Ga0066407_1000267_pt1 | contig 8433 bp, 9 predicted proteins | sample LakWasMeta9_HOW4_2_FD_59494 | JGI IMG/M metagenome (GOLD analysis project Ga0066407, IMG submission 59494) | Freshwater sediment methanotrophic microbial communities from Lake Washington under simulated oxygen tension - Sediment Metagenome 9_HOW4 | ecosystem: Environmental > Aquatic > Freshwater >... | reverse complement strand
ATCGTGCAATACACACGACTGTCAGCACTAAGAAAGTGCTGATCGGGGGGGGGTATAAGGTGCAGTTGGGACTAAGTCTGGTACTTTGGTAAACATATCAGAAAATAAAGCAGTACCACTATCCAACTCTACAGAGATATTGAATGGAGTAATGGCATGTAACAAAGTCAAAAAACAATAAGAACATTTATTGCCAAAAGTACTTTTGGACGGTTGGTTATCATCATTATGGCAATTATGCATGCTATCTACATTATCGGCATCAACATGCAACTCAACCGATGATTCATTCATCGCGCAACCAGGCATCGTTATTGCTGCCAGCCCTTGTAAGGGGAGACAAACAAGCATAGTAAATAACACGATTGATTTATATAACCTAAAGTTCATAGGGCCAATTTACACTTAAATTTTTAGGATTGCAACCACATTATGTCCATATACATTGAATTTAAAGTAGGGTCGCTAGGCTCGCAGGTAAAAAGCGCGACTGTGGGAGAGTTTGAAGTGGGCGATTTGTAGCTTCACGCACTAATTGGCGATCCTGATAACACTTAATATCGCCACGTCGATCACTCCTATTCTCCTGCTCAGGTTGCGAGCAGTAAAGTATCGTCTCGCGGGTCAAAATTAGATGCATATTTCTAGGCTAGGTGGATCAATATTCGATGCAATTTAACAACATATGATATGGTCGAGAAAATCCCTGGCTGGATTGGTTTTATTTCACTTGTAGTTGGTATATACACATTATTAATACCTGATTTGGCACAAAACACTATTTCAGCTGCATTCATCGTAATCGGCATTGCATCTCTATTCATCAGTTTTTATGCGGACGCTAAAGATAAATACCAAGTTGCAGGCAGTGCCCTTACTTATAAGTTTCATGAATTGAGAATTTTGTACCAGACCGTTAAATCAACGAATACAGGTGATGACCTGACCCAATACACTGAAGACGTAAAAAGGATTTACCGCCGTGCTAATTGGCAATGGGCTCTAAACCAGGGTGCGACAGAGGCCTTGATGGCATGAATTGGTTAGAAAGTTGAGCACTCGGCTATGCACTATCTCGAAGCGGCCGATCCATTATTGAGGCCACAGCTAATATCCAAAAAATGTCATGGTCGGGATATTTCTTTTCATTTGATCTCCCTTAATATCATCTGCGAACCTTGACTGTTCGTCTCTCGAACCAAAAGTATGACACTAGATTGCGAGTCTAGACGGTAAGTATGTGTATCTTCCCAAAGCGGCTCCTCGCCCTTAGCAAACATATCTTGTGGTGCTTCGTGCGAGGTGTCAGCGGCCAGATGCCACCGAGTATCCGGCAATAAGGGTGGCAACCTAAAATCGACTGCGTTTGCACCGGCATTGAACATCAGGTACAAAGCATTGCGTTCGCCCTCTTGGATCAGACAGGCAAACTGCTTTTCTTTTGGGTCAGTCCAGTTGGGCAAATCCCCTTGCGGACTGAACCAAGATATCTCTGCCTCCATGTAGAAGTGCTCCTGACTCAGAATCGGATGCGCTTGACGAAAGGCAATCATGCCACGGGTGAAGCGGTACATTTCCTGATGCTGTTCCAGTTGGCTCCAGTCATACCAGCTAGTCTCGTTGTCCTGGCAGTAGGCATTATTGTTACCGTGTTGCGTGCGGCAAAATTCGTCCCCACCCAATAGCATCGGCACACCGCGTGAGATCATTAGGCTCAGCAGGAAGTTCTTGATCTGGCGTATCCGGATGGACTCGACCTCTCCATCCGATGTCTCGCCTTCAATGCCGTAATTGTCGCTGTAATTCTCATTAGTCCCATCACGGTTGCTTTCTCCGTTGGCCTCATTATGCTTGTTCCGATAACTCACCAGATCATGCAAAGTGAAGCCGTCGTGACAGGTGACGAAATTGATGCTGCACCCAGGACATTTACCGGTCGTGGCATAAATGTCGGCGCTGCCACAGATGCGGCTAGCAAACGCACCTAGCATTCCATCTTCACCACGCCAGTATAGGCGCACATCGTCACGGTATCTACCGTTCCACTCCGCCCAACCCTGGGAAAAACTACCCACCTCATAAGCTCCGGCAGCATCCCACGCTTCAGCGATAAGTTTGGTTCCCCTCAGGATTGGATCTTCGGTAATCTGCTCGAGCAATGGCGGATTAGATAGCAAATTGCCGGTACTATCCCGGCCGAGAATTGACGCCAGATCAAAACGGAATCCATCGATATGCATCTCCAACACCCAGTAGCGTAGCGCACTCAAGATGATATCCCGCACCACAGGATGGTTGGCGTTGATGGTATTGCCAGTACCAGCATAGTTTTTGTAGTAGCGCTTGTCTGATGCCAGCGTGTAGAAAATCGCGTTATCAATCCCGCGGAAACACAACGTTGGGCCCATCTCGTTTCCTTCTGCCGTGTGATTGAATACGACATCCAGGATCACTTCTATACCGGCACGATGGAGCGCCAAAACCATTTCTTTGAACTCCAGCTTCTGCTGACCCAAGCCTCCAGCGCTACTGTAGGAGGCTTTAGGTGCAAAGAAGGACACAGGATCGTAGCCCCAGTAATTTCTGAGTAGCTGGCCTGTTTGCGGATTAACACCCAGTATCTGCTGTTCATTAAACTCATGCACAGGCATCAGTTCTATGGTCGTCACTCCCAAGTCTTTAAGGTAGGGGATCTTCTCTATCAGGCCGCGATATGTACCGGGATGTCCCACATTGGAGCTGGGATGGATAGTGAAGCCACGTACGTGTGTTTCATAAATAATCGTCTTGGGCCAAGGATGCCTGAGTGGCCGATCGTCCTGCCAGTGGAAGTGCTCGTGAGTGAACACACATTTTGGCATTGCACCAGCATCATCGACTTTCGAACAGATCAGGTTTTGCTCTGTTTCCGGCGTGTTGTAACCTCGCGCGGGGCTAAAATTCCAATCAGGCAATATCGAAATCGCCGTTGCAAAAGGATCTAGAAGAAGCTTGTTGAAGTTGAATCGGTGTCCGTCCTTGGGCTGATACGGGCCGTCCACGCGATAGGCATACAGCTGTCCGGGTCGAATCCCCTCAATCCAGACGTGCCATACATCGCCAGTGCGGTTATGCGCTGGATCCAGTTCAATAGCCCTGGCGGCTATGACATCTTCGGGATGATCAAACAACTCCAGCCGGACGCGGCTCGCATGTCGACTGAAGAACGCAAAGTTAACTCCTTCGCCATGTGCATAGGCTCCCATAGGCAATGGCATACCAACTCGAATATCAGTTCGCTCCGATACCTCGGATACATAATCATGCAGAGGGCATTCGGTTGCGGTCATATCTGCGATTGCATCTGCATTTTCTGCGGCATGGTCTGATATAGATAACACCTGACCTGCTGGCTTTTGCATTCTTTTAGGTCTTTTTGATTCCTTCATGCGTTGATTTCTGTCGCCCTTCCCTTGTTCCAGATTAGTTTACCGCTGCCAGAGACTGTAATCAACTTCCAAGGGCACCACAATGCCGACGCAGTGCGCTATGACGCACAGCATATAGGCCATTGCGAGCCAGGCTGGCGATAGCCGCCTTGCCAGTGGAAGCACTCGCTGTCGCCCATTAGGACGCCGAGGGTTTCTTGCCCGCGTTCGAGCCATGCCAGACTAGATAGACCTTCGGAAGCGCCTTATTCATTTTTACTCCTCTTCAGTTTGAGGCCCATTGACCATTGCCTAGACGATATCCATAAGTTAGTCGGCATTCATGCTGTCATGCTGAGCGCTCCAGAATTCTCACTCAACTCTGTAAATCGCGTCGAACACAAAAACCGGCGGTGGTGAACATTACGAGTCCTGTCAGGAGGCCGATGGGACTAACATGGATCGGCCATGGACTGGCAGACGAAAGCTTGGCGAGAAACCCATAAGGTGAAACAACGTATCAAAAATGGCGCACAGGTTATATACCACAGCCAAAGTCGTAGCCAGCGAAAATGCATGCAACTTCCAAAAGTTAATCATTACAAATCTCCTTAATGTTGATGGCCTTGCGGCCGATCTTTGCTAGGTTCTTCTCCGGCTGCTGGGCGTTGATCTTCCTCATTATGGCGACTACCGTGTCCGCCATGACATCCATGTCCGGACATATGCATTACGATAACCCCACGAACACCAGCACCCACACCCAGTTTTGCACTAGCCAGTCCATATCCATCTCCTCATTTACGTTTGCTTCAATCCCTAAGAACCATTACTTGGTCAGTTTGATATCGGACTCAAGCTTGGCCTTACGCTCTTCATATTCTGCCGTCGCAATCTCACCCGCCGCATAGCGGCGCTTTAATATCTCAAGCGGCGTCTCACGTTGTCGAAAGCGCGATACTGGCGTAATCGGAGAAAACAACACCACGATCGCCACGATTCAGAATAACCACCAAAAAACGTGCATCCCCCATAAACTTTGTCAAACGTAATGCATAATTTATTTCCTTGTTGAAATATTAAATATTCTTAACCAATTGCGTCTCTCATCACTTCCTCAATTGTGATTAGAGTTTACCTTCAGCCAGCAACCGATCAATTTCAGCTTCTGCGGCCAGCCAGTTCTCCAAATCACAACCTGAAATAAATCCCTTACTTTCGGCGATGTTATAGGCAGCAATCTCAATATAGTTCTGACGTTGCTCTTCTGTTAGCGCGGTATCACCATTGGTTTTTGCTTTGGTTTTGGTATTAGTACTCATTCTTTTCTCCTTCATATAAAAAATTACCGTTTCTCGTAGCCCTTGTTTTTCACCTATGTTAAGTTTTAGCCATAGCCTTGCCCCCTACATGTGATGCACTCACGGTGCTGAGTGCGCTTGTGACGCACAATTGCTGTTTCAAGCAAACGGTCTGTTAGCGCTTCGCGATCATCATCTTTCGTTTTGTCGTTACAGTAGATATAATAATAAAAGCTGTGTGCCGCACATAAGTCAATCTTCCAATGCTATCGCTTCGATTAGTTGGCACACAGATTTTCCATCTGGCATACCATCGGGCATGTTCCCCCATAGTGCTACTGCATGCTCCATACGCACCTGTAAACTCTCCAAATCCTCTAACTTGCGGCGGGTCTCTTGAAGATGCTGATCCAAAAGCTTTCGCACCTTCGGACAAGGAGAGTTTCCATGGCTGCTCTCTTTCAAAATGTCTTGGACATTTCCCACGCTGAACCCCAGTAGACGCGCCTTGCGGATAAACAATAAGCGCGTAAGATCACCGCTGCTGTAACAGTTATAACCGTTACTTTTATCGCGTACTGGGACAAGCAAGCCACAGCGTGTGTAGTGACGCACGGTATCTGCAGTTACCCCTGCACGTCTGGCGAGTTCTGAAACTGTCATAGATTCCCCTTGTTCAAGTAGAAGTATTCTTAACGAATTGCTGCTAGAGCTAACCCTCAACCAGCAATCGATCAAGTTCCGCTTCTGCGGCCAACCAGTTCTCCAAATCACAGCCGTCGATGAATCCTTTACTTTCAGCGATGCTATAAGTAGCAACCTCAACATAGTGCTGATGATGCTTTTCTGTCAGCGCAGCATGCCCATCTGATTTGGTATTAGTTCTCATGGCCAAATAGGGTCGCTTCATCGAATATATGCTTCTGTCGCGTAGCGGCGCATCATGCGATGACTATTGAAATATGAAGCATTCTTGCTGATTGCGCCTTTCATTACTTTGATCCAATTGCTACGATCATTGCTGTAATAGAGAGGGAGCACTACCTGCTCAAGCTTGTCGTATAATTCATGTCCGTCCCCATCAGCTATTTCTATACCGTCGCCAATCGCCCAGCCAGTCACTCCTTCGACGCAGCCTTCCATCCACCAGCCATCAAGAATGGATAGACTGGGTACGCCATTGAGTGCGGCTTTCATGCCACTGGTGCCGGACGCTTCGAGCGGAGGCAATGGCGTGTTGAGCCACACATCCGCTCCCGCTGTCAGCGCCTGAGCCAGTTCAATGTTGTACTCAGGCAGATAGATAACTGTAATCGTGCCAGCCAAGTCGCGGGCATGTGCATAAAGTTGCTCAATCAAGTGTTTGCCATTTTCGTCGTGCGCATGCGCCTTACCGGCAAGTACGACCTGGAATGGGTGATGGCGGGCGATTTTTTTCAGCCTCTCAATATCGGAGAACAGCAAACCCGGACGTTTATAGGCTGTCATACGCCGCGCATAACCAATAATTGGTAGCTTCGGGTCCAGCGAGACTCCAGTGATAGCCTGAACTTTCTTGATAAGGTACTGCTTCGCCTGAACGTGCGATTCCCAAATCGCCGCATCGGGAATACAGCAATCGGCGCGCATCAGCAACTGAGGTTCATGGCACCAGCCGGGTAGATAGTGGTTGTATAGCTGGCGAAAGCTTTCTGCCGCCCATGTAAATGGGTGCACGCCGTTGGTAATGGCATGCACTCGATAACCGGGAAACATTGCATTCGACACCTCAGCATGTTTTTTGGCAACGCCGTTGACATATTCACTCAAATTTAGTGCCAGCCGCGTCATGTTCAGATTGTCTTCACCTGCCAGATGTTTGATGCTTTCGATATCGAAGTCACTATCAAGCACCCTTTGCACCAATTCGTAGGAAAAGCGGTCATGACCCGCTTCGATCGGTGTGTGTGTAGTAAAGCTACACAGGTCACGTACTCTAGGGAGGTTGTAATGTGACTCACCCGGCCTGACATCTTCGGTGGGGTAGGTGTACCAACGCAGCAACTCCAGTCCAAGCAATGCAGAGTGCCCCTCGTTCATGTGATAATGACGGACGGTAACACCGAGTGCTTGCAGCATCCGTAAACCGCCAATTCCGAGTACGATCTCCTGCTTGAGCCGGTAGGCTGTATCTCCACCATACAAGTAATGTGTGATCTCACGATCCTCGGGGTGATTCTCGTTCAGGTCGGTGTCGAGCAATAGCACTGGCTGGCGTCCACCCATATGTCCCTCTACCACGTATAACCAGGCGCCGACCCATACAGTGCGCCCATCAATGGGCACTGCGATCTTGGCGTCAAGCGCACGCGTCCAACGCTCTGGCTCCCAGAATACTGCCTGCGCTACCTGCCGACCTTGAGCATCAATCTGCTGATGGAAATAGCCAGCACGGCTCACCAGACTCACCGCCACCATTGGTATCATCAGATCAGCCGCAGACCGCACCGTATCGCCAGCAAGTACACCAAGGCCACCGGCATAGGTCGGGATTTCGTTACGCAGTGCTATCTCCATGGAGAAATATGCAACGCGAGGTCCGTGGGTGAATTCGTCTAGCATGATTGTCCTCTCATTTTGTGGATTCGGTTACTTGATAGCATGCGAGATAAGTCGACATGCACTCATTTACTGTCATCCTGCGTATCGGTCGTACCATGATCATTCTTAGCTTAAACCTTTGTGTTACACCTAAGTCAATATCAGAGCCAGAGCACCAAAACACATCGTTGCTCTAAGGGTTACTATAAACAAACTAGCCTGCTGTGGAAGTCTTTTGTTGCGCAGCTCGACGAATCTCAGTTTGCAAGAAATAATTAAGTACGGTTCGTAATACTACAATGGCGGCAAGCTTGCCGATTTCCTCCCAGCTCGGCGCAATTGTGGTTCGCAAAATATCAGCTGCTAACTCAAATTCGATTGCAAGTGAAAGCCATAACCCAAATTGTAGTCTGACATCCTCCTTCTCTGCGTTAGAGGGGCTTCGCCGAAAAAATAGGCCTGCTACGGTCACAGCGCATTGCAGACTTGCTAACCCGATCAATAAAGCTGCAATAATCTCAATTGCGCTAACTAGGTAAAGCATTCCACTGCTAACAATAGGAAGCAAGAAACTCTCCTTTTAAGACATCAAGCCCGTGGCACTTTGACGACTTTTGAAAAAATGACACTTGATTTACAGTTAAACGAGTGTGATGCTTTTTAATCCAAGTTAAAACCATAATCGAACCCCAGTGACCAAGCTCCATTTATTCACATCTTCACCTCGGTCGCGCGCGAAATCAGCTGTTCCGCCGTAGCGAGATTGCCATGACACCCCAACATAGGGGGCAAATTCGCGTTTAATCTCATAACGTAAGCGCAGTCCGAGTTCGAGGTCGTTTAAGCCTCGACCTACGCCTTGATCTCTTACTTCTTGAAGAGCGTAATTGACAGCTAAGCGCGGCTGTAAAATCCAGCGCTGGGTTAGCAGTAGCTCATATTCCAACTCAGCCCGCGCAGAGACATCACCTCGCTCACTTAAGAAAGTCGCGGCCTGCACCTCAAATCGATAAGGCGCAAGTCCTTGGACACCGAACACTGCGTAGCTACGCGATGGCCCATCCGATAGCGGCTTGGCGTAGCGCAGGCCCGCTTGCAAATCCCAAAATGGCGCAATGAGGCGGCCATATAGAAGCTGCACATCC
>Ga0066407_1000264_pt1 | contig 8510 bp, 7 predicted proteins | sample LakWasMeta9_HOW4_2_FD_59494 | JGI IMG/M metagenome (GOLD analysis project Ga0066407, IMG submission 59494) | Freshwater sediment methanotrophic microbial communities from Lake Washington under simulated oxygen tension - Sediment Metagenome 9_HOW4 | ecosystem: Environmental > Aquatic > Freshwater >... | reverse complement strand
CTTTGCCCAAATATTCTTGCCTGCTAAGGCATGCTGCCCCGTCCACAGGGTTTCCGCATGGTAGGAGTATCGGCAGCCCCTAAACGCATACCGTTATACACAAATGTCGTCATACCCGCCGGGAAGCGGGTATCCAGAGCCATGGATGGTAAGCTCAATACGTCCCTGTAGCCTGGATTCCGGCAATCCATGCCGGAATGACGGACTTGTGTATAAGGGCATGCCCTAAACGGCGGGACGGGATTGCAAATCCCGTCCCGCCGGGGTTTACGTTGTTTTAACGAAATAAATCATCGCAAGAATCTATTAACCCTTATTGAATTGCTAAATATATGGTCACAAATAACTTCCCGGTAAAATTTTCCGTTCGTCCTGAGCTTGTCGAAGGATGGACGGAAAATTTTCGAATGCTGCGGATACCCGTTCCCGCTTCGACAAGGCTCTCCTGAGTTTAACGAAGGGCTCAGCACGAACGGGTAGCCGCATTTAGGGAAGTTATTTTTGACGAAATCTTTAGTTACTAAGATTTATGAAGTTAAACTCAATAAAAACTCTTCAAAACCCTTTAATATCGCTTCTTTACCCAGATTATCCAAAGCGTACTGCCTGGCTTGCATATTGACACGCGGGCGACCTGTTTTCGCGGCATTGAGCATGGTTTTCAAAGACTCAATAAATTGCTCCAAGTTTTCGGGTTCAACCCGCTCGGCGATGCCGGGGTATTGTTCGCACAATAGTCCTAACTCGGTTTCCGTTTCGGCGGTGATCAGCGCATAGCCACCGGCAGCCAGTATCGTCGTCAGTTTTGACGGCAATACCGCATCGGCGGCGCCTTTTTTTTGGATCACCAGGTGCACATCAGCCAAAGCCATCAGTGCCGGCAAATCCTGATAAGGCTGCAACGATTCAAAGCGCACATTGTGCAGCTCAAGCCGTTCAGCCTGTTCGATCAAGTTTTGTTTTTCAGCACCTTCGCCAAGGACCAAAAATACGACGTCAGGTTCGGAGGATAAGTGTTTGGCGGCTTGCAGCAATAAATCCAACCCCTGCTTTTTGCCCAGATTACCGGAATATAAAACTATTTGCGCCGTGTCCGACAGCGCCCAGCGCCGGCGGAAACCGGAAGCATCCACTTCAGGCTTAACGAAATCGGTATCCACCCAATTGGGAAAAAAATGCAAAGGTACTGATTGACGAGTTTTGTTTCCTGCTCTAGTCAACATGGAATGCGAAATCGAACTGACTGCACTGAAACGGCGCATAAAAAAAGTCTCGACCGCCTGACAAACCGTGGCTTTCAAGCGTCCATTTTTTGCCATCCCCAGACCAAGCATCGCATCAAGTTCAAAATCCTGAATATGCAAAAGGCTTTTGGCGCCTGTCAAGCGGCTTAACAGCAATGCTGCCGGAACACAAAAAAATGTCGGCTCAATTGTGATGATCACATCAGGCTTCCAGCGCCATTGGCTCAACACGACCGGCAGACTGGTCAACGCAAAACTGCACAAATGCAATAAACGCGTCAATGTAGTCGGCCGCTTCGGCACGAACAGCGGACAGCGAAACACATTGACACTACGAAGGTGATCGCGCCTATAATTCCGCCCAGAATAGCCGTCGCCGATACGCCATTCAGGATAATAAGGAGGGGAACAAATGACCCGGACCTCATGCCCTCTAGCCGCGAGCCATTCGCACATTTCACCGGAATACTTGCCGATACCGGTTAATTCAGGCGAGTAATTGATGCCATAGAGCAGAATTTTCATTATTTTTTAAGATATATTGCCTTGAACACGTTGCGTCCTTGTTCGTACATATTCATATGGAGGAATAAAGATTGAGCCACATCGGCGTCACCGCTTGCCAGCTATAACGGCGCAGAACAAGGTCCCGGCTCGCCATGCCTCGATCGCGCTGCTCCTGATCGCTCCAGGAACAAGCTGTCTCCAAGGCTTTGGAGAGCGCATCAATATTCGGATCAACCAGCAGACCACCGCCCTGTTCCCAATCATAGAGACCTGTTTGATGAGTCGTAATTGTTGGCAAACAACGCGCGCCTGCCTCCAGGTTTACGAGCCCGATTGCTTCCGAAAACGACGGCACAGCCAGCACCCACGCCGTATCAATCAACTTGCGCTTTTCCTCGCCAAATAACGGTCCTCGAAACCTTACCCGTTCTCCTAATCCGCATTCATCGACGATGGCTTTCAAGCCGGAAAAGTAAGTCTGAGACCAGACAGGGCCGACTACGTCAATCGACCATTCCTTGCCGATTTTCGCGCTTGCGAAAGCCCGCAGCAAAATGTCAACCCCTTTCTTGGGATCGATTCGCCCCATAAATAAAATTCTCTTGGAGCGTTCGCCATGCGGGAGGACATCCGTCTCACTTACATCAATCGCATTGGGAATCACCTCAATACGACTACCCGGAAACAGTTGCGCCAAGTGTTTTTGCTCAAGTGGCGTAATTGCATGGATCACGCTCGCTTTGCGAAAAGCCGGATAAGCCAACGCAGACCAGTAAACCCGCTTTTTGACCCGAACCTTCCAGCCCTGTTCATCCCAGAGCCAGGGCTCCAGCATGCCATGGGCGGTAAACACAAAAGGCACACCGAGTTGGTGCCCAACCCGCGCCGCAAAATACTGTGGCGCCGACCACGCTCCATGCACATGAAACACCGGCGCATCCCCATTTGCAAGCGCCAGGCGAGCAAGTCCTTCCCCCAGCCCATGTCCCCATGACCACGGACGCCCTAGTTTAGTTGGCGAATAAGTAAAGACCTCCACACCTGACGGCAATTCGCCCGGATCACCCGTCGCATGCGCTATCTGAACCGGGACGCCTTTCAATGACAGGCGATCCGAAAGTTGCCGGACAACCGCAGGAACGCCGCCTGCTATTCTAGCTACGTCCTCGGCAATATGAACAACGCGCAGCTGACTCGACCGGCTCAAGCAACTTCTCCTTGGGACCGCAACCAATCAACCGTAGTACGCACGCCTTCTTCCATCGAATACGGCAAAGGCCCCACCACAGCCCGGAGCGGCTCCAGATCATGCACCATTGGCGTCAGCAGGTTATCAAGCCGGAACGACGTTAATGGCGGGTTACGCCAGCCTAGAACCTTCAGACAATCACCAATCCACGCCGCTGGACGGAGCATGCCGACACTGACCGTCCTGATTGAAGGAACACCTAAGGTATCTTGAATCGTATTGGCCATCACCCCAACGTCTATGGCCGGATAGTCCCCTAAATAAAATGTTTTACCTGAGACTGCGTCAGCCGGTGCCTCCATGAGCCGCGCCAATTCATGAATCGTATTACCGATAAAGCCGAACGACTTAAGAACCCTACCGTTACCCGGATGCACATATCGCCCACGGGCAACGCTTAGAAAGAAAGTTTTGTAAGGTACATCGAACCAAGGTCCCCAGATCGAAGTCGGGCGCACAATAACCCAAGGACAGGGAATACGATGACTCGAACTACGCACAATATGCTCACCCATCACCTTACTTTCGCCATAAGGTGTAGTCGGACAATAGTCGAACTCGTCCTTGGGCTCGTAGCCGATGCGACATACCAGACGAGAAGACGCAAATATCAAGCGCCGCAGCGAAGTCAGGCCTTCCGCCGCAGCGATGAGATTTTCCACACCAACGGTATTGGCCGCATAGTCATCAACCGTACGGCCATCCAGATCGGTGCGAGCTCCCATATGAAAAATGACCTCGGGAGCAAATTTGTGCACCAGGGAACGCAGCCCGGCACTATCAAGCAAGTCCCCGGACTGCCAGAACGAGTAGTGAGCACTATTGCGGGGTGCGGCAATATCAAGGTTCAACACCTCGTTTCCGCCTGAGGAAAAAAGTTCCACTAAATTTGTTCCGATAAAGCCGGAACCTCCGGTTATAAGAATCCGCATCTTGACTAACCCTTTGCCTTAGTAAAAAATTTGCTTGCTATCATATTCTTCAGTAATTCCGGTTCTGCCATATCCAACCCCAGCGAGTACCAATGATGTTCTGTTCCACCCCTGGGGTCACCTCATGGTGGATTGAATTAATGGCCATCCCCATCGGGCTAAAAATCGTAGAGTAAATATCAAGGTATTTACTAGGCTAACTTCCGGATTCTCTCTGTGCGCTCTCCGGCTTTCATGAAATACTTTATGAAGACTGGTCGAACTCAGCCCCCCGCCTCCCATCAAAACTACCTCTTGAGACAGATAGGCTCCGGAAATCGAACGCCCCGCGCGAAGCAAAAATTCGTAATCCCCTGCTATGCGGTAACTCTGGTTGAACTTCCCATACTTCTCGAACAACGATTTATGATGCAGCATTCCCGCATGGGCAACTGTCATGCGATTTTTCATTCTTTCATAACTCCATGGTTCGCCAAAGGTTTTCCCGCCTTCTCCTTCATGCGGTAGTTTATGAATTTTTGCACAAACAAAATTTACTGCTGGATAGTCGGCAATGCTCACCAACTGAGAAAGACTCGAAGGACTAGTCCAGGTATCGTCGGCTCCCATAAAGCAGATCCACTCACCAGTTGCTTCCCGAAGTGCTTTATTCCAAGCATGATAAATACCCTCATCGGGCTCAGAAACCCAATAGGACAGGTATGGCGAATATTTTTCTAGTATGCTAATTGTTCCATCTGTCGAACCGCCATCGATTACAATCAATTGCTTCCGACTATAGTCTTGCTCCAGACAACTATTAAGACATGCTTCAAGGGTCTGGCTGCCGTTAAACACAGCAACAATAATTGAAACCTGTGGATTAATCATGTGACGATTTTGCTAATAGTGGAGCATTCAAAAACTCTTCAAGACCCATGCGCGGGAACAACTCCAACTTACCACCAACGGTGCAGTTGACGATACGGCCGCCAAACTCACTAAATATTTTTTTGGCCAAAAGATACGATCTTTCGCTTTCAATCAGGTCTGGCAACTGCCATTGGACACCGTTGGCAAAGTAGTTAGGATCAAAATGGCTCGCGTCTACAGTTCCGGAAACTACTGTCTTGTTGGCAGGCCCCGAAACGGCGAAATTGTGATCGCAGCCGATAAGGCCAACTTCGCGAAATCCCATATGGAAAGCCAACTGCATAGCGACATAGGTCACGGTATAACCTTGAAAAATCGTCATCGAGCAATCGCGCGCAAACCCTTCCGGACCATGTCTAAGGAATGCGACATTTTCCCGGTTCTTTAACCACTTAACCCCGGCGCTGTCAATAAACAGCGGCAGAGGGGTTGTATTGAAAAACTCCTGGTTCTGCTCAATCACCAAATGGTTGACCGAAACAATGCAGGAGGGGCGGAAATCGCTGCGTTCAAACATCAGATTGATCTTGTTCAGCCCGAAGGTAAAAACATTCTCGAGCGGGCCAAGATCTGTCTGATTCAAACTCGGGCCATTGCACACGATTACGGCCTTTTGGCCGGAATAGCGATCACGCCATGATTGGAGCCGTCGTCGGGAGGACCATGCAGAGGGAGTCAGGTCCCATTGCAGTTGCCTAGCAAACAGACGAGCTGCGTGCTGATAGGGATTAATAGCTTCGGGTGGGAGCAAACTAGAGTCTGTCGATTGCATATTTTTATTTTAAAACCAAATAAAGGAGAATTTATTTATTGAGTTAAACTTGTAAAAGTAACCGCAAGTCAACGGTATAGCATTCTTGAATAAATCCATAGTAATAGAACATACACGATTCCATAAGATATATAGAGACTAGAGAACATCCCAGTGAATGGGGAGAATACTAGAACTATCGACAGCATGACAGAGATAACATGCGCATACAAGCTTCTCCTCTGTCCACGCCCAAAAAAAACAGCTACAAACGCTCCGAATATGACCATAAACACAACACAGCCATACAGTGTAAAATCAACAGCAAGATCACGTAAAAGCGTTGCCCAAACGTTACCTAAATAACCATTGCCAACAAAAGGCCAAAAAACATCTTCTCTTATCAAAAACCAGTCAAACTCTTGAGGGTAAAAAGGTAATTTTGCGATATTCCTCAATACTAATGGAAAATTGTAACCACCAAAATATGGCCCTGGGATATCCCCCATATTCATATAGTAATCAAGAGAGGGAATTGGAGATGTAAAATAACCTGAGGACAGTAAAAGTAAGCCAATTGATGGGTTTTCGTCAATTAGAGTTTTAACGTAATCCATTGGCTCCATGCGCATCAGTTTATGCAATAAAACGAATATATCATTAAACCCCCCCTCTCTAAATTCAAGAAAGCTTGTTGCCATCCAAAGAATCGGCCACGCCGAGACAACACCAATAACCACTTTTTTGAACGTTGCAGAGCTTATATTTTGATTTCTAGGAGCTTTTTCAGATAGAAAAAAACTAGATATCCAATATGCCAAGATGACAATCGCAGAATTCATTCGCCCTCCGTATACCATAAAACCCATTAGAGCAAACAAAACCGCATTGACAATGGATAAAAAACGAATCGATCTGAGAAGAGTACCTCGTATTTGGGTTCTTTTTTTTATAAAAGGTAAAGCAATGACACTTATTAGGCTAAAAGGCAATAATTTTGATGAGACACCTTGCAGAATAGATGTATCTTTCGCTCCCTCAACAACTTGAAATGTTTCGGCTCGTGTAGATTCAAGACTAAATGCGCTGCCACCAATCAAAAACTTATCTATAAACATTCCGAGATTCGCCACTATACCCACTAACGCTATACATATAATAATTTTAGCTAAGTGTGAAGCCCTAACCGAATTTACTAAGTAAACATTTCCAACTGATCTAAATTTAAATGCCTGATAACCCACACCAAATGCTAATAAAGATGAGGCGATAAAAATGTCAACTGATAATGTACCAACATATTCGAACTGGACGAAAGGTTGTAAAAGCAATATTGTAAATAATGTTAGAGACCAGACGAAAAAAAAAAGGTAGATCGGCGTTCGCGTCTCCTGTTTACGAAGAAGCACAAACAAAAAAACAAAAGATACCAAGCATGATGTCAGATACATATTACCAAAAATTCAGGACATTTTATTGATTAACTCTTGAATAATGAAAGGATGATAAGTTGCTACAACAGCATAACCTAACGCAATCCCCATAGGGATTATAGAAGTCCTCAATTCAAATATCCAAAAGTTACTATTTGATAACGATCGGTGAGAAAGCATAGCTGAGTACCAAGCATAAAAACCTGCATAAGCTATAAGCATACTGTACGGCAAAGCAATCTCGCCCACCTTAGGAAAAAGAATCAGTAATCCTATGACCCAGATTATCCCCGTTACCCCATTCGCAACATGTGCAATGGCTTTATTACTGGTCAGAAGCAGCTGGACATGCATGGCGCCATAACGCTCCACAAACACAGCGACCAGCAACACCAACCAAAATGAGTTGTCCGGAAACTGTGTGTGACTGCCTATCAGCTTAAGAAACGGTCTGATCCCTAAGTCCACCATAATCGCGCCGGCGATATAGATCCACAAGCTGATGCGCATGGCGCCTGCCGCAGCCGAGGAAAGGCGTGCGGTTTGAGCGCCGGCGCGCAGACGGTTGAATTCGGGAATCCGGGTGTAATAGGGAACTTGAGAAAACTGGCTGATGATCTGCATGACCCTCAAGGCAAGCTGCACACTGGCGGCCTCGGCAGCGACTAGATGGTTAGCCATAGCTATAGCCATGCCTTGCGAGATACCTAAACTCATGATAGTACCGATGGCGGTGCGCCAGGCAACAGGCCACATCGATCGCATGACGAGGCGGTTTAACTCGCTTCTCCCGGCATTGCCGAAACGGCCTTCGGATACTCGAAAGGCTAGAAAGCGATTAACAAAGACCTGTACAACAAGGCCTGTCTGCGCTACCAGCACAAGCCCAAGCAAACCAAAGCCCGATACCACGGCCCCTGTTTGTGCCAGCAAACTGAATCCGGCGACAACCGCCTCCCAGCGTTTCTGCAACTCTATCCGGTTGGCGCCCATCAGAAAAGACGTATAGGCGTTGCCATAGATCGATGCGGCAGTTGTAAAAACTACGGCGCCCCAAGCAATCCAGCTTGCTTCCGGTTGAATCGTGCGCTCGATTGGCACAACGGCCGCCCAAGTGCCAAATACAGCCAATAGAAAGAAGGCCGCCAAGGCAATCCGTCGATATAGCCAAAGCATGGCCGCTGTTGCCGAAGCAATGGAGTCCCAGTTGGGATGCGCCGCTGCATCTTCGCGAATTGCAGACTGCCCCTTCTCAGTATCATGCAGCTGGACAAGCGAGCGCCCGGCAAAGCCGTATGCGATCTCGCGCGAAAAGGTCGGCCCGAATCCGAAATCAGCGACAACCTGAAAACTGGCAATCGCTGAAAAAAGCAACCAGACCGAGACTTCAGCATCCTTGAAATTGGCCAGCACCAATGGCATAAGCAGCGCGAAGCCACCCAAGCGCACCGCCAGGGCAAACCAGGACATTATCGCAGGAGA
>Ga0066407_1000260_pt1 | contig 8658 bp, 21 predicted proteins | sample LakWasMeta9_HOW4_2_FD_59494 | JGI IMG/M metagenome (GOLD analysis project Ga0066407, IMG submission 59494) | Freshwater sediment methanotrophic microbial communities from Lake Washington under simulated oxygen tension - Sediment Metagenome 9_HOW4 | ecosystem: Environmental > Aquatic > Freshwater... | reverse complement strand
GATCCCATCAACCAACTGAGAGGAATCTTATCATGTTATTTCGTCCCGATTTTTACGCATCAATTGAAGAAATCAAAGCCGCTGATCCATCTATCGCCGCTTATTCAGACACAACAATCAACAATCGTGACGTGTTTGCTTTCTTATATGATGGTACTCCGATCTTCGCAGATTATGTTTATGATGAAATCAGCGAGATGACATATGCCGTACCAGTTTTTGATTAAAAGTGCTTGACAGGTTGAGATAGTTAGTTTATAATTATCTCAACATCAAAACAACGCTGAGGAGCTAACATGGAAACCGCACAAAATTTGCAACGGGTAATGAACAATTTTGACTGGGAAAAAGTTCATCGCGTCATGGGACTGTTATCCTGGAAATGGTATGGGCAGAGTGGGCAAAATGGGGTCCCATCAATTACTGCAATGCAAGTGCTTTGTACCAGTTTGGCAGAGCAAGCCGTAAAAGATTTACATGGTAAAACTTCATCCTGGGTTTATTCTGGCGGTTTTAAAGTTACCGCAAAAAAATATGTTGGCGAACAATTCGAGTTTGAAATCGAATTTATTTTAGAACATTCTTTTTAAATAAGTGCTTGACACAGGATCATTGTCTGGGTATAATGATCCCATCAACCAACAAAAGCTGAGGGGCTTAAAATGAATAACAAAAAATTGATCGCACGTTTGAACTTATTGGCTCGCCTTCACATCGGTGAAGCCAACAAAGGTAATCCATTTATCAGCAAAAAAGATGCCTTCTCTGATTTCAATCACGCGAAAAAATTGGCAGCTTAACACATCATCAAATCCGGGGTCGGTATTCACTGGCCCCTCTCAAACGGAGGCTCTGTATATTAGAATTTAATAATATTAAGGTTGAGTTAATAAACATTTAAGAAATCTCATCAAATAAAAATTATATGACAAAACAAGCCAAACGAGAAGAGCTGGACTCCAATGTACAAGCATTTTTAAACAGCGGAGGGCGCATCATGAAATGCGAGCCACAAGAAGTTAAAACGAAGTACCGGGTTCATGCGCGAGAGTCAAGGAATAAACCAAAAGGCGGAAACATGCCATCTGGCTTGAAATCACAGATGGGCGGTTATCGATAAAAAGTGCTTGCAATGTTGAGATAGTTCGTTTATAATTATCTCAACATCAACAAGAACTGAGGAGTTCAGTATGGAAATCACCACTCTTATCCTGGTTTCATACATCGCAATCATTATCAGCTCTGTTGAGTTAGTTTTAACTCACGAATAAAAGTGCTTGACTTGTTTGTTGAGATTGTTTATAATGATCTCAACAAAGCAAAGAAGGTGGGTAACACTGGTCCCTCCATACAATTGGTCAACCCACCTTTAAAAAAGATTGGGCCTTGTCAAAATTATTTTATTGAATTTTGTTCTTAAAACTGCTTGACATCTTGCTGGCGCTTTGATAAAATATATCCATACTGAATAACAAAGCTGAGGAGCTTACATCATGAACGAACAACAAATTATCGAAGCAATCAAAGCAAGCTTTATTACTCGTTTCCCACAAGGATACTTTGCTGGCGCTGTTGTCACTAGCTTAGGGCGTTATATCAGCGTTGAGATTGGATTGATTGGTGACAAATCCCGCGTCCCAAACGGTATTCGCTTGAATGATCCAATGCGCCATGCTTGGGTTATCAACATTGAATCGGACGGCTCATATGAGGCAAATTTGGCAACTGGCTCATTGTCGGTAAATCCAAGAGAAAAATATTACGCGATGTCAAGTGTTAAAACTGGCTGGAGAAAAACCACTGGGGATGGCGCGAAAATTGCTAAAGCGTTTGATAAATTCTTTGATAAACTGGCCGGAGTTGTCAAGGAAAATAAATCGGATATCTATGGTGGTGAAAAAATAATCGATTTAATTCCTTGAAAGTGCTTGCAATGTTGAGATAGTTAGTTTATAATTATCTCAACATCAAAACAACGCTGAGGAGCTTATCATGGTTGTCGAATTTAAACGGGTTGCCAATGGTTATTTCGAAGTTTACAAAGACGGAGATAAGACAAAGTATTACATTTTCAACGGATCTTTGGGTTTATCTGGTAACGGTTCTAATGTATATTTCATCATGGACACGGAAACTGGAAAAGCAACAAATTTTCAAACACTGGCAAAATGTAAAAAGAATGTGACTTTTTGGTTATCTAAACAGTAAAAAGTGCTTGCAATGGGATCATTGTCTGGGTATAATGATCCCATCTTAACAAGAAACCGAACTGAGGAGTTCACCATGACCGCACAAGCCACTGTTTCAAAAGATCAAATCGTTTCTATGTTGAAAACCAATGATAAAGCCATTGGTCGCGCACTGGTCGCTTTGACTGTCAGACAAACCGCAGACGAACAACGTCAAGGGGCAACAAAATACGCCAACGGGATGGGTTTCCGGCCTGCACATGCGCGGATGGGCACATCAATGGGTGAATTCTTCAAAACCAGAGGCTTTTTGTCTCCTAAACAAGTTGCCTATTGGAGAAAACCAATGAAAGACGGAAAAATGAGAATTGAGATTTATGCTGGTCAATTGTCAATTGTGGCACAAGAAAAGGCCGCAATGAAAGAAAAAGCAGGGTCTCATGCTTTACCTTCATTCGAAACCAAAGAGCAAGCATTTGATTGGATGTATAAAATATTAGAAGATGTAGGTGAACATTGCGTCGATAATGATCGTTTTGCCTTCTCTAATGATCCACAAGCAATGAATGTATATGATGAAGCATAACAGCAAGGGTGTTGTGGATCGTTCTCTAGACGGGTTCTGGTGGCTGGTAAAGAGGCCTGGGTCGGCTGCAACTACGGTCATTAAAAGTCTTTGACACAGGAGTTGGAGTTGGGTATACTGGCTCCAACTTAAACACAAACTGAGGAGAACAAAAATGGCTTTTCTGATTCGCGTAGCTGGTTCAATTCGTACAGATGCTAATGGTGTTAAAACTATTACATTGGAGGAACTGTATACCACAGAACTAGATAGAAAAAATTGCATCGATGATCCACTTTGGTTTGCCATTAGCATTCCAGAGGAAGTCATTCCAGAGCGGGAGGAATATCAAACCTATGCCGATAACGTTTTGACCGTCCGTCAGTTGAGAGACATCCTGGCGTATCTTCGAGGTCATTTCAATGTTGGTAAAATCCAAATCGATGAGCAAATTTTAGGACAATAAAGTTTGACAACCTGGAGCCATTGCGTATAATGACTCCATCAGAAACGGAAACGTTTCCATCAACAAGAACTGAGGAGTTCACCATGACCCGTCCAACCGACCGCGAAACTCAAATCTATCGTTTCTTGAAAATTTGCCAATGGGCGGAGACTCGATATACCAAAGGCGGTGAATTGACGTTAACTGTTCGAGGAACTCCAACACGGTATCTTCGAATCGAAAACGCAGCATACACAAAATATATTCTCTGATAAAAAGTGCTTGACACCGAAGTTGGGATTAGTTATACTGATCCCATGAACGATGAAATCGTCCTATCAACAACAAACAAGAGCAAAGCTCAACTGAGGAATAAAAATGGCTAAAATGACCCGCGAAACCTTAAACAAAATCATTGATGAGGCTCTGGTAAAGGCTAATCAAGCCAGCAGAGACAAATATTATTTAAATGGCGGCGATAGCTTCCCTTGTGGCTTTGCTTGGGTTATTGTGAAACCAGGTAACAGTCTCTTGGCTAAAATTCTTGTGGAGCGTGATCTGGCTGATAAACATCATGCCGGAGGCGTTTGCGTGTGGGATCCAGGTAAAACCGGATATCAAAATGTGAATATTCGTTTAGCTGGCGCAAATGCCTTTGTTAATCATATCAAAATGGAAACCGGACTAGGTAGTTCAAAAATTTACGCTGATTCACGCTGGGATTGATTGGAAAATTTATTTTTCTAAAGTGCTTGACACTCATGGAGCCATTAGCCTATAATGACTCCATCAGAAACGGAAACGTTTCCATCAACAAGAACTGAGGAGTTACACATCATGGCAAAAGAAAGATTTATTCCAACTGACTTCACTCTGTACACTTCGATTCCTGAACTTGGGATCGAAGTTTATATCTGGGGGCGAACTGCAATAGCATATCGTGGCAAGAAATCAAAACCCGATTTCTATATTAATTTTCATACAGAAGAACGTATGATTACCCACGTTGAAGAGTGGGTAAATAACCACGTACAGGACGCTCTCCGCAAAGAAAAAGAACAATCTGATGCGTTATCAATGGTCGAGGTTGGTGACGTTCTCCGCTCGTCATGGGGCTGGGAGCAAACTAACATTGATTTTTATCAAGTGGTAGAAGTCAAGGGTAAATCCGTGGTCATTCAAGAAATCGGCCAAGTAAAGACATATAATGATCAAATGTTTGGAACTTGCTTTCCGTGTGTTGGTCAGTTCATTGGTGAAAAAATGACCAAACGAATTATTGGTGTGAGCGATAAATATGGAGTCAAAATTTCATCATTTCAACATGCCTTTTATTTCGCACCTACGGGGGAGGTAAACGGTGTGAAGGTTTATCCATCTAGTCAGTGGACCGCTTACGCCTAAAGCGGCTTACGCTTGATCCTAAGCAGGGTTTATCATAACGCAATGGTAAACCCCGCTCTCACCTTAACGTGGCTCTAAAGCCATTGTAGATCCTTCTGGTACGTTAGAAAAGTGTTTGCATTTTCCATTTAACTCAGTTATACTTATCTCAACTTAAACGAAACACGAACTGAGGAGTTCAAAATGGCTAAAGCAAATAAGGTTTTCGCGGGTTCTAACACTTTTGGCAAATCAATTGAGGTTGCTCAATCAGAAACCGGGACTTGGTTCTGGAGAGATTATGGTTGGAATGGGTTTAGTAATGCATGGTCCAAATGGGCGGTTCTGGATAAAGAACCTGTTCATCCAACAAGAATTAAATACGGAGTTGAATGTGCTGGCGCTCCTGAATATTACGAAATTCCAAAAGAAGAGCAGGGTTATTTGATTGAATGGGGATTCAAACATTTACGCTTAGTTCCTGGTCCATACAGATATCGGTTGCCAAATAATTAATGCTTGACAACCTGGATGGGATTAGGTAAACTAGTCCCATCAACAACAAAAAGTTCTGAGGAGTTTAAAATGATCGAATTTGAAGAACTAAACGAAAAAATCAAAGAATTGAATGTGCAATCCATGCGAGTGTATGGTAACTGTGGGCATATCGCCGGAACTTATGAAGTTCTAATGTCAAACTTGATCTTAGGATGGTCAACTCCAGATGCCGTAGTAAAACGCCTTGATGATATTATCGAAGAACTGAAACAACAATAAAAGTGCTTGTATTTGGATCGGTGATTTGATATACTGATCCCACATTAACAAGAAACCTTGCGGAGTTTAAAATGACTAAACCAATTCATGTCGCGGTTGTCTCTGAACTGTATAAAGCTGGTGTAACAGAAGACGGGGAGGAGTACATTGCCGAATGTTATATAGTCGTGGCGGAATATCAAGACGGTACACGTTATGCCCATCGGGTGACTTTCAAGGGTGCTAGAGAAGTCTCTTATGAGGATGGCTGGTCGTTTGTTGATATTCGTGAGGAAGCAAAAGCGGCTGCGACAAAATTGGCTAATCGCGTCATCATGGCCTTAGATGTTGATGGTGTAGCCCTAGACTTGGACGGTTGCTGGTCAAAATGGTATTCTGCTTATGGATCAGTGGCTTATCAACGTGAAGAGGCCTTGGGCGAAAATTCCAGAAAAGATTTATAAAAGCTTGACTTCACTGATGGGATTGGTTATACTGATCCCATCAACAATTAGTTCTGAGGAGAACATCATGACCGCACTGGCAACCCTGACCGAAAAGGAATCTCTTTCCTCTGCCTACTGTGACCTCTATAAAGATGTTCATGGACATCGTCCACGCTGGTATAATTTCGATACGGTTTCCCTGGAGCAACTGCAAGCCGATTATGATAGCTTGTATGAAGAGTCTCAAGTGGTATGGGCAGAAGAAAAAGCCCAGGAGGAGCGTCATGTGGAAGAATTCAAGGCATTGGTTGCCCGTACCATTCAACACGGTGCAAAGGACGAGCAGACGGCTCTACGCTGGTTAACGCAGGGCGAAACCTTTTATACTGGTCAATGTGTTGAACAGTTCGTCTGGAATGCTGGAATTCTGTACACAGATTATGGTCGTGAAATTATCAACAAATTAATGGGAATAGTTGTATAGCTCTTCGTGGGCTGAATACCCTGTCTTATTTTCTTTCCTTTCATGGTAAACTGGATTCACAACTCCAGGCCAAAGTTGAAGATGCTGTCGCGTTAATTGAGCAACTGGAAAAGCTGGCCTACGATGTGAATAAGCATATGACCTATGAGTATTATATCAATTGCAATGAGCGTGGATCATTCAATGCCGATGTTCGGGATGCTGATGGTCAAACGGTTTATGAGATTGATGCTGAATCAACCATTTTTGACGATGGTTTCATGTGGCATGAAACCGATATGAAAGGCTTGGAGCAGTACCTGAAAAGCCTGGAGGTTATTCCTGAAAATGCATCTATAGTTTGGGGTTGCTAAAATGGATAAACATGAAATCAGAAAAGGTAAAAAAATCTTTTTTGTTAGTCGGGTTGATGTCGAGATTGGTATCATCATTGGGTGGTGTGTCATCAATGGGTACGTATATGGGGTCCAGTATCGTGACTTGATAACCGGAAATATTGAGTGGAAATGTCATGGGGATTACGGTATAGGCGAAAAATCCTATAATGGTAATCAGGCATTTTTCACTCCCAGAGCGGCATATTCCCATTTTGGGAAAATAAAAAGTGCTTGACCTGAGTTATTGGTCTTGATATAATAAACTCAACGAAACATTAATAGAGAATAAAAATGAGAAAATCGCCATACTTGATCCAACGTGGTAGCATCAAAAAGAACCAAGCATTCAAAAAGGTTTAGATTCAATTATTCGTTGGGATTATATGGGTAGTGCTGAATTTGAGTTTGGAGCATTGCCTGCATCATTAACACAAATTAGAAACGCCAAATCCGAATATGAAAAGTTTAATACCCGTGTATGTGATAGGGAAGACCGTATCGTATCGGTTTACTGTAAAGCATCCGAGAGAGTTGAAGTTTTTGAAGTCATTGATCAGTTGGCTAAAAATATGCATCTTCACCTGAAAGAGCGTAGCAAATTTAATGATTGGTTTGATGGTAAAAAATCAAATATCGATTTCTGGTGGGGATATAGAAAATGATTTCATGTTCTGGGTGACTGGTGATGGTCAATTCGATAAACAGTTTTTATGGGTGATCTGATGGATAAAGAAATTCTTGATTATGTAGAGGAGCATCTGAATGCCTCATATTGGTTAGAATATAATGCTAAACGGTATTATGTTACAAGATGGGAAAGATCAACGGGGTACACTAGAACTTTTGGGTTGACTTTCCGCGAGGCCGTTTGTAATGCAATCAAGGGAATAAATGAATTATCTGAAGGTGAATCTATTTATTCTTACATTGATAAAGGTGAAACTAAATGATACCAAAATATAGCGAAATTGAGAAACGAGTCCGAACTGTTGAATACCCTATTAAGAACTGTGTAGTGTATGCATACAAAGAAGGCGAATCTGAGAAATTTGGAACCTTAGAGGATGCTAGAAAATATTCCAAAAACACGGAGGTTGTTTATGTCAATAAAGCAGAATATGATTCACAACTAGAACAATATAACCGTGAAAGTGTATTAGTTATGCAAGCTTTCATGGATAAGATATATGGATATTATAGTGGGGTTCCAAAAGATATAGTTGATTCTATGTGGGGGTTCAGTTATGATGACAATCATAGCTATGGTTATGATGAGGTATTCATTGGTATGGACAAATATTATGATTTTTACCTTGACGTGAAAAAGTGCTTGACACCACAATAGTATCTTGATATAATAACCCAACGAAACAAAAAACAAATGGAGCGTGGAATGGCGGGTAAAATGGTTGAAATTACTTGTAAATGTGGGTGCCGTATAAAAAGATGGTACGTGAAGCTGACCGCAAACGTGGATGGGGGTTGTATTATAGCAAATCCTGTAAGGCTAAACATCAAGAACGTAAGACTGGTCAATATGCTGATTACAAGCTATGTCAAGCTGAACGTGAAGAAGATATCAATATGGGGGCTGTGGAATTCGGATGGGCATAAAAATGTTGTTTAAAGTTGGTGATCGAGTCATTGATGGTTTTATGAAAACCGGTACAGGTATTCATATTGATAATAATGAATATCCAGTCCTAGTTGTGTTGGATAACTCCCCATCTGTAATTGATAGTTACACCTCGTATGGGCGATATTATACTGGAGATAGTAGAAGTATTCAGGACATCACTTTATTAGAAAGTTAATGAAAATAATATTTCTTGATATAGATGGTGTTCTTAATCACCAAGATGCTTATATACGCGGAGAATGTGGTTATAACCGGGACAGTGAATATCAATCCTTTGCATTGGATAGTAAAAACTTAATTAATAAGTTAATCCTAGAAACTGATGCTAAAATAGTAATTTCTTCTACCTGGAGAAAGTCGGGTTTTGAATGGAT
>Ga0066407_1000243_pt1 | contig 8950 bp, 8 predicted proteins | sample LakWasMeta9_HOW4_2_FD_59494 | JGI IMG/M metagenome (GOLD analysis project Ga0066407, IMG submission 59494) | Freshwater sediment methanotrophic microbial communities from Lake Washington under simulated oxygen tension - Sediment Metagenome 9_HOW4 | ecosystem: Environmental > Aquatic > Freshwater >... | reverse complement strand
ATCAAATACTTTGAATTCGTCGGCTTTCATTTTGCCTCCTTATCTCATTGATTTCTATTATCAAGAGTGTAAACCACTAGCTAACAGTGACATAGCCATTTTATTTTGATAAAGCATTCCGCCTTTTTATTAGAATCTTAGAATTTGGAGAATATTTTAGCCCCTCATTTAATATCTCAATTGCAGATTTTTTATTTCCAGTCTTTATCCAGTAATCAGCTAGCATTCCATAGGCTTTGCTAAATTTATTATTTTTTTGTATTGCTTTTTCAAGATAATTAACTGCCTCGCTTGGCCGATCTAAAGCAAATAAAGCGACGGCTTTAGTAGCATACATTTGCGGATTTAAAATGAAGTTGGGGTCAGCATTTTCTTCCATGTAGCCAATCCCACCAGTAGCTGCTTCATAAAAGCGTCGTCTTACTTTCTTTTGACCTTCATCGGCCGGTATCATTCTTTGAGCAATGTTTATATTGTGCAGTGCCGAACAGTAGTGATGAAGATGAGCATAACCACCAGGTAGTCGACTTTGCCATAATTTAGGGGCACCAGAAGGCGCCCATTCAGGTTTCATTTGAGCTAGGCAGTAGGGAGGTAATAATGAAAAATGCTCTTTTGTTGTTGGGAAGTCTGCAAGTGAAAGACCTGGATTTAGTAAAAAGTACAAATATAAAATAGCTAGTGTTAATTTTTTCAAAATCATTAAATCACCTAAAAATGGTATAAATTATATGTTGATACATCAGGGAACCTCGAAAAACCCACTCCATTCATGGTTCGTCAAGCCCACCACGAACGGAACATATTAATTATAAGATACCGTTCGTACTGAGTTTATCGAAGTGCAGTTTTCTCGAGGTTCTCAATAAAATTAAGTTGAATTTTGTTTTACTCAATCTTCTTGGGATCTGCTAAGTTTTCTAATTTCATCTGAGCAGTTTCCAAATTTTCTGAATATATAATCACGCATGCCTAAATAGTTTGCAGTTGATATTGCTTGTGTTTGATGCCCTAATAATTTATGAAAAATGCTATTAATTATCCAGTAGCTATTTTTTATTTTTCCTTTATTATTTTCATTTTTTAATGAAACTCCCAATGCCCACTTTAGCGATTTAATAAAGAGTTTAATATAAGATTTTTTATCTAAATAACGCTCACCCCATAATAAAGCATTTCTCATATAGAAATAGTGTTGCAGCGGTGAACCTGATCCTAAAGACGAAGAAACTTTATGCCACAACTTTGCTTCAGGTATGCAATAACACAAGTAACCATGTTTTCTAGCGCGATAACACCAATCGGTTTCTTCAAAAGTAAGAAAATATTGCGAGTCTAATACACCAATCTCTCTAAAAATATTACTTGGCGCAAACAAAGCAGAGCCAACCACATAATCACACTGGTATATTTGACTGTAGGTATCCCCAATGTCAAGTTCTCTATCTCCTCTATGGATAAAACTAGACTGGTCAGCTAGCCAAACTGTACCAGCCCACCAAATAACGTTTGGTTGATCATGATAATAGGTAAGAGGTCCAAATATCCCATTAGGATTATTATAAGAAGCTGTTACCAATGCACTAACCATAGTAGGTGCAACAATTGTATCGTTATTAAGCACTAACAAGTAGTCAGGATTATTTTCTAAGCAATAGCGGATGCCAACATTATTGCCTTCAGCATACCCCAGATTTTCACCTGTTTCTATTAAAGTTAAATCTGGATAATTTGCTTTAATCTGAGTTACAGAAGCATCCGTTGATCCATTATCAACAACAATAATCCGAAAATTATTGTAATCGGATTGGTAAAGTGAGCCAAGGCATTCAAGAGTATCTTCAAGACCATTCCAATTTAAAATGATAATGTCGACCTTGGGTTCAGCAATAGTGGGTGTAGAACTAAAAATGTTCATTCAAAGCGCCATAATAAGTGTCTGTCAATCCATATTCTCAACGGAAGGAAGCGGAATTTAGAGCGGATAAGGCTTGTCAATTGAGGGTAAGCAGACAAATTTGCAAGTATTTCAGTCAATACTGATTTAGCGTCTATTAATCCTTGATTATTCTTAATAAGCAGAGTTTGACATGCCCAACTAATGTATTGGTCAAGTTTATTTTTTAAATCGAAAGATGGGGTTTGATTTGATGCTACTAACCGTAGTTTTGCATAGATATCTGAGTACGCATACTCATGTAAAAGTATTAAATAGTCACCCACTTCAGTAATGTATTGCTTGTTAGCGTGATTATTTGAAGTAGTAGATTCTGAATGGAGGCGAAAGGAGGCTAATGTGTCCATAACAAGGGCAATTCCGGTGTTGCTACCTACGCGTATCCAGTATTCATAATCGCAGCGCTGCCTAAGATAAGGGTTAAAAACTCCGAAATTATCAAAACAATCACGCCTTAGTAAAACCGAAGTGGGTTCTCCAAAAATATTTAGAGCCATATAATTGATAGCAGTTTCAGAAACTCTATTGGGAGGGATGAATGATATGCTGCCAAACACACTTTCCCAAGAGGGTACGTTACGTAGAAAATTTAAGACCTCTAAATTGCTACCAGTTTCGTAGAGTATCTCCCGCTTAGAAAACACTATTGGACAGTCTGATGCTTCTCCAGCAGTCACTAATCGTGATACACACGTTGGCGCTAATAAATCGTCTTGGAATAGGAACTTAATCCACACCCCCGTTGATAATTCAATGCATTTTAACCAGTTACCCACTAGTCCAAGATTTAACTGGTTTTTAATCAATACGATTCGTTTGTCAGTCTCTGCATAATTCTCAATAATTTCGATTGTGTTATCTGTAGACTGATCATCGATTACAAGTATTTCAATATCCTGATAGGTTTGATTCAAAACACTGTCCAAACACGCTTCAAGATATTTAGCGCCGTTATACGTAGGTATGCAAATACTAACTTTAGACATTCATTTCCTACTAAATATTCTTTGACCAAGGGAATAGTCTAATTTAGATAATTAATACAATGAAGAAAGGGCGTTCTTGCCTCTCCAATTGAAATGTTTAGTGTGTTTATCATTTTTTTTCATTATTAATAGTTGAAATCATTACTTTTTCAATATTTTGTACGTATTGATCCATATTAAACGTAGATTGCGCCCGTAAACGACCTTGCTGTCCCATTTTTTCGGCTTGTTCGGGGTGGGCGAGTAAAAATGTAACTTTTTCTGCGATTGCTTGAGCATTTTTAACTGGAACAAGAAAGCCTGTTTCGCTATCGACGATGATTTCTTCCGGACCACCGCATTTAGTTGCTACAACGGGTTTGCCGCTCCCCATCGCCTCTATAACTACACGAGATAAGCCCTCTGATTCTGAGGCAAGGACTAGAATGTCTATTTCAGCCATTATTTCAGGAATATCCTCACGCTGTCCCAATAGGAAAAAATGGTTATGAAACATGGAGTTAGAAATTTTATGTTTAATAGCCGCTGTATATTTGTCAGTCCCAGAACCCACCAAAATAAAGGCAATCTGCTTGTTTGTTGTTGAAGTCAGTACTGCTTCTGCTGCTTCGATAAAGGTCATAATTCCTTTTGCAGGCATTAATGTCCCGACTTGGCCTATGATTTTTGTGGATTCAGGCACTTCAAGTTCTTTTTTTAAAAAATTGGTTTTGTTACTATTAAATTTTTCAATATCTACACCATTAAATATAGGGTGGATTCTAATATCCGGCCCATTAATATGATGAGCAACCGCTTTTGAAACAACAATAAAATGTCTACAGACAAATTGAACAATTCTATAAGTTAAAAAAATTGGAAGATATGATTTTAAGCTGCGATTGCCAGTAATATTTTCATGTATATGCCAAATATGAGGTACTCCCATTCTTTTTGCTGCAATTGCGCCATCAATGCAAGTGATAGTATTAGAATACACTAGGTCAATATTGAGATTATTGATTTTTATTTCAATCGACCAAATGCGAGCCCTTAGTGATTTCATAAACTTAAACAGATGATTAATTCCCCAATCTTTACTATATGGTATCCATCGGTCTGTAAAGGAAACGGTATAGTTAATAGCATTCTTTTTTAACTTATGGTTAAGTAAGTTATCATCAGGTGTATTAATATAGATATTAAATTGTTGCCTATTAATTCTTGAGACAAGATCAAAAAGACACCTTTCAGCGCCCCCACTGCCACTGTCATGGGATATAAACAAGACATTTAACTTTTTCATGGAATAAATAAAATTGTCATGTGCTCCAGGATAAGTAATTACGTAATAAGTAAGATTGCTTAACCGTTTAAAAAAATACCAACCACCAAAAAACATAGTAAGCCTAGGTACTGCAGCATGGAGGATGTCACCAATTTTAAAACTGGTTAAGCGCTTTTACTTAGTGGTGATATACAAGATATGTTTTTTATACATCTCTTGATTAACTTTAATCTTTTACCCATGGGGGTATTTTATTTCGCCAATAGTGATCGTCAGTCTTGGAAAATAACTTTATAACTGGCCTTAGCATTTTAAGTATTGGATTATTGATGATTGTTTCATAGTTACTTTCGTACCATGTTAATTTATTTATCATGCTTGTGAGCTGCTTTTCAGCGTATTCTTTGCCGCCATGATCTGTTATAACTAAGCAGCTATCTAGATATGTTAAATTAATATACGCAGTTGTTTTTGCATTGGGATGTACTAAAGCTTCTGAAAACAACTCACTTGTGCTATAAAACTTGATATTCTTTTTTGCCATTCTTAACCATAAATCTACATCCATAGCAAAATGAATCGATTCGTCAATTGGTCCGCTTATTTCCCATGCTTTGCGACTAAATGCACATGATGGTTGAAAAATATTTCCCCCACTGAACCAACTAAAGAGGCTTTTGAGATTTATTTCAGGTAGCGGAGTGTCAAAATAAATTTCTTTTCCAGATAAATCAACGGCTCTCCCGGAGCCAACAACTGCTCCAATATCTGGGTTTTGTTGAAAAAGCTCTGCAAAGCGTAGAAGGCTATTTGGTAAAAAATAGTCGTCTGAATTTAACCAAGTTAGAATTTCACCTGTGCTTAAGGCCATGCCTTTATTGATTGCATTACTTTGCCCGCTATCTGGTTCACTAATCCAATATGTTAAGTATTTGTCATACTTCTTGAGTATTTCAATTGTATTGTCAGTGCTGCCACCATCAATAACAATTAATTCTAAGTTTGGATAGTTTTGTGCTAATACTGAATTTATGGTTTTTTCTATAAAAGCACCTTGATTAAATGAGGGGGTTATTACAGATATTTTTGGCAAAATTTTTAATGTCGATTTCATAAATATTTTTTTTAATGCTTATCGGGCTTATTAATAGTTTCAGTAATAATAGTTATTTATTACGTCATTTTATTAATTAAACGCCAGTTTCCTTTTAGTTTCACGAAACCATCGGTCATCTCCAATGTGCGCTCTAAATCGGGAGAAATCACCTGGAAATGCATGATATTCTCTTCGTAAAATATGTTGCGTGAAATTTTACCGGTATCAACTCCTACGCGGATAGAATAAATACCGGGGAGAAACGGAAAATTAGGAATATTTAGGGCGACAGTATATTCGCCTGGTATAAGAATACGATGTTTAAATTGTTCTTCTGTAACTTTTGTAGCTAGATATAGAAAATCAGTTGTATGAATTCCAAATCCAAAATTAGGATTTTCTAAAATAGAATTAACTTTGAAATTTAAATTAAAAGTTACGTTTTGATTCGTAGTTATTTTATCCACTGATTGTCCACTTTCGTTATGCAGCGTAATGGAAATTAAATCAATTTCATCTGATTTTTCTTTGTAAGAACTACTGCGCTCTATTTCGCTTTGTGTTTTTATTTTTTCATCGCTTTGGCTATAAAATAGACCGCAAGTTTTTGCCGGAAGACCATCGGAATATATTTTTCCGTGATCCATTAATATAACCCGTTTGCATATTCGTTCTATCTGTCTAATATTATGACTTACCAGTAAAACAGTTTTCTCTTGGCGGATAATCATATCTTCCATTCTATCAAAACATTTCCGTTGAAAGGCTAAATCCCCAACTGCTAAAACTTCATCGATAATTAATATATCTGCCTCCATGCTAGTGGCAATGGAAAATCCAAGCTTTACTGTCATGCCTGAACTATAGCGTTTTACGGGTGTATCAATAAATAGTTCTAATTCCGAGAATTCGATAATTTCATCGAGTTTTTGCTGTATGATTTTTTTGGGGATTCCTAAAATGGCGCCGTTTAAAAAAATATTTTCTCGACCAGTCAGTTCTGGGTTTACGCCTGCACCAACTTCAATCAAGGGGGCAACGCTACCTCGCACAATAACTTGGCCTTTAGTAGGATTGCTTATGTTGGCTAAGTGTTTAAGGAGAGTGCTTTTGCCAGCGCCGTTATGACCAATAATGCCAACAACTTCGCCTTGTTCAATAGTGAAATTGACATCATCAAGCGCTTTAAAATTTTCCCTTTGTTGAATTGGCTTACCGCCTATACGTCGAAATGTATTAAGTACATTTTCTTTAAGGCTGGTGATATGGCCTAGTTGATATTCTTTGGTTAAGTGATTGACTTCAATTATTGGCTTCATGTGTTAATCATGTGAGTGATAATTTGCGGTGTTTTTTATGAGCGATTAGTTGCAATAGTTGGTTTTTGTCGATTTCGCAATGAAGTAGTTGGGAATTAAATATTTCGAATCATTAGCCTTAATACACCACATAAATAATCACCCTTTTTTCCAAAAAAATGTGACATCACGCAAGCAATTCACGAGCAATTTTGCGTGCTAGCTTGGCATAAATGCCGCCATGATAACGATAGCTTCCGACAAAGTGGGCGAAGTTACCGCCCTCTTCAATTTTTCCCCAGTAGTTATAATATTCTGGGCAGGGTAGCACTGCTCCCCGCTCTGAATTGGCAACTATCACATTTGAAGTGGTTTGTTCACTTCCCCATTCGTTCCATTTATTCCCAATTAATCCATACATTTGTTGTGAGAAATCTTCGAGATAAGCAAGATCGAATGAATTAACTGCGAAACCATCAAATCCAGAGCAGCCTCTTATATATTTGAGTGTGTCGGCATTTGCTAGCTGGTCGAATTTTTGTTCTGCCAACATTTGTACATGGGTAGAGTCGCTAGCATTGGCGGCCTGTGCTGTTTCAAGCATGGTTGTTGGTTGTTGGTTTTCCCACGTCCCCAAAATAAAACTGGTATGTGTATCGATGTGGGATTGTACGTCGGGTAAATGGTGTCCAACAGTTAATGTGTCGGAATCTAACTGTATTGTGTAACTATCTTTTATATAGTGGGCAATACAGAATAGTTTTTTCCAGCTTATATATCCTGGGCATAGCGGCGAGCTTAATTCAGAAGCATTTACATATTCACTGGGACGAACGTGAAAATCTAAAATTTCAATATCTTTTTTCGTCAAGGTGCCATCATTAATAATAACAATCCGTCCTCGTCCTAAGGCACGATAGAAAGACTTTATAGCAAGAAGATACATTAGTACGTCTTTATGACACAGCATGCTTACAATGACAGGCGAGTCGCCGGTAAGTTCGATGGGACGGGTTTGCAGTATATCTTTGACCATCCAATTAAAAAGCATTCGATTATATTCTTTAGAAATGGATTTTATTAACTGCATATTAGTTCCTAAGGAAGCATTTTAAAGTTCTATGACAATAAATGAGCCATAGATATTAGCTATTGAAATGGACAATACCCTTGATTTTATTGTGTCAGGTAATCAATACTTCTCTACCTGACGGCAATGCTCTCCAACGTGGCCCCACAGGTAGTTTTCCTTGAGCCTGTAATGCTTTCACTAAACGGTTACGTTTAAAATCTTTCAAGCGCAATAGATCGCGTAACCGATAAAAAATTGGCCATCTTCTAAAGGAAACAAGAGAAAGATCCTGTAGACTTCCAGTCTTATCCGAAATAAAAGAATTCAAACTGTGTTCGCTTACCCACGCTGCTTTGGGGTTTACCAATGCACAGAAATGAATTGGATAAGGTAAGTGATCGTATATATCGATTGGCCTTTCAATTGGGAAAGCATGAGCCAATCGTTTTATTGCCGAGGATCGGGTGATTAAATATGCATGAGTTGTATTCGGCCCGGATGACAGCGAATAAGCAGTGAATCCGGCTCCAAGAGCTTTCCCGGAGTCTGCGTCATAAAAAACAGGGCCTTGATTGTTGTGATCATTGCAATCCAGGAAGCAATAGTCCCAATCTAGACTGTCACAACCGTTGGACAGCAAAATCCCAACACTAAGATCAAGACAGGCGTCATCCTCCAAGATTAATGCGACTTCGATATTCTCGTCGCGGATAATCTCGTAGACATTTATGTGGGAAAGATAGCAACCTACGGCCCCGGGGTGCATTTCCTTTCCGGGAGCTACAATTTCTGATATTTGCGAAGGTGACATTGCCTTTCCATCTACTGCATCGATCAAGCGGTGTTCGATACCCAAATCTGTCATATGTTGGCAAATTGTCAAGCGCCGTTCAGGTGCCCGAGCGAGACTGACAATAAACACAGGAATTTTCTGCTTGTAACTCATTATGCCCCTTCTAATAATACTAGCTATGTTTGAATAATAGGAAAGCCATCCCTACAAGTCAATTTTTGGACTTCGCTCATTTAACTAGGTTCTGTTGACGGTTGGCCTAAAGATTAATCTATATTTTTCAATTAGATAGCTTAATGCACGATTTTTTTAATCACAATTAAAGTATGGATTACCGTTATTTACAAGCCATGAATGGCATCAAATCAATTGGATACCACTATTTATTAACGACATGGCGATAACCCATTGATTTATTCTTTCTAGGTTCTGTTGACGTTTCACCGCAACCATAAAAGCACCGAGGCAAATGACAGCATCC
>Ga0066407_1000242_pt1 | contig 8957 bp, 8 predicted proteins | sample LakWasMeta9_HOW4_2_FD_59494 | JGI IMG/M metagenome (GOLD analysis project Ga0066407, IMG submission 59494) | Freshwater sediment methanotrophic microbial communities from Lake Washington under simulated oxygen tension - Sediment Metagenome 9_HOW4 | ecosystem: Environmental > Aquatic > Freshwater >... | reverse complement strand
ACCCAGGCTAAGGAGATATAGGATGCAAGTTATTTTATTAGAAAAAGTTGGCAACCTTGGCGGGTTGGGTGACGTTGTTAAAGTTAAAGACGGTTTTGGCCGTAACTTTCTGATTCCACAAGGCAAAGCTAAGCGCGCTACTGAAGCTAACAAAGCTGAGTTCGCTGCACGCCGTGCAGAGCTGGAAAAACAACAGGCTGCAATTCTGGCTGCTGCTCAGGCACGTGGCGAAAAATTGGATGGCTTTGTTGTGACAGTCACACAAAAAGCTGGTGTTGATGGCCGCCTGTTCGGTTCAGTGACCAATGGCGACATCGCTGAAGCTTTGGTTGCGGCAGGTCATGAAGTGATTAAAGCGGCTATCCGCTTGCCAAACGGCCCGCTGAAAACTGTTGGCGACCACGCTGTTTCAGTTGCGCTGCACCATGATGTTGTTGTAAACATCAATGTTTCAGTGGTTGCAGAAGCATAATTACCGAATATCTTCTGATATTTCAGTAAAATAAAAAAGGCTACTTCGGTAGCCTTTTTTATTTTAGGCCTAGGGTATAATTGGCGCCATGAGTGATGAACAATTAGACGCATTAAAAACCCCCCCACATTCCGTAGAAGCCGAACAGTCGGTCATTGGAGGCCTGCTGCTGGAAAATGAAGCGCTGGATAAAATCGCGGACATTTTGAGTGCCAAAGATTTTTACCGGTATGATCACAAACTGATATTCGAGCATATATCCAAACTGATCGAGCATAACAAACCGGCGGATATCGTTACGGTGGCTGAGTCGCTTGAGAACTCGGCCGAACTTTCCGGCGTGGGCGGCATTGCTTACCTTGGCGCATTGGCACAAAACACGCCAACGGCTGCCAATATTCGCCGTTATGCAGAGATCGTGCATGAGCGTTTCGTGATGCGCCAGCTAGTAGCTGTAGGTTCCGGTATCGCCGAGAGTGCCTACATGCCGAATGGCCGGGATGCCCAGCAATTACTGGATGAGGCCGAGGCCAAAATATTCCAGATTGCCGAAGGCGGAAAAAGAAGTTCAGAAGGGTTTACCGACATTAAAGTGTTGCTGCCCCAGGTAGCAGACCGTATCGACCAGCTGTTTTCACGCGACAATCAATCAGATGTAACCGGTATTTCTTCAGGCTTCGCAGACCTGGATTCAATGACATCAGGCTTGCAGCCTGGCGATTTAATTATCGTGGCAGGACGTCCATCGATGGGTAAAACCGCGTTTTCGCTGAATATTGCCGAAAACGTGGCGTTGGACAGCGGCTTGCCGGTTGCTGTGTTTTCCATGGAGATGCCGGGTACACAGCTGGCTATGCGTATGATAGGCTCGGTAGGCCGCCTGGATCAGCACCGTATGCGTACCGGCCGCCTTGAGGATGAGGATTGGGAAAAGCTTACGACAGCACTCGGCAAGTTGAACGAAGCACCGATTTTTATTGACGAGGGTTCTGGCCTGAGCAGTTTTGACGTGCGTGCAAGAGCGCGCCGCCTGCACAGACAGGCGGGGAAACTTGGTTTGATCGTGGTTGATTACCTGCAGCTGATGTCTGCGCCAGCAGGCAGGCAGGGAGAAAATCGTGCGACGGAAATTTCAGAAATCTCACGTTCTCTCAAGGCTTTGGCTAAAGAACTTGATGTGCCGGTCATTGCACTGTCTCAGCTTAATCGAAGTGTGGAGCAGCGTCCGGATAAGCGTCCGGTGATGAGTGACCTGCGTGAATCCGGCGCGATTGAGCAGGATGCGGACGTAATCCTGTTTATTTACCGTGATGAAGTCTATAACCCGGATTCCGCAGATAAAGGCACAGCGGAAATCATTATCGGCAAGCAGCGTAACGGCCCGATTGGCCGTGTACGTTTGACATTCCTGGGTCAGCATACGCGCTTTGAGAATTTTGCAGGTGCTGCACATATGGCCGATGAGTATTAGGCCTGAACATGCGTCCGATCGTAGCAACTGTTTCTCGTAGTGCATTACAGCATAATCTGGCTGTAGTAAAACAGCACGCACCCCATTCAAAAATCATGGCTGTGGTTAAAGCCAATGGTTATGGCCATGGCTTGCTCAATGTTGCCCGCTGCCTGAATGCCGCAGATGGCTTTGCAGTGCTAGGCGTGAATGAAGCCGTTATTCTGCGCGAGGCAGGATACCAGCAAACAATTCTGCTGCTGGAAGGCGTATTCCGTGCCGAAGAACTGTCAAAAGCGGCTGCACTTGGTCTGGACGTTGTCGTGCATTCCAAAGTGCAGATCGAGATGCTGCTCAATATCAGTCTGGCTAAGCCGCTGCATGTGCATCTTAAAATGAACTCCGGCATGAATCGACTGGGTTTCACTCCAGATGCCTATGCTGCTGCATACCAAGCCCTGAGCCTTAGTGAAAATGTTGCCGGAATCACCTTGATGACACATTTTGCTACTGCCGATAAAGAACCGGGTATTGCAGTCCCCTTGCAGGTGTTTGAAAAAACCATTAAAGATTTACCCACTGACCTGCCTGTTTCATTAGCTAATTCAGCTACCATATTGCGTCATTCCCACTTGAAAGATGATTGGGTCAGGCCGGGCATTATGCTGTATGGTGCCAGCACGGTGAGCGGTATGCCTGCAACTGCGTTCGGCCTGAAGCCGGTAATGCAGCTAAGCAGCGAACTGATTGCTGTTCAGACTATCGCTGCCGGTGAGAGCATCGGTTATGGCAACCGCTTTACTGCAACGCAGGCAATGCGGATCGGCATCGTCGCCTGCGGCTATGCCGATGGCTATCCAAGGCATGCCGGTTTACTGGACCATCAGCACATCCACGGCGCGCCTATTGCCGTGTGCGGTAAGGCCACAAGAACGCTGGGACGCGTATCCATGGATATGCTGTTTTGCGATCTCACTGATATTCCCGAGGCTGATATTGGCAGCCCGGTTGAGCTTTGGGGCAACCAGATTCCGGTTGATGCAGTGGCTGAGGCATCGGATACTGTAGGCTATGAATTACTGTGTGCAGTCGCTGCGCGCGTACCAATCAAAATGACAGACTAATGGCAAAAGCGAAAACAATCTATACCTGTACAGAATGCGGGGCACAGGAGCCAAAATGGCAGGGGCAATGCCCAAGCTGCATGGCCTGGAATACGCTGGTTGAAACCATTGCCGAGACTGCCACCGCCAATCGTTACGCCAACAAGTTTGATGGCGTTGCGCAAAGCAGTGTTCTGCAAAAACTTGCAGATGTAGAAGCGGCTGAAGTGCCGCGCCAGCCAACTGGCGTGAGCGAGTTTGACCGAGTGCTGGGCGGTGGTCTGGTGGCGGGCGGCGTGGTACTCATCGGTGGTGACCCTGGCATCGGTAAATCTACCTTGCTATTGCAGACCTTATGCCATATCGGCGCCATGACCAAGCCCAAGCCGCGCAAAGCGATTTATGTCAGCGGTGAGGAGTCTGCGCAACAGATTGCCATGCGCGCCAAGCGCTTAGGCTTGGATGCCAGCCCGATTGATTTACTCGCAGAAATCAACCTGGAAAAGATTCTGGCGACCTTACAGGCGCATAAACCTGATATCGCAGTCATTGACTCTATCCAGACCGTTTATTCAGAGGCATTGCAATCTGCTCCCGGTTCAGTGGCGCAAGTGCGCGAGTGTTCTGCACAACTCACCAGATTAGCCAAGCAAATGGGCATTGCCGTCATTTTGGTAGGCCACGTCACCAAAGAAGGCTCGCTGGCAGGGCCGCGTGTGCTGGAACATATTGTAGATACCGTGCTGTATTTTGAGGGCGACCCCAATTCAAGCTTTCGCCTGATACGTGCTTTTAAAAACCGCTTTGGTGCGGTGAATGAACTGGGCGTGTTTGCCATGACTGAAAAAGGCTTGCGCGAAGTGACCAATCCATCAGCTCTGTTCTTGTCACATCACAGCGAGCAGGTGGCAGGTTCATGCATCACTGTCACGCAAGAGGGAACGCGACCGTTGCTGATTGAAATCCAGGCACTGGTTGACGAAGCACATGCACCTAATCCCAAACGTTTGTGTGTGGGCTTGGAGCAGAACCGCTTGGCCATGCTGCTTGCGGTATTGCATCGCCATGCAGGCATCCCTTGTTTTGATCAGGATGTGTTTATCAATGCGGTAGGCGGGGTAAAAATCGGTGAGCCTGCAGTAGATTTGGCAGTGCTTTTTTCTATCGTTTCTTCTTTAAAAAACAAGCCATTGGATAATAAACTTATTGTGTTTGGTGAAGTTGGATTGGCCGGGGAAGTGCGTCCGGTGCAGGGCGGCTTGGTGCGATTGAAAGAAGCAGCAAAACTCGGCTTTACCAAAGCGATTGTACCGAAAGCGAATGCACCTAAGCAGCCTGTAGATGGTATTGAAGTGATTGGTGTCGAGCGTCTGGAGCAGGCGTTGAATCATGCACGAAACAGTTAAAGCGGCCTCCGCTTGAAACTGATATTACTGCAACAATGACAAAAGCTGAACGTACAGACTCAAGACGTTGCACTCAATTAAAATGAGGTGTTGAGAAGCTGGCTATTATCCATGTGTGTCAATCAGGTTGGCGCAGTAAATGCCGCTTCGGATCGCACCTTCAATGGTAGCCGGATAGTCCGGGTAAGTATAATCGCCTGCCAGGAATACATTCGGCTGCAGTGTCCTGTTGGTTGGACGCGGCAGATTGGGTTCACATGAGAAAGTGGCACGTTTTTCGGCAATTACCTTATGCCACAAGGGTTTGGCTAATGCAGGAAATGCGCGGTTGAGTTCTTTGGCAACTTTCAGAGCAAGTTCATCCTGCGTGAGTTGCTGATGCTTACCTTCGGCGCTGATAATGACTGAAATGATATTGTTCTGACCGCAAAGCTGGCCTCTGTCGAATACCCATTGACCAATAGAGCCGCTCAGGCCGGAAATGACCGCTGGTAATCTGGTGCCCGGCGGGTATTGGAAATACACGGTATAGATGGGTTGGTATTGATAGGTCAGTGTCTGTTCAATCGCGTGATTCAGTTTCGGCAATGTTTCAATCAGCTTTTCGACACGCGCCGGGGATACCGCAATAATCACATGGCTGAAATGTAATTTTTCCTGTCTCGTTTCTACATTAAAGCCATTATTTTCCGGCATGACCGCACGCACGCGCTGGTTGAGTTTTACAACCCCGCCTTTGGCTTGAATATAATGCGACAAAGGGTCAGCAATGATCTGCGATAAATCCAGACGCGGCAACAGGAAATCGCTATTTTTTTTATTACCTGAAAACGTATCACGCAGCACATTCAAGAATATTCGTGTACTGGCTTTTGCAACAGGGGTGTTCAACGCGGCAAGGCATAGTGGCTCCCACAGGAAACCGATCAGCTTTTTTGATTGATGCTGGTTGATCAGGAAACGTTCCAGTGGCAGGTCGCGTACAATCTGGTATTGTGTGTTTTTAAGGCCCTGCATGAATCTCAATGCGGCCATGCGTTCATTAAGGCTTATGCCCTTGCAGAATAAAAGCCCGAATAGCAGATTGAGCGGCGCCGGCAGTAGATTAAAAGATTTGAGTGAGAACACGGATTTTGCGGTGTTTGACTGCATATTGATTTGCAGTGGAACGCGCAAAAAAGCCTTTTTTCTGCTGACGCCTACCTTTTTCAGCAAAACCAGGGTTTCCTGATAGGCTCCCAATAATATGTGCTGGCCGTTGTCCAGCAGATGCAGCAGGCCATTGCTTTCTTCAACGGCGACAGTACGGGCCCGACCGCCAAGCTGCGAGCCAGCCTCGAATATAGTCACCGCATAACCGCGATCAACCAGCGTGGCTGCAGCGCTTAAGCCGGCGCAGCCACCCCCTATAATAGCCACATTGGATTTATGCATTATTAATTTACTTTGTAATTATTATAGATTTCTTAGCCAGGTATTAAATGCCAGTGATAGTTTGCGCAGCGTACCTAATGAGGTACGGAAATTTAATACTTTTTCGGCACCATCCGTTTTAATTTCACGCAGCAGGGTGCGGTAGATAGCGGCCATGATCAAACCTACGCGCTGGTTTACCCTGTCTTCTTCCGGGAGTTCATTTAATGCACGGTCATAATGGCTTTCGGCACGTTCGATCTGAAATTCCAGTAGTTGTTTTACAGCGCCAGATTCACGGCTGCGCAGAATATCTTCTTCGGTTACACCAAACCTGGCAAGCTCATCCAGTGGAATGTAAATGCGATTCCTGCGGGCATCTTCACCAACGTCCCTGATAATGTTGGTCAGCTGAAACGCAAGCCCGAGGTCATGTGCGAACTTAAGTGTTTTCCGGTTGCTGAATCCAAATATCTGCGCCGATAAAATCCCGACCACACTGGCTACTCGATAACAATAAAGCTGTAATTGTTTAAAGTCTTCATAACGGTTGAAATTGAGATCCATTTCCATGCCATCGATAATTTCAAGGAAATGTTCTTCGCTCAGGCGAAATTCGTGAATAAAAGGCTGCAAGGCCTTGGTCACCGGGTGTATGGGATTACCTTTGTAGAGGTTCTGTATTTCCTCTTTCCACCAGGCAAGCTTCACTTGTGCGACTTTCAGTTCCGTGCATTCGTCCACAACATCGTCAACCTCACGGCAGAAAGCGTAGAGTGCGATGATGGCTTCACGTTTTTGCTTAGGTAAAAACATAAAGCTGTAATAGAAACTGGAGCCGCTGGCAGCAGCTTTCTGTTGGCAATATTGCTTGGGCGTCATATTAATTTGTACTTGAATATTTTCATGTTGGTGTTAAATCTTCAATAGCGCTTTAGTCAATATCAGCAGCCAATCCATCCAGTTCAGCGTTGGCCTGTGATTAAAAACATCGCCATTGACCCGGCTTATTTTAGCGATGATCCTTTCGCCGCCGGCAATGATCATGCGCATTTCAAAACCAATGCGGCCTTTCAGTATCCGCCCCAGGGGCTTGCCGGCAGTGAGCAGAGCATGCACGCGCTGCAGGTTGAATTGCATGAACTGCTGCCAGTGACTATCTACTGGCGCAGATGCGTTTACATAACCCGCAATCTGCTGTTCTGTAACACCGAATCTGGATAGTTCATCCTGGCACATGTAGATGCGCTGTTTGCCGTCGTTCTTTTTGAAGTCTATGGCAATATCCTGCAGGAAATTGATGATTTGCAGGGCAGAGCAGATGTTATCAGACAACTCGATGTTCTCAGGCGTAGCCGCATCATAAAGATGCAGGAGCAGCCTGCCAATCGGGTTGGCCGAACGTGAGCAGTAGTCCAATATTTCTTCGTGGTTCTGATAACGTATCTTTGAAACATCCTGGCTGAATGCATCCAGCAGGTCATAGAAAGGCATGAACGGCAGTTTCCTTGACCTGATCATTGCGCCTAAGGTCGCAAAAAAAGCGGTTTGCGGCTTGATGTAGGCCTGCAGCAGATCCAGCTCGTCACGAAACCCGTTTAATGCTCTTAACCGCTGCTCAACGGTGAAATCACCTTCATCCGCAAAATCATCAGCTTGCCGTGCAAAACTGTATATCAGGGCAATCGGCACACGTAAGTGCCTAGGTAAAATCACAGAAGCGACCGGAAAGTTCTCGTAATGACCGGCAGCATGATCCATGCTTTGGAGCGTAATGCCGCTTACTTCAGATAAGGCTTCGGAATGATTTGTCGTCATGGCGAGAGTATGCCATAAACAACACGGGTTTTAGCAGCTTAAATTTAGGCAGCGGCCACTAAAACTCACATGTAATATTTATTCAGGAATCTGGCCAAGCTTTGTTAAAATGAAGCAAAAACATATTTTGGAAAGTGATTATGCTGGCGATTATTGGCGGTACCGGATTAACTGAACTGGAAGATTTGCGAGTTAACAAACGTGTCATTGTGCGTACACCTTACGGCGAGCCTTCTCAACCTTTGATTTTCGGCGAAATATGCGGCGGTGAGGTTATTTTCCTCGCGCGCCATGGCAGCGGTCATACTATCCCACCGCATGAAGTCAATTATCGCGCCAATATCTATGCACTGCATTTACAGGGTGTGACCGAGATTGCCGCCGTTGCTACAGTTGGCGGCATACATCAGGAGCTGTCGTCAGGCATGATTGCCTTGCCTCACCAGATCATAGACTACACACATGGCAGGCAGAACACTTACTACGACGGCATCAGCAATCCGGTAAAGCATATCGACTTTACCGAACCATATTGCAACAAACTGCGCGCAAAAATAGCGCAGGCTGCATCTGAAATTGATGAAGAAGTCATCAACTACGGTGTTTATGCAGCAACACAAGGGCCCAGGCTGGAAACCGCTGCGGAAATTGACCGCCTGGAGCGTGACGGTGCAACAATGGTTGGAATGACCGGCATGCCGGAAGCAGCGCTGGCACGCGAACTGGGTATCAGCTATGCCGCGATATGCCCGGTAGCCAATTATGCGGCAGGGCGTGGCGATAGCCTGCATGCCATCAATTATGAAGATGTGGTGTTAAACCTGAACCAGACCCTGGTGCGCGTGCGCAATATCATCGGCCAATTGATGACACAGCACTACTGTCCTGTTGATATTAAGTAGCACACGGAAAATCATTTAATAAGGTTTCATATGGCGATCAGAGAAGTTTTACGCATGGGTGACCCTTGCCTGCTTTTAAAAGCCAAGCCAATTGAAAAGTTTGATACCGTTGAGTTGCATGCTTTGATCCAGGATATGCAAGACACCATGAAACACATGAACGGCGCGGGGATAGCTGCGCCGCAGATAGGCGTCAGTCAGCGTGTCGTCATATTCGGGCAAAAAGAAACGGATAACACTGTCAACCCACGTTACCCCGATGCCAATGCTGTTCCGTTTACCGTTTTAATCAACCCGGTACTGACCCCGATTGGCACGACGATGGAAGATGGTTGGGAAGGGTGCTTGTCAGTTCCCGGAATGAGGGGTATAGTGCCGCGCTACCAGAAATTG
>Ga0066407_1000240_pt1 | contig 8990 bp, 8 predicted proteins | sample LakWasMeta9_HOW4_2_FD_59494 | JGI IMG/M metagenome (GOLD analysis project Ga0066407, IMG submission 59494) | Freshwater sediment methanotrophic microbial communities from Lake Washington under simulated oxygen tension - Sediment Metagenome 9_HOW4 | ecosystem: Environmental > Aquatic > Freshwater >... | reverse complement strand
GACCCAGTCAAGGTTGTCGGCGCGGTACCACAGCTCAATATTGAGTTTAGGCTTGCCGGCCAGACTTGCATCCAGCTTGTATCGCAGCGCTTCGACCTTTTTACCTTTTACGTCCAGCATCTCGCTGCCCGCTTTAACAATTTTGGTATCCAGCCACTCGGCATTTTGCGGATTCAATAGCTTTGTCTGTTGCAGCATTTTTTGCGACCAGTAGGCGAACGTCATCGCGCATCCCGGCAGCACTTGCTGTTGCTTACCGTCATCGACCACAAAGCGCTCACTATCGGCCACGCCTTTGACTTTGGTGGCCACATCGTTTTCCAGCGTGCTGGCTTCAAGCTGTTTGAGGCAGCCATTCTGCCATTGTTCGACGGCGGTATGGTTGTACTGATAGGCGTTGATGAACAGCACCTTTACGTTAAATTTCGCCTGGCTCACCAGTTCGTTGGCTTCGTTTAATTTAAACGTATGCTGGCCGATTCTGGTTTTATCCAGATAGACATCAAAGTTCCATTCTTTGGCAAACGCAGCATTGGGAAGCATGAATCCCAGAATCACTGCGGGCAGTATTCTTGTGATCATTTAGTTACCTTTGGTCGTCCCGGGATAAATGCATTGGTGCTGCGGATATATTCTGCATATCGCGGACGGCGCTCCGCGATCGTCTGCTCCAGCAGTGAAACGCCGCTTACCTTAAGCAGCAGCAGCGTCATCAACAGTGCTGACGGAATGGCCCACCATGCGCCCGCTGCCAGTGCCATCAGATAAAATCCCCACCATATACAGCATTCGCCAAAGTAGTTAGGGTGGCGGCTGTAGCGCCAGACGCCGCTATCCAACACCTTGGATTTATTTTCCGGTTTAGCCTTAAATACGCTGAGCTGCCAGTCGGCTGCTGTCTCCCAGATCAAACCAAAGCCCAGCAGCGCAATACCAATCATATCCAGCATATTGAGCGGTGCAGGCGAGCTGATTGCGCCAAGAATCGGCAGCGAGATGATCCACGCTAGCACTGCCTGCAAGCCAAATACGATATACAAACTCTTGAAAGCAAAGCCCGGGGAGTTGTTGCGGCGTATCGCTGCATAGCGGTGATCTTCATGCGGCCCCCAGTTGCGCCATGTCAGATATATACACAGCCTTACAGCCCATAAGGTGAGTAGAGATAGCACGATCAGTGATCTGGTGTTTAAGCCTGCAATCTGGCTCGCATAAGTGAAACCAGCAACTACGAAAAACAGGCTCCACATGCTGTCTACATGCGTGACGTTGTTGCGGTATAAGCTGATGAGCCAGCCTGCAAAACCGAAGGCAAGCATGGCATACAGTCCGTACAGGTAAAGTTGCCAACTCATGCTACAGGCTCCGAGTTCGCGCGATTGATATGTTTTGCCAGATATAAAAGTGCAGGTGTGATGACTGCCCAGCCAACTGATAAAGCGATATAAGAGGTGCTGTCAGGTAGCGTCACGGCACCAATATTCTGTGCGCCAAAATAAGCAAGCGGGCCGCCGGAAGCGCCAAATAGCACGGCAATCAGATAGCGTCCCTGCATCCATGCCAGACTCAGGTTGAGTGTGGAAGCAAACGCCAGCCATAATGCCAGAATCCACACCGGAACCAGTGACGTACTCCAGCCGTGCTGCTGGTATGCGACCAACTGCATGAGCAGCATGAACTGGTCAAAACAGGCGCCGATTAAAAGCGCTGCGAACATGAGCAGCAGCTCCGGCTTTGCGCGCTTGGACTGATACAGATGCCAAGCTGTGGTCATGAGTGTCACAGTAACGCCGAGCCATGGCATGCCATAAGCCGCACCCAATACACAGGCAAACCATGCAAGCTGAAATAATAAAAAGTTGGCAAGTAGCATGTTATAGCGGTCGTTCAAATTGATAATGTGTTACCCACCACTCTTGACCATGGCGGTATCCAAACAGTTCTGCACAGGCCATGTAAAAAATGCGCCAGCGGTTACGCCACTGTTCAGTGTTTTCAGCGCCGTAGGTGCTTTGCAGAATCGGCGTGATCTTGTCTTTATTTAAGTCCATGTTATGCAGCCATGCATTCGCGGTTTTTTCGTAGTGCGTACCATCCCAGCGCCAGCGTTGCTTAAGTTTAAGATGCTGCTGAAAGTGCAATGGCAGGTCGTCACTAGGCATCATGCCGCCAGAGAAAAAGAATTGGCTCATCCAGTCGTCTTCACCCTGCACCTTAAAGGCATACGGCGTACTGCGGTGCACGAAGATATGCATGAAAAATTTACCGCCGGGTAGCAGCCAGTCATGCACTTTTTTATATAGCAGCTGGTGATTGCGCATGTGCTCAAACATCTCGACTGAAACCACGCGGTTAAACTGATGCTGAATGCCATGGTCGGCCGGGTTAAATGCATTCATGTCGCAAGTGATGACGCGTATATTGTTTAAGCCGCGAGATTTGGCCGTGGCCTGAATGTATTCACGCTGCGAGTTTGAGTTCGATACTGCAGTAATGCTGCTTTGCGGGTAGTGTTCTGCCATCCATAATGTTAAAGATCCCCAGCCGCAGCCGAGCTCAAGCACTTGCTGGCCATTGGCCAAATCGGCATGTTCACAGCTGAGCTTTAATGCATTGGCTTCAGCTTCGTCTAGTGTTCTCGTGTCAGGCAGCCAAAAGCAACTGCTGTATTTTCTATGTTTGCCGAGGCAAAGCTGAAAGAACTCAGCTGGTACTTCGTAGTGCTGGGCGTTGGCAAGTTCCGGCACCAGTGCGATGGGTGACTGGTTCATGGCGTTGATGAAATCGGTTTCGATGCAGATACTGCGTTCGCAGTCTGCGGCGCTGATCTCGGCTAGCCTTGCTTCTGATAAGCGGCGAATACCGGAGCGAATAGCACTATCCGGTAACAGCCCTTTTTCTGCCATGTTGATCGCTAAACTCGTGAGTTGCATGTTTGCCCTTTTAAATCTTTAGTTTGATTAAAATTGATTATCTAAATTTGGTGTTGAAGCTAAATGTATTTAACGTTCAGCCTTTTAATTGCCTTCTAAAAATTCCATAATTCTGCTCGGCAACCAGCTGTTTTCATTACTGGTGAATGGCGAGTAAAAGCCAACATGGCCGCCTTGTTCCTGATAATCCAGCGTTACAGACTCTGATACCTCATCGGTTGTCGGTAGAAACTGCGGCGGCATGAACGGGTCGTTCTTGGCGTTGATAATCAGCGTGGGTAGCGTGATGTTTTTAAGAAAAGGTTTTGACGCGTTTTTGCTGTAATAGTCAGAGGCATCTTTGGCGCCATATAGAACCGATGTCACAGCGTTATCAATGTCGTGAATGGTTTTTGCATTATTGATACGTTTGTCATCCAGCAGGCCTGGGAAGCGCTTGGAAAGTGCCAGCGCCTTAGGTCGCATGGAGTCTACAAACATCGGTGTGTACAGAATGCGGTTGAGGCCGCTATCAAGGGACACAGCAGAAGCTTTTAAATCAATAGGCGCAGACACGGCAACCGCTTTGGAAATATTCAGCGTACTGCTGCTGCCGAACTCGCCCAGCCATTTGAGCAGGGCATTGCCGCCCAATGAGTAACCTACGGCATAAATAGGGCTATGCGGATAATTAGACCTGACGCGCGAAAGCATGGTGTTAATCTCCAGGCTATCTCCGGCATAATAGAAACGGGGCAGACGGTTCTGTTCGCCGGAGCAGCCTCTGAAATGGATGACTGCACCGTGCCAGCCTTTGGATAAAGCCGCACTTATCAAAGATTTTGCATATTGGCTTTGCGAGTTGCCCTCCAAGCCATGAAAAACGACGACAACGGGGTTCTTCTGTTCTAAATGGTCTGTCGCAAGCGGTTCAGATAAAGTGGATAGCTCGTCAAGACTGGGCGCTGGCGAGCTTTTAGGCAGCGCAATTCCCCAGTCAACATCAATAAAATCGCCATCATGGAGTTCCCATCTTTCCCGGCGATACTTAACTTCCGGGTCTTTGGCTAGCAACGATGCAATAATCGTCTGCAAATGACCTCCCGGTAACCAAAATGGCGCTTTATAGTGCTCTGCCGCATAGGTATTGGATTGGAATAGGAATGTCGGCATTAAAGTTAATAAAGCGAGTAATAGTCGCATAAAAGGTTATGAGGTTTTTATCAGCAATGTGCAGCAAGTATCTGAGCTTATTGATCGATGTATAGTTCCCGCTGCTGTAGATAGCTGCGTTTTATTTTTTGAAAGTCAGGTGATTAAGAAAAGCAGGCTGTAAATTTGTATGGACGAAACCAGGCTGAAACTGGGTGAGTTTTAATGTAAGTATTTTTCAAGTATGAACAGGCTTGGTACATGAGTGGCTATGGTGATTACAGATGACACGATGGATGCGTATTCTGGGGTTAGGCACCTGAAGAATGGAAATGATGGATACACTACTAGACGACTGGTCTAATAAGTGTGATAATGCTCAACATGGTTAATGAAATTACAATGAATAAATGCGGTGATACCAGGCAGCACGTGCTGGATGTGGCTAAAGAGATTATTCTCGGCAAAGGTTTTGCAGCGGTAGGCCTGAACGAGATTCTCACCAGTGCCGGTGTGCCTAAAGGTTCTTTTTATCATTATTTCAAATCCAAAGAGCAATTTGGAGATGAACTGATTAAAGACTATTTTGCGCAATATATGCAGCAGCTAGATATCACCTTGAGTACCGGCAGTGCTGCTGGTTCTGCAAACACTAGCTCCGGTTGCCTGTTAGCCTATTTCCAGGCTTGGCTGGATACACAATCCAGCGACACTACAGGTGATAAGTGCCTTGTAGTTAAACTGAGTGCAGAAGTAACAGATTTATCCGAGTTAATGCGTATTACGCTAAAAAATGGCACAGACCAAGTAATTGCAAGGCTTGCTGAGTGTGTTGAAGAAGGTATTCGCAAAGGTGAGTTTCCGGTAGATCTGGATGCAAAAAACATCACCTCTGAAATTTATTATATGTGGATAGGTGCTACGCTGTTGACTAAAGTCAGCCATACACGCGAACCGCTGGAGCGAGCGATGGCTGCTACAAAGGCGAGGTTAGGCCTAACCTGAAGGTAGGCCTTTTTATTTAGAGTTTTTATAGACGACTGGTCTATTTTTACGGTTTCAATAAGGAGTTTTAACTGATGTTAAATTTTGATTTCTACAACCCTACGCGTATCTTGTTTGGCAAAGGCAAGGTAGCCGAAATTAATCAATATGTGCCTGCCGATGCACGCGTACTGATATTGATGGGCGGCAATAGTGCCAAGAGTAATGGTACGTTTGCAGAAGTGAAAGCAGCACTTGGTCGTCGCTATGTAGAAGAGTTCAGCGGCATTGAACCAAATCCCAGCTATGAAACATTGATGCAGGCCGTGGCGCAGATTAAAGCCAATAAGCTGGATTATCTGCTTGCGGTAGGCGGTGGGTCTGTGATCGATGGCACTAAATTTGTGGCAGCGGCAGTATATGCAGAGGGGGATGCCTGGAAGATTCTGACTACGCACGGAGCAGCTGTTAATAAAGCGCTGCCTTATGGCACGGTATTAACGTTACCAGCTACCGGCTCAGAAATGAATAATGGTGCGGTGATCACGCGGGAAGCAGAGAAAGCAAAGCTATTTTTTACCAGTGAAAAGGTGTTCCCGCAGTTTTCGGTATTAGATCCGACCAAGAGCTACACCTTGCCGACACGACAACTGGCAAATGGCGTGGTTGATGCCTATACACATGTCATGGAGCAATACCTGACTTATCCGGTTGGGGCGAAAGTACAGGACCGTTTTGCAGAAGGTTTGCTGCAGACCTTGATAGAAATCGGCCCGCAGCTGCTTGAAAATCCTAAAGATTATGAGTTGCAGGCTAACCTGATGTGGACAGCAACGCTGGCATTAAACGGTTTGATCGGTGCCGGTGTGCCTAGCGACTGGGCAACGCACATGATAGGTCATGAAGTCACAGCATTACATGGTCTGGATCATGCGCAGACCTTGGCAATCATTCTGCCGACGATGCTGAGCTTACGTCGTGATTCAAAACGCGCGAAATTGCTGCAATATGCAGAGCGTGTCTGGAATATACGCGAAGGTAGTGAAGAGCAGCGTATTGATGCGGCCATTAGCAAAACCCGCTACTTTTTTGAAAGTATGCAGGTAAAAACCCGTTTATCAGCCTACCAGATCACTAAAGAAGATATTCCTGCACTGCTGGTGCAGCTGGAGAAGCACGGTATGTTGAGACTGGGAGAGCATGGTGATGTAACGCTTGATATCAGCCGTACCGTACTTGAGACCTCAATTTAATTGCCAAAGTAACAAATAGCCCTGAAGCAGCTACAAAATTAGTCAGGGCTCAAGCGCTTTGACATCGCGTTAACCATGTAAGGAAAGCTATGAAAGCAGTCGGTTTTACCCGTTATTTACCTATCACTGATCCAGAATCATTAATGGATATTGAGCTGGATGTGCCTGAAGTTGGTGGGCGAGATTTACTGGTGCGTGTGCATGCCGTGTCAGTAAATCCTGTTGATACCAAGGTGCGTAAGCCAAAAGATAAAGTTGAGCCTAACCCAAAAATACTGGGCTGGGATGCGGCCGGTGAAGTAATAAAAGCAGGCCCGGAATGCGCATTTTTTCAAGCCGGAGATAAGGTATTTTATGCCGGAGACCTCACACGCCCTGGCTCCAATGCCGAGTATCAGCTGATTGATGAACGCATTGTAGGTGTCATGCCGCAAAGTTTGAATTTTGCACAGGCTGCCGCCTTGCCGTTAACTGCTGTTACTGCCTGGGAAGCCTTGTTTGATCGTCTGCAGATTGCACAGCAACCAGCGCATAATCAGGGCAAAAGCCTGCTGATTATCGGCGGTGCGGGTGGTGTAGGTTCTATTGCCATTCAACTGGCAAGCAAACTGGCAGGAATAACGGTAGTAGCTACCGCATCACGCCCAGAAACAGAAAAATGGGTACGTGAACTGGGTGCACATCATGTAGTTGATCATCGGCAAGACCTTGTGCAGCAAATGGCAGCTATAGGCATTACACAGCCGGATTATATTTTCTGCTGCAATGATACGGATACCTATTTCCCAATAATGGCAGCGCTGATCAAACCGCAAGGACGTATATGCTCAATCGTGGAAACCGTGAAGCCAGTAGATTTAAACCTGCTCAAGAATAAAAGCGCAACCTTTGTATGGGAGCTCATGTATACGCGCTCCATGTTCCAGACGGACGATATGGTTGAACAGCACAATATCCTGAACATAGTCGCAAGACTGGTGGATCAGGGGCTGGTCACAACTACGATTAAGCAGAACCTTTCTCCGATCAATGCCGAAAATCTGCGCAAGGCACATGCGCAGTTGGAGGCCGGTAACACCATAGGCAAGATTGTGCTGAGCGGCTGGAATTAATATTCGGTGCTGAACTTCTAAAGTTCGAAAAGTAGCAGAAGACAGTGAATAAAAGACAGGCTCAGCTAACAGTGAGTCACTGACACAAAATGTAGTTATTAATTTAAGGAAGTGTAAATCAGACATGAGTGAAACCCAGACAGCTAGCATTTTTCAACCATTGCAGTTCGGTAGATTTAAACTCAATAATCGAATTGTGATGGCACCGATGACGCGCAATAAATCACCAAATGGTGTGCCGGGTGCAAATGTCGCTGAATATTATCGTAGTCGCGCTGCGGGCGGGGTAGGGCTGATTATTACAGAAGGTACTTATATCGGCCACCCGGCAGCTAATGGTTATGCAGATGTGCCCGCTTTTCATGGTGAACAGGCATTAGCCGGTTGGAAAAAAGTGGTGGAAGCAGTGCATGCTGCGGGCGGGTTGATCATCCCGCAAATATGGCATGTTGGCGCTGCAAGAAGCCCTGGAGTCGAGCCTGAGCCAGCCGTTCCGGGCTATGGCCCGATGCAGGTAGAAAATGATGGGCATATTGTTGTGAAGGCCATGACTAAAGCGGATATAGCAGATGCCGTTAATGCTTACGCAGAGGCTGCTGAAAACGCAGAAAAAATCGGCTTTGACGGCGTCGAAATTCACGGCGCACATGGCTATTTGATTGACCAGTTTTTATGGGAAGGCAGTAACCAGCGCACGGATGAATACGGCGGTACGCTGGAAAATCGCTGCAGATTTGCACTTGAAGTGGTGAAGGCAGTCAGAGCGAGGGTGAGTGCTGATTTTCCAGTTGTGTTCAGGTTCTCGCAATGGAAGCTGGGTGATTACAATGCCAGAATCGCCAATACCTCGGATGAGTTGGCGCAGGTACTTAAGCCGCTTGCCGATGCAGGCGTAGATTTCTTTCATGCCAGTACCAGAAGGCTATGGCAGCCGGCATTTGAAGGGTCTAGTGACGCATTAGCGACCTGGACCAGAAAAGTTACCGGCAAGCCGGTAATTGCGGTAGGTAGCGTGGGCTTGGCAAAAGAATTCAGAGTAGGTCACTTTACGCGCGAAGAATCACCCGATGCGGCGATTCAAATAGATGTTAAACAACTAAATGATGGCATTGAGCATCATTTGTTTGATCTGGTCGCAGTGGGGCGCGCGTTACTGGCTGACCCAAACTGGCCTAACAAACTCAAAGACGGCAGAATTGCAGATTTGATCGAATTTGATGTGAAGGCTCTGGACGAGCTGGTGGTGTAGAGGCTGGCGATCTTGGAAAGTATTGCTCGTCTGTTCTGTGTAGGCCCCCACATTCTTCTTCGCTAATGCGAAGAAGAATTGCCAGCCAGCAGAATCAGCAATCATGCACTGAGGCTTGCCGATCATGCGGTGATGAATTTAATTCAGGAATAATTCCAGCAGTTCATTTAAAAAGCGCTGCCCAAGTAGGGTAGGCTGTAGGCGTTCTTGCTCAACTTTCAGCAGACCTTTGTTCTGCGCAGTTTTAATCGCCTTATCAAGCGTGTAAAGACTTAATCCTGTGCGCTGTTGAAACAGATTTAATGGCACACCCTCTGTCAATCGAAGT
>Ga0066407_1000236_pt1 | contig 9101 bp, 5 predicted proteins | sample LakWasMeta9_HOW4_2_FD_59494 | JGI IMG/M metagenome (GOLD analysis project Ga0066407, IMG submission 59494) | Freshwater sediment methanotrophic microbial communities from Lake Washington under simulated oxygen tension - Sediment Metagenome 9_HOW4 | ecosystem: Environmental > Aquatic > Freshwater >... | reverse complement strand
ATCGTCTGTAGGGAGATGTTGACGATTGTTGAGGGAGAACGTCGACAGTTGACGCCGCGACGGCGCCGGCGCGCGCCCGGCGTCAGCGCCGCGCCGGGGGCGGGCACTGCCGAAAGGGCGGACGCGCAATGTAGTAGGGCGGCTGGCAGTACGGCGGCTGATCCGGCGCCAGGGCGTCCATCTGCTGGCGCAGGCGCCAGTCGCGGTACCAGAGCTGCTGGTCCAGGCTGTGCAGGCCAAATGGCGCCGCGGCCGGTGGTTGGGCGTAGCCGCGCAGCCAGACTTCCTGGCTGCGCGCGCGCTCGCGCTGGCTGAACAGGTCCAGCGCCTCCTGGCCGCTGACGCTGGGCGGCGACGGGCTTTGAGCCAGCGCGGGCAGCAGGGCGCAGGCCAGCAGCAGCGCCGTGCCGGGACGCTGGCCCCGCTGAATGGTCGGGCGCGTGTGGCGCATGGTGGTCAACGGTGGCGGAAGTACGGTGCCGGCGTATTGGCGGTGATGGTGGCGCTGGCCTTTTGCACGCAGTCGCGGATCGCCTGCTCCATGGGCGTGTTCCTGAATGCCCCCAGGCTGGTCGGGATCGACATGCCGCTGACCGACAGGGTGGTGCCCAGGCTGGTCTGCGAGGAACTGGCCTCGCTGGCAATGCGCTGGGCGGTGATCAGCCGGCCGCTGGCCACGTCGACCAGCCGCATGTCGATCGCCATGTGCGCGGTCTTGGTCTGGCGACCGACGTTGAGCGGCAGCTTGCCGATGCCAAATTGCACGCCGCCGCCGCGCTCCTCGGACTCGAACTCGGTCACCGCGCCGTAGATCATCAGCTCGGCCACATCCATCTGGCCCTCGGGCACGGCGGCGCCGGCTCGCGCCATGCGCGAGCGCGACAGCGCCTGTTCGGCCGCCAGGCCCTGCAGGTCCATGCGCTCCACCACCACGTAGCGTCCGCTGTTGTGCAGCGTGGTGACCAGCATCTCGCGCAGACCATCGCCGATGAACTGGCCCGCGCCCGCCGCCTTGACCTGGAAGTCGCCGACCGCGATCAGCGCCTTGTTGCCGGGCGCGCCGCCGGGTGCTGGCGCGGCCGGGAACGAAGCCGGCGCGCCGATCGGCGCCGGCGTGGAGGCTTGTGCCGGGGCGGTGATCGACGGGGCCATGGGTTCGAGGTCGCGCGGTGGCCTGCGGCTCGCGGCCGTGGCCTGCTCCTGGCTCAGGTTGCGGCGCACCTGCACGACACCGTCGAGCGCCTGCCGGTCGGCGGCATTGTTCGGGTCGCGCTCCAGCGCCAGCCGGTAGTAGCGCTCGGCCTGCGCCCAGTCCTGCCGCGTCATGGCGACGGCGCCCAGGCCCGAGTAGGGCGGTGCCGATTCGGGCGCCAGCTCGGCGGCGCGCTGGTAGGCGCCGTGCGCCTCGTCCAGCGCGCCCAGCTTGAGGTGGCTGTAGCCCAGGTTGATCAGCGTGCTGGGCTGCGGCGGCTCCAGCGCCAACGATTGCCGGCAGGCCAGGATGGCCTGGCTGAACTGCTGCTGCATGAGCTGCGCGTGGCACAGCCGGCCCCAGGTGGCCGGGTCGTCGGCAACCCGCTGCACCGCCAACTGGTAGTAGCGTGCGGCCTGCGGCCAGTTGGCCTGCTGGTAATGCTGGGCGGCCAGCTCCAGCTCGGCCACGTAGGCCTGGCGGTCGGTCTCGCTGAGCAGGTTGACGCTGCGCAGCGGCGGGCTGGCGGGCTGCGTCGCGGGCACATTGGCGGGTAGTTCGGCAGCCGTGGCGCGCGGCGGCGCCGGTGCGCGGGCGCTCGCCGGCGCGGCGTCAGGTTGCAGCACCAGCTCGCGCTCCCAGCCGTCGCGTGAGATCCGAAGCGGCAGCGGCGCCGTCGGCGCGCGCGCGCCGAGCCGCTGCACGAACTGATCGGCGCCCACCAGTGCAATGCCATCGGCCTGCAGCACCAGGTCGCCGGCCCGGATGCCGGCCTGCGCCGCCACGCTGCCCGGCACCACCTCGACGACCTCGACGCCCATGGCGTTGGTCCGGTCACGCACGCGCAGGCCCAGCTCGGCCGAGGCCGCCAGCGCCAGCGCGCAGCACAGCAGCGCCAGAGCGCGCGGCCACAGCTTGCGCAGCGTCGACCAGGTGGAAGAGTTCTGGAGCAGGGCGAACATGGCAAGTACCTCGGGCATCAGTAGGGGGCGCTGCACTGCAGCTTGTAGGGCGGCCACGCCGGGGGCTTGAGTTCACTGGCGGACGGGCCCTGGTAGACGCGCGAGGACAGCAGGCGCACGCTGGGGTTGGTGGCGCTCAGCGGCACCGCAGCCAGCGACAGCACATCCTTCTCGATGCTGCGCAGGCGGCCCTGCAATTCGCTGGGCCACAGCCCGTAGGCGGCCCAGTAGGTCACCTTGCAGTCTTCGTGCGTGATGCCGGCGCCGCTCACGCCGGCGTTGGTGGTGAAGCCGGCCACCGCCTCCAGCACGTACCACTGCAGCGTTTGCGGCGTCGCCGGTTGCACCGGGGTGGATGGGGTGGTGCTGCCGGTGCCCGGCGGGGCCTGTGTGCAAACGTTGTTGACACACTTGGCGCCGGGACAGTCCCGATCGGTGGTGCAGGTCGGAATCACGACCGGGCCCGTGCCGGTGCCGGTGCCGGGACCAGAGCCCGTACCGGAGCCCGTACCCGTGCCGGTGCCGGTGCCGGTGCGCTCGGGGATCGGCGTGCCGCCGAGGGTCTCCAGCCCAAAGCGGCCAGGGCGCGCCGTGCTGCCGGTCGCGGCGCTGCCGGCGCGTCCGCCCGGCGTGCGGCTGCTGTCGCGTTGCCGGTACAGGTCCAGCGGGTCGCCGGGTGGCAGGCCCAGCGGCAGGGTCGCCGGCGCGGGCGGCCCGCCCGCAAGGCAGCGGCCATTGCCGTCGCAGCGCTCGCTCGGGCAGTGCTGGGCAATCCAGTTCTTCGCATCGCGGTCGCTGAGCAGATGTTCGGCCAGCACCCAGCTGTCGACGATGCTGGGGTACTCTGTCAGCCCGACGCCGCCGTGTGCCTTGCTGCACACCACCGCCCACTTGCCGCCGCCGCGGATTTGGCTGGCGCCGGCGCAGGCCCCGGTGCGAGTGCAGCTCTGGGACGGGCAGTTGGTCTGGATCCAGAAGCGCGCGCCGGCCTCGCCCGTCAGGGCCGGCGACATCGTGATGTGGCCCGCCAGGGTGGCGGCGCGGCTGATGACGATCTGGCCGCTGGCATTGCACAGCGCGTAGTAGGCGTCGCCGCCCGTCGGTGCCAGCGGCGGCTGCTGCGCGCAGACGGCGCTGGCACCGGTCTTGGTGCACAGCTTGCTCGGGCAGTTCTGGGGTATCCACTGCTCGGCGCCACGCGGTCCCGGGAACGGCCCGGCCAGGATGCCGAATTGCGTCGGGCTCGGGTCATGGCCGGTGACCACCTGGCCGCTCTGGTCGCACAGCGCGTACCAGACGTAGTCGGCTGGTGCTGGCGTCTCGCCGCGCGCGCCCAGGTCGTCGGCATGGCTCAGCGGCGGCGACCAGGATGGCGCCAGCGCGTTGATGCTGGCGCCGCCCTCGCAACCGCGCCAACGCGCCGTGATGGTGACTTGCTGGTTGAAGCGCAGATCGGGTGGTGCCGTGTAGCTGTTGCCCGGGCCGGGCTGCCACTCGGCACGGCGGGTCACGTCGAGCTCCGAACCATCGGTGAACACCGCGATGGCCTGAAACACCACCTGGCGTGCCGACGTGACCTCGATCTTGTCGGGCGTGATGCGCAGGTAGCGGCACTGCGGCGTGCGTTGTGGCGGCGGGGTGGGTGGCTCCAAGGGCTGGTCCGGCGGCGCCTGGTCGGCGCTGGGTGGGCGGGTGGGGTCGACCGCAACCGCTGGCGTGGGCACCCCCGGCGCTGGCGGGCGTTGCAGGATCACCGTGACCTGGCTGGGCCTGGCCAGCTGCGCGCCGCCGCTTGGACGGACCAGCCGCACCATGAAGCGCGATTCGGTCGCCGGCGCGCCGCTGGCAAGGATGGGGACATCGAGCGTGCGCACGCTGTTGTCGCCATCGAGCCAACTCAGCGTGCCGCTCACCGGCGCATAGTCGGCTCCCGCCATGGCGCTGTCGTCCTGTGTTTCGAACTGCACCGAGACCGCGCCCTTGGTGTAGCCCTCGCGGGCGACCACCAGCCGCACCGAACCCCGTGCCGCCAGCGCCTGTACCTGGTCCTCGGTGAAGCTGATGTCACCACCCATCTGGCTGCGGTCCGCGGAGGCGGCAGCCTTTCTGAGCAGCAGTCTGGCGCTGTCGTAGTAGCCCAGCCTAGCGGGACCCGACTGCAGCGCGAGCTTGAAGCGCACGCCCCGGTCGCCGCTCTCCAGGTCGTTGTTCAGTATCGTGACCGTGACCGGCTTGGGGCTCTTGTCCCCATTGTCCCAACTGACGGTGTCCACCGGCAGGCGGTAGCTGCGACCGGCGCTGGCACCGTCGTAGTGATCGCTGGCGTCGGGTGCCGAGACGATAGGCTCCGAGCTGATCCGCACCGTGATCGGGCCTTTGCCCAGGCCGCTGCGGATCAGCTTGAGGTTGACCTGGCCGGCGTCCTTGGCGGCTTCGTACCAGGTGGCGTCAAACTGCACCTCGTCCTTGGCCGGCGCGCGCCAGACCTCGATCTGGTCCTGGCGGTAGCGCTTCTCCTTGAGGATGCGCGCCACGCTCCAGCCCTTGAGCACCTCGTAGTCCATGTCGCGCGGGTCCACCGTGTTGGTGGCGCGCACGCGCCCCGGCACCGGCGCCGACACGAAGGTCTGGAAATAGTGGTTCACCGTGCGCTGCGCGGTGACGATGCCCGAATGGCTGTCGCCGAACAGCAGCACGTCGCCGGGCTGCAACAGCTCTTGTTCGGTCATCGGTGCGATGCCGGCGCCGGCCAGCGCCCGTGCGTCGGTGTACCTGTAGCGGGTGTAGCCGTTCTGCGCGAGGTAGTTGCGCAGCGTGCCGGCGGCCATCATCGCGCCATCGCGTCCGGTGAGGGCGTAGTAGGTGTAGTCGTGGCAATTCTGGATCGCCCGCGCCGGGCCGCAGGCGAGCAGCACAAGCAGCGCGCACAGCAGCGCCAACAGGCGGCGCAGCGCGCGGGTGCCGGCGGGGCGGTGGTCGTGCACGGCAAGTCTCACTGACAGCGTAGTGACACGACCGCGCCCTGGGTCGCGCTGGCGGCGGGCGTGGTGAGGCTGGGGCCCGATACCCGCCGCGAGGACAGCAGCGTGGCCTCGGGATGGGTGTCGCGAACGGTCTTCAAGGCCTGCGGCCCGAGCGTGGCCAGGAACGCGTCGGCCTGCGCCGGCGTGGCAAACGACACGGTCCACCGATTGGTGGAGGTGCAGTGCTGCTTGCGTTGTTCGTCGGTGTAGCTGAACTGCACCTCGAACACGTACCAACCGCCCGGCTGCGCTGGCACGGATGTCGGTGTGGCGGTGGGCGAGGGAGTGGGTGTGGGTGTGGGTGTGGGTGTGGGTGTGGGTGTGGGGGTCGTGGTGATGCCGGCGCTCGCCGCCGGCTTGGCTGGTGTGGCTGTGCTGGCCGCCGGTGCATGCGTGGCGCCGGTCGTTGCACTGGGCGGCGCGGGCGTCAGGTGGCCCGCGCCGCCCGGCATCTGGCCCAGGCCGAAGCGGTTGCCCAGGGTGGTGGTCGTGCTTGAGGTGCTGCCCAGCGCCGAGGCGCTGGCGCCGGCAAGCCGGCGCTGCTCCAGTTCGGCGCGCAACCGCACGGCCTCCTGGCCGCTGTCGCGGGTGTCGGCCACGCACACGCCGGCGCTGCCGCAAAGATGGCCCGCCGGACAGTCGCCGTGCGCGGCGCAAGCCTGCGCCGCCTTGACACACGCGCCGCCGACCGACTCGAAGCCGGGGTCGCAGAAGCAGCCCCCGGCGCTGTCGGGTCGGCCGTTGGGTCCACAACGCCGGGCCGCTTCTTCGGCCTTGCGGCGCTCGGCCTGCTGTCGCGCCTGTTCCTCGGCCTGGCGCCGGGCCTGGTCCTGCGCGCGCTGGCGCGCCTGCTCCTCGGCTTGGCGCCGGGCCTCTTCGACGGCCTTGCGCCGGGCGCGCTCCTCGTCGTCGCGCCGCGCCTGGTCAAGCGCGCGCTGGCGCGCCTCCTGTTGCGCCTGCAGCCGCGCCTGTTCCTGTTGTGCCTTCTCCTTCTGCCTGGCGTCTTGTTCGCGTTGCTGGTCGGCCAGCGCTTGCGCCTGTTGCTGCGCGCGCTGGCGCGCGGTCTGCTGCGCTTGCTCCTGCTGCGCCTGTTCGTCGCGCTGGCGCTGGCTCAGCAGCTCGATCTCGCGCGTCAGCCGCGCGCGCCCCTCGGAGTCGTTGGCCCGGTCATACAAGCGTCGCAGCGCCTTCAGGCGCGCGTCGATGCCGTCGGAGGGCAGCGCCTGCACCCGCTGGACCATTTGCTGCGAGCGGATCTCCTCGGCGCGCTGGTGGATGCGCTCGGCCTGGCTGTCCGACAGGTCCGCGCCGTTGGCGCCCAACAGTGTGCCGAACGGCGAGCGGCTGTCGCGCTCGAACAGGATGTCCAGGGACGAGCGGCCATGCTGCTGCAGCAGCACGCGGTCGGTCTCGATGCGGCGCAGGAATTTGTTGGCCTGCTCCTGGCGGCGCTGCAGCTCCACCGATACGCTGTCGGCCGCCTTGTCCAGCTCGGGTTTGAGGTAGGCGTCGTAGGCATAGGAGCCGGCAATCGCGCCGCCCACGCCGCCCACCACGCCCCCCAGCGCCGCGCCGGGCGGGCCGCCCAGCACCATGCCTACACCGGCGCCGAGCTTGGCGCCGGGCCAGGCACCGGCGGCGGCCGAGGCGCCCGACAGGCCGGTGTTGGCGCCGGTCTGGGCCACGCCGACCATGTCGCGCTCGTAGAGCGAACCCAGCCCTTCCGACAGATTGGCCAGGTTGTCGAAGGCGTTGCCACTGGCGTACCAGCGGGCGCCCTTGCCGGCCTTTTCCAGCGCGTTGCCGGCCTTCTGCACGCCGGCGCTGAAGCGCTGGAAGGCCTGACGGCTGCGCCGCGCGTACGGCAAGTTGGGGTTGACCAGTGCCCCCAATTGCTGGCGCACGCGCGGGTCCTGCAGCGGCTTGACCGATTTGGAGACTGCCTCGCCGGCATTGAACACGGGGCCCAGTGCTCTCAGTTCAAGCGCGTCCTCCACGCTGCTGGCGGCCCGGTCGAGGGTGGCGTAGGCGCGGTCGAGCGCACCCGGCGCAGCCTGTGGCGGCGTGCCCTGGGACCGTGCCGGGGACGCCATCAGGTCCAGCGCCAACGCCAGCAGCAGCACCGCGGCCGGCAGGATCAACGCGCGCGCCTTGCTGGTCACAGCGATACATCCCGGTTCGGGGCGTCGCCTTTCTCCTGCAGGCTGCGGTAGTGGCCGGTGTAGTCGATGACGTCGATGCGCTGCAGCCTCAGCTCGCCCTTGCCGCCTTTGAAGAACAGGCTCAGGCTGCCGCTGGTGTCGAACACCGGGGACAGGAACACCATGCAGCCGTCCGAGCCGCTCAGGATGGCCACCGCCTCCAGCGTGCGGAACCAGCGCGCGTCCAGGCTCTTGAGCACGCTCCAGGTCTGCGCCAGGGTGTCGGTGGCACGCTCGCGCAGGTTCGCCAGTTGGCCCTTGGCGCCAATGCGAACGACTTCCGTCGCCAGGCGCCGGCAGCTCGCCTTCAGCGGGTTGGATCTCGCTTTGACGGACCGGAACTCGTGCACGCTTTGCAGGTTGGTCAGCAGCATCAGCGCCACCGCCGGGTAGTTGACGTCGACCAACAGCTGCGGGCTGTGCAGCACCGCCATCTGGTCGCGCCAGCGTGCCTTGCGGTTGCCGTGGAACTGCCTTTCGAACTGCAGCACCGACTCGGCCACGCTGGCCCCCAGCGCCGCCGGCTTGAACAGGTCGGTACGCAGCCAGTGCGGAATCGGGTTGAGCTCGTCGCCGCCGCGCAGCCAGTCGCCCATCAGCATCTCGGCGTCGACTAGCCGCGGCAGGTCCTCATCGAGCCGCCACTCGGTGATCAGGAACACGTCGCTCCACGGGTTGTAGAACGCCACCAGCGGCTGTCTGCGATCCGCCGCCGCCACCGTGTGGACCGATGAACTCATGAAATACGACCAGCCGACCCGTGGCGGGGTGTCGGTCCATACCGCCTCGTTGAGTTGCCTGAACTTGGCCGCGGCGGAGTCGGTGGCGAACATCAGCAAGGCGCGTTCGTAGTTGCCCAGCGAGAGCTCCTTGAAGCGGCCCACCGCCGTCAGCAGCACGGTCATCCGGATCTGCTCCTCCTGGCTGTGCGTGGCTGCTGGCGTCGGGTGTGGTTGCGCCATGGGCGCGCTGGGGGCGGCGGCGATGCGCAACAGGCTGGAGGCTGTGTCCCGCGCACCGGCCTGCAGCGGGGCGCTCGCTTGGTATGCCGAAGCCGCCAGCGCGGCCGGCTGGTCGGGCATGGGGATGCGCAGCACCGAGCCGATGGCAATGGCCATGACGGCATAGGCTGCCCACTCGATGACGACCAGAACCACCTTGAACATGCTGCTTGACTTTGCCTGCTTGCGGCCAGATTGATGACCGGGGTTTCTTTGTAGGCTAGTTGCGCCGGCTGGGGCTTGCGGATTCTCAAGTCGCCGCGCCGTGCGGGGCGGCGCTGGCCGGTACCGGGCCGTGGAGGCCGGCGGCCGCGCTCACAGCGTCACGACCAGGGGCAGCGTCTCATCCGGGTTGTAGTGGGTGCGGTACTTCAGCTTTTGCTGCAGCGACGGCGACTCCCATTCGCCGTTGTGCGGCGTGCGGTAGTTGAAGTAGAGCGTCGGCACGATGGTGGTGGAGCGGCCGATGATGCGTTGCACCGCCTCGTGGTCGGGGTGGCCAAATTGCGCGCCATTGGTGCTGAAGAGGTAGCGCGGGCTCTCGATCAGGGCCAGCAGCTCGTCGCTGGTGTTGCCTTTGCTGCCGTGGTGCGCCACCTTGACCGCGTCCACGCGCAGCCGCTCCAGGCCGCGCTCGGCGAGCAGGCGCCGGATCGAGGCAGACACCACCTCGGCGTGGGCGTCGGCGAGGAACAGGCAGCTCCAGTCGGCGTACTCGGCCA
>Ga0066407_1000235_pt1 | contig 9158 bp, 9 predicted proteins | sample LakWasMeta9_HOW4_2_FD_59494 | JGI IMG/M metagenome (GOLD analysis project Ga0066407, IMG submission 59494) | Freshwater sediment methanotrophic microbial communities from Lake Washington under simulated oxygen tension - Sediment Metagenome 9_HOW4 | ecosystem: Environmental > Aquatic > Freshwater >... | reverse complement strand
CTTTTATTAATTATTCGCTATAGATGAATCCGTAAATATCCACTAGGGTGACCGAGACAGCACCTGTCCGACAGACTCCTAGTACGGCTTCTCGTGTTTTGAAACTGCTCTGATCTAACTATTAATCTAATGCGAGGCCGCGTTCTCTTTCGGGGCGATAACAAGCGCACTCGGGAAATTGCTCTCCCAATAACTGCGAGATACTCCCATGGCTAGAACCCGGCGTATCCCTCTAATCAATCCAAGGGCCGATACCTTTGCGCCCCGTCCCTTATTCTTCGGTAAGGCGCTTTATTCTCCGGTTGCAGGGCTATTAGCCATTGCGGCGCTGATTCCTGAAGACGAGTACGAAATTATCCTTACCGATGAGAATATCGAGCCTGTTGATTTTGACCTGAATGTCGATATGGTAGGTATTTCATCGATGACTTCCTATGTCAATCGGGGTTATGAGATTGCCGATGCGTTTCGGGCTCGTGGTGTTCCAGTCATCATGGGCGGCGTACATGTCAGCTACCTGACGCAAGAAGCGCTCAAACATGCCGATGCAGTAGTGGTCGGGGAAGCCGAGCTGATCATGGACAAGGTGCTTGAGGATTTGCAGCATGGTCGATTATACGGCATTTACAAGGCCGAAAATCTGCATTCGATGACGGGAATGCCGATGCCGCGGCAAAAGCTGCTAAAAAGCAATCGCTACATTAACAAGGGATTCGTACAGACCTCACGCGGTTGCCATCACGGCTGTACTTTTTGCGCCGAACCGACGATGTATGCCTGCGTTTTCGCTATCGTCCTGTCGAAAATATCATTGCCGAGATAGAACATATTGAAGAGCGGGTGATCCTGCTCAACGACGCCGATTTTTTCGGCACGTCGAGCCGGGCCATGGAGGTTATGAAAGCTTTCAAGGGGCGGGGATTGAAATGGCAGGCGGCCGTGAACAGTCGTGACGCTAACGATGAGCGCTTGTTGGAATTGGCGGCGAAAAGCGGTTGTTTTATGCTGTCCGTCGGTTTCGAATCGATCTCGAAGCAAACTTTGCGTCGTGCACAAGTGCCGGAACGATCCGGATTCGTATTACGAGTTGGTCGAAAAGCTGCATCGCTATGGCATCATGGTGTTGGGCCTGTTCATGTTCGGCTTTGAAGGCGACGAGCCGTCGGTGTTTGAGGAAACTTTAAAATTCAACATTGATGCCAAGTTCGATATGTGCGGCTATTCCTTGTTGACGCCGTATCCCGGTACTATCAACTGGTTTGAGATGATGCGCCGCAAGCAGATCCTGTCATTCGACTGGAATAAATACGATCAGTCCCATATCGTCTTCGAACCGGCCGGATTGTCGGCTGATCAGTTTTACCGCGGTTATCTGGACACTTATGACGGATTTTATACGCTGCCTTCGATGATGCAGCGTTTTCCGTGGGACGGCTCTCGCAATCGTGCTAACTGGGTTATCTATAATGCATTTTTCCGCAAAGGCGGCGTTGTCACCCGTGACCCTGACCAGCTCAGCGCAAGACCGACGCCTGAACCCGAGTTCGCGGCGATGCCGCCGCTGATGCCGCAAAAAGCAGCATGGCGGGAATTAGTGATGGGGACGGAGTAAGCAGGGAATAATTATCCGGATAATGCGACAGGCTGCGTCGTCCAGTTCCGTTGCTATAAAGACAAAAGACAACGGAGGGGTATTAGATAACCGGCGTATGTTCTATACCGTACAGACTAAGCTCAATCTTGCCGGTAAGCTTTTAACATATGGAAGTCTTTTATGCGTCACTATTGAGCTCTTACTGGCTTTTTGTGATGGGGTATTTTTGTTAGTTCCGAAGTTTTAAATTACTCGTGGCCGTGAATTTGATTGCTGAGAGCTTCTTGGCTGACACCTTGTCGCGCTTCATCGATAGGATAATCTCAAGCAAGGCCATATCGTTGGTTTTCACTTTAAAGCTTTACCTATCAGGAGAACTACCATGTCTACAGGCACAATCTTACTTATTATCTTAATTCTTCTATTAATCGGTGTCATTCCAGCGTGGCCATATAGCCGGGGATGGGGCTATGGACCCACCGGAGGGCTGGGGCTGATATTGATCATCTTGTTAGTCCTGGTGTTGATGGGTGTCATCTAGCCGTAGATTGAACGCTTTTTGCCGTATCTTTCATAATAACAGCCGATGCGGGTTGTCTCGTTAAGAGACTAAACCAAGCTGGAAGATATGCACTTATTCCAGTGTTTTATTGCGAGGCTTGGTTTGTTTTAAACCCGCTAACCGAGCCGATAACTCATGCATCAGCAATGCGCCAAGTATGAATAGTGTGCCTGTTGCCACTTTAATGGTCAACGGTTCATGATTAACGGCATGCCCCAATAGCAAAGCCATGACCGGTGAAACTAAGGTAATCAGTGCAACCTTGGTAGCACTCTGGTGTATCAGTAAATAATAATAAAGCACAAAACCAATCGTTGTAGCTATCGCGCCTAGATAGATTATAGAGGCTAGACTAACGAATGAAATTTCAGTCGGCCAATGGCCGTCAAATCCTGCCCAAGTAATCAGGTAGATGGGCAGTGACAATAACAGGCCACCAGTTACTTGGGATAAGGCCGGTACTTTTGCGTCAATGCGTTTGACCCAAACCGAACTGATAGCCTGCAAAAATGTAGACACCAGTACGCCGATGATACCCAGTGCAGCGTCATGGCCTAATTGCAACGCCGAACCGAACATAACCCACAAGCCGCTGATGCCCATAACATAGGCCAGCAGGTTGCCCAATGTCAGACTCCGCTCCCCCAGCCAGATTGCCGCCAATAAAGCCGTCATCAATGGCAAAAGGCCGAAGATCACCGAAATCCAGCCGGATGGAATAAACTGCGCTGCCCAATAAACCACCAGCATCGAGCCATAAATTTGCACGGCCACGGCAAGATAAGTCTGTAGCGCTTTAGAGTGCCAAGCCAAGCGCTGTCCGGATAGGGCCAGCATCAACAAAATGCACACTGTACCGATTACCATGCGCCCGGTTACCCCGAACAAATAACCCGGCCCTTCTCCGCTCCATTTAATAGCTAGCGGTGTTGTCGCCCAAAGTAAAACGATACTGATGTAGGCCAGAGGTATGCGCATTAATTTAAATCGGGAAGTGCAAAGAAGATGATGGCTAGCGATTGTCGCTAGCCATCATTAAAAGATAAGTTATTTAATCGGGGCTAATTCAAAAATAATGAGCTCAGCTGAATCGTCACCGACGTTTTCTACCGACATTAATTCGCCCGATTCCCAAAAAACTTCGCCGGCCGAGTAGGTGTTGGTTTTGCCGCCTTCGACGACTTTTAACGTACCTTTAACTACGTAACGAGGCCCCGGCCCTTCATGAGTATGCCAAGGTGTTTTAAATGCAGGCGGAAACGCGACCCGTATCATTTTAGTGTTGATGTTCGGACTGGAAAGCTCCAGTTTCTTTTCCAATAATACAGTTCTGTTCATGCCGGGTTTCTCTAAGGCTGAGGCAGTTTGTACGTTGCCAAGAAATAGCGCGGATTGTACTGCCAGAATAAATGCCGTTGATTTGATGGTTGGTATTTTTGACATCTGTAGCCTCCCGGTTTTGGTTTAATTGTTATTTATTAGGTTTGTTTTGTTGCTTTTCATAAGACGGCTTGAATAAAAGTATACGCTACCGCCTGTTTTTTCTAATTGTTAATTTTTATAAATGCACACAGAATATGCGCATTATTATAACGCCTTGACCGGTTTGCCAACTGAAAGAGCCGAGGATTATGACTCCGGATTTTTAATGGCCGGCATTTAAATCACAACACCAATTGCGCATGAATATTGACAATATCAATCAAGTAAAAAACTACCTGCTTAATCTGCAAGACCAAATCTGTGCTGCGTTGGAAAGCGTAGAATCGGATACCCGGTTTATTGAAGACCTTTGGAGCCGGGCTGAAGGGGGCGGCGGCAGAACCCGCGTATTGGCTAATGGGCAGGTTTTTGAGCAGGGCGGCGTTAATTTTTCGCATGTATCCGGTTTTAAGTTGCCTCCGTCCGCCACGACTAAGCGCCCGGAACTGGCAGACCGGCAATTTCAGGCGATGGGCGTGTCGCTGGTCATTCATCCCAATAATCCCTATGTGCCGACATCGCATGCCAATGTGCGGTTTCTAATCGCGGAAAAACCGGGCGAACCGACTATCTGGTGGTTCGGCGGCGGTTTTGACCTAACACCGTTTTATCCGTTCAAAGAAGATGTGCTGCACTGGCATCAAACCGCCCGAGCCGCTTGCCGGCCGTTCGGCGACAATCTTTATCCGACATATAAAAAATGGTGCGACGAATACTTCTTCCTGAAACACAGAAATGAAACCCGTGGTGTAGGCGGGCTGTTTTTTGATGATTTGAACGAGTGGGGTTTTGATAAGTCATTTGCGTTTATGCAAAGCGTCGGCAACCATTATATCGACGCTTATCTGCCTATCGTGCAAAAACGCAAGGATACGCCTTTCGGCGATAGGGAGCGCGATTTCCAGCTCTACCGCCGAGGGCGTTATGTTGAATTTAACCTGGTTTACGATCGCGGCACATTGTTCGGCCTGCAATCGGGTGGACGCACCGAATCGATTTTAATGTCCATGCCCCCGGTAGCTCACTGGAAGTACAACTGGCAGCCGGAGCCCGGCAGTGCCGAAGCCGTGCTTTATGATGAATATTTAAAGCCGCAAAACTGGCTGGGTGATTGAGCTTAAAGCGGCGGTTTGTCCACGAAAGACACGAAAAGCACGAAAAGCACGAAAATTGCCATAACACGATTCTTTCGGTTGTTTTTTTTGTGTGTTTCGTGCTTTTCGTGGATAAATTGATCTTTTGTGGTTTCGATTGGATGTTTGTATGTCGCCTGAGGTTTCTGGTTTTTCATTTGCGCTTGCCTGAGACTAAATTGAAACCTATAATCGAGCATTTTTGTAATGGGCGGCAGGTTGCGGCCTATTTTTCCTTTAATTACAGACGGAAGCGATGACTAGCCACATTATGCCAACTTACGGACGCTTGCCCATAACCTTCGAACGGGGAGAGGGCGCATGGTTGTTTGATCAAAACAATAACCGTTACCTGGATGCCGTATCCGGCATAGCCGTGTGCAGTTTGGGGCATGCGCATCCCGCTGTGCATCAAGCGATCTGCAAACAAAGCGAAAAGCTGCTGCACACGTCAAACCTTTACGGTATCGCCGTTCAGGAACAGTTAGCGGACAAGTTGATCGAAAAAAGCGGTATGGATAACGTCTTTTTTTGCAATTCCGGTGCCGAAGCTAATGAGGCCGCGATCAAATTAGCGCGCAAATACGGTCATGAACAGGGTATAGAAAATCCGGCCATCATTGTCATGGAAAAAAGTTTTCATGGCCGCACGCTGGCAACATTGAGCGCTACCGGCAATGCTAAAATCCAGCAAGGCTTTGCGCCGCTGGTTGAAGGCTTTATTCGGGTGCCGTACAACGATGTCAACGCCATCGAACATGCGATTGAACAACATAAAAATGTCGTCGCCGTTTTGGTTGAACCCATACAAGGAGAGGGCGGTGTCAATATTCCTGCTGCCGATTATCTTAACCAAATCCGCAGTCTTTGTGACCGCCATCATTTACTGATGATGCTTGATGAAATTCAGACCGGGGTTGGCCGTACCGGCAAGTTTCTTGCTTTTCAGCACAACGGGATACTTCCGGATGTTTGCTCCTTGGCCAAAGCCTTGGGTAACGGCGTGCCCATTGGCGCCTGCCTTGCGCGAGGCAAAGCGGCCAAATTATTCACTGCCGGTAACCACGGTTCCACTTTTGGCGGCAATCCGTTAGCCTGTAGTGCAGCTTTAGCCGTGTTGGCGACATTGGATGCTGAAAACCTGATCGATCAGGCTGCACAAAAAGGCGATGCGATCTGCTCGGCGTTTAAAGAACAGTTACGCGGCAATATTCATGTGGTCGATATTCGCCACAAAGGCATGATGATAGGCATCGAGCTTGACAGCCCTTGCGCTGAGTTAGTGCAAGCAGCTCTGCAAAATAATTTATTGATTAATGTCACTAGTGAAAAAACTATCCGTTTGCTGCCGCCATTGATTATTAACGATCAACAAATCGCTCAACTCGTAGAAACCTTATCGACACTTATTCAAAAGCATACCGACATTCCCTATGAATCTTAGACATTTCATCAGTCTGCTTGACTTATCCGGCGACGAATTTCGTAGCTTGATCAATCGGGCTATCGTTCTAAAAAATAACCGTGATCCTGATTACCAACCGTTAAAAGGTCAGGTCTTGGCAATGATTTTTGAAAAATCATCGACACGCACCCGTATTTCATTCGAAACCGGCATGAGCCATTTTGGCGGCAGCGCATTGTTTTTATCGCCTAGAGACACCCAGTTGGGTCGCGGCGAACCGCTACAAGACAGTGCCAAAGTGATCTCCAGCATGGTCGATTGCATCATGCTTAGGACCGATAAGCACGAGACGGTGACTACGTTTGCCCAATATTCGAGCGTTCCGGTAATTAATGGCCTGACCGATTTACAGCACCCTTGTCAATTGCTGGCAGACATGCAGACTTACTTCGAACACCGCGGTGATATTAAAGGCAAAACCGTAACCTGGATCGGTGACGGCAATAACATGTGTCACTCCTATATCCATGCGGCCATGGTGTTGGACTTTACCTTGAACATTGCCTGCCCAAAAGATTATCAGCCCTTAGCCTCTATCGTGGAAGCTGCCGGAGATCGCGTCCGATTCTTTGACGCATCTCGGGACGCCGCCCGAAATTCAGATCTGGTCGTCACCGATGTTTGGGCCAGCATGGGTCAGGAAGAAGAACAAAAGCAACGCGAAATAGCGTTTAAGGATTATCAAGTCAATACCGAGGTTATGAAAGCAGCCCAAAGCGATGCGCTGTTTATGCATTGTCTGCCCGCCCATCGGGGAGAGGAAGTCAGCGCCGAAGTGATTGACGGCTCACAAAGCGTTATCTTTGATGAAGCTGAAAATCGCCTGCATGCACAAAAGGCATTGCTGGAATTTCTTCTGTGCAAAAAATCACGTTAGAATTAACCTTAGCCGCATCGGTGTTCTGCCGGTTGAGACACTTCCGCCATCCTTGGCAGTTGCCATACGACCAACAATAGAGATTCAAGTGAAAAAAATACTAAACTCGATTTTTATCTTACTGGTAACTTTCGGTTCAGCCTATGCTGAAACTGTTTATGTTACCGACAATTTGAATTTATCGCTCAGGAGCGAAGAAAATAACACCAGTAAAGCGGTAAAACTGCTCCCGACCGGCACCCCGATGACGGTATTGGAAGAAAATAAAAGTACCGGGTTTATGCATGTCCGCCTTAATGACGGCACAGAAGGTTACATACCGATTCGCAACACCATGAAGGAACCGCCCAGCCGTGCTCAATTAGAAGTTGTCAATAAAAGTATGACGGCGTTGCAGTCTGAAAATGCGGTGCTCAAAGCCGAGCTCGCTACCGTTAAAGAATCCATTACCCCGGGAACGACTCTTGAACAGTCCTTGGCTACAGAACGGGATCATTTAAGCCGAGAGCTCAGCGAACTGAAAAAAACCGCTGCCAGCACCATAGAGCTAAAAAACCAGCGCGATGAGCTTCAAGAACGCGTGGTCAATGTTGAACGGGAATTACAACAGTTCAAGCTTGAAAATCAGGCCTTGCAAGACACCGCCAACCAAGACTGGTTTTTATATGGCGGCATACTCGCCCTTATCGGTGTGATTCTAGGATTTATTTTGCCTAAACTCAGCTGGCGCCGTAGCAGAAGCAGCTGGGATTCGTATTAAACATTAAGGCAAAAGGCTAAAGGCAAAAAAAGCCCGGTTCCTTCGCCTTTCGTCTTTCGCCCTTAGCCTTTATTTTAATTATGAGTGATAAAAACATCCGCACCTTTTCTTCCCAAGTTGTTGACGGCATGGAGCGCGCACCGAGCCGCGCCATGTTGCACGCTGTCGGCTTTAGTAATGAAGATTTCAAAAAACCGCAAATAGGCGTTGCGTCAACCTGGAGCATGGTCACGCCGTGCAATATGCATATCAACAAGCTGGCCGATGCCGCAGCAGTCGGCGTCAACAATGCTGACGGTAAGGCTGTGATCTTTAACACCATTACCATTTCCGACGGCATTTCGATGGGTACCGAAGGCATGAAGTATTCGCTGGTCTCCCGCGAAGTGATTGCCGACTCGATTGAAACTGTGGTCGGTTGCCAAGGCTTTGACGGCGTTGTCGCGATAGGCGGCTGCGATAAAAACATGCCCGGCTGTATGATTGCATTAGCGCGTTTAAACCGTCCGGCGGTGTTTGTTTACGGTGGCACCATTATGCCCGGCTGCCATAAAGACAAAAAACTGGATGTGGTTTCGGTATTCGAAGCGGTCGGCGCCAGAGCCAATAACCAGATCGACGATGCCGAGTTGGCCGAAATCGAAGCTAAAGCCATTCCGGGCGCAGGCTCTTGCGGCGGCATGTACACCGCCAACACTATGGCCTCTGCCATTGAAGCGCTGGGCATGAGTTTGCCTAACAGTTCAGCCCAAGCCGCTATCTCAGACGACAAACGCCTGGATTGCGAACGCGCCGGCGCTGCTGTATTGGAACTGCTGAAAAAAGACATCAAGCCACGCGACATCATGACCAAAGCCGCGTTCGAAAACGCCATTACCGTAGCCATTGCGCTCGGCGGCTCGACCAATGCGGTGTTGCATTTGCTGGCGATGGCGAATGCCACCGGTGTCGACATTAACCTGGACGACTTCACCCGCATCGGTAAACATGTTCCTATGTTGGCTGACCTGAAACCTAGTGGCCGTTATGCAATGGCCGAATTGATCGAAATCGGTGGCATTCAACCGCTGATGAAGACTTTGTTGGACAAGGGGTTGCTGCACGGCGACTGTCTAACCGTAACTGGCAAAACGCTGGCGGAAAATCTAGCCGATGTCTTACCCTATCCTGAAGGCCAGGATATGATTCGCGACCTGGATCATCCGATCAAAAAAGACAGTCACTTGGTCGTGATGTACGGTAATCTGGCTTCAGAAGGAGCAGTCGCCAAAATCACCGGCAAGGA
>Ga0066407_1000234_pt1 | contig 9170 bp, 4 predicted proteins | sample LakWasMeta9_HOW4_2_FD_59494 | JGI IMG/M metagenome (GOLD analysis project Ga0066407, IMG submission 59494) | Freshwater sediment methanotrophic microbial communities from Lake Washington under simulated oxygen tension - Sediment Metagenome 9_HOW4 | ecosystem: Environmental > Aquatic > Freshwater >... | reverse complement strand
TGGTACGGTCTGTATTGATCTGGAAGAAGTCTCACCGTCTAAAAAGCAAATCCTCAGTTCAAGAAGCTTTGGTCATCCAGTGCATGACTATAATAGTTTGGCTGAATCCATCACGCTTTATATGTGTCGTGCGGCAGAGAAACTACGGAGGCAACAATCCTTCGCCGGAAGTGTGTATGTCTATATCAGAACATCACCATTCAAGCCGGATGATCCGTTTTACAGCAATGGGATGACAATCCCGCTTTCATCACCTACTGATGATTCAAGGCAATTAGTACAAGTCGTCTTATGGGGTCTCAGACAAATCTATAAGCCCAATTACAACTATGCAAAGGCAGGCGTCATGTTGAGTGAGCTAGTGCCGGCTGAAGGCGTGCAAACTGACTTATTCAGTCAAATGCAATCCACACTCAAATCAGACGAACTCATGGCCACGATGGATAAGATCAATCGCAAGATAGGGGAAGAATCTATTAAGCTTGCCAGTGAGGGATTCAGGCGACCCTGGAAGATGCGGCAGGAAAACAAGAGTCCGTGTTATACAACTAGATGGGAGGATATTGCAAAGGCTGGCTAGTGACCCGAGTGAAAGTTAGAAGCTGGTTGTGAATGGCTGAAACACCCCAAAGGTGACCTTCAAATGTGAAGGCTCTACTTCTGGAGTCGACCCGAAGCCTTCCTTCACTTCAACTGCTAGTAAATAGCAGCATCAAATAAAAAATGTCACAGATTTCACTCCGTGGCTTTTTATCTTGGGATTTCGCTATTATGTCTATGATGATCACCGGACATAAGGTTCCCAACAGTGGCTCCCGATGGCAGCACTTCAAGCGATCTCTTCAATGTCAGACGAGCATCTTTAGGCAATGCTTTGATAAAGTTGTGCAGGTGGTTGGGTGTCTACTTCAGCTTTGGCAAGACGAAAGGTGCCGCAGTTGAGATGGGTTTTCTACCAGCTGCGAATATATTGCAGATCAGTCCAATGGAGGACATGGAAAAAATTACCAATTTTCAGCGGCGAATGCCGGGCGGCTGACGACTGATATTAATTTCGTTCTCTGTTGTCAGAACTGGCCGCTTGTGCTTTCGGTGCACCAAATAATTCACTTTTGAACTTGTCTCGTGACTCTCGGATCGAGCTCAAAATTTCCTTTTTGAAATCATCACGACTAATCGCTTCTTCAAGTTTAAGAAGAACCTTGTCCACAAATACGCCTGCAAGGCCTCCTCCAATAACTCCACCGACAATTGTTCCTGCGCCTGGGGCCACGGAACCAATTGCGGCACCAATTGCAGCGCCACCAGCAGTACCAGCTGCTTTGGATATGGCAACCTTTGAAAGTGCCTTTCCTGCTGCTTTGAATATCCCCTTGCTCACAATTTTTGCCACGATTTCCGCTCCTATTCCCGCCGCTGCCGCACCACCAACAACTCTGCTTCGCATCGAAACCACATCAAAATGCGTTGGCAAAACCAGTATTCGATCAGACGCAATGCCCGGTATCCTCGCAGACCCGAATTCAGGCACCTGTATGCGGTTGTTCGCCATGATTGTTTTTACAGCTCGTTGATACTCATCGATTATCACGCTGTGGTTCGCCAAAGCCACTTCTAGTCCTGCGAGTATAGGGTTGAGCGCTTCTTCCGGCTTCATCTTTTCGACTAGCTTTTCTTCCATGTACTTTTCGATATCACCGGACAGCAGCTTGGCAAGGCGTGTGTACTCACCAGACAGGCTGTAATACCAGTCAAGATAGCTGTCAACGTTGGACTCCATTTTATTGAATGCTTGGTCTATTTGCCCCTCCAAGATGGCTCTGGATGCGTTAACTTTACCCAGCGATGATGCCTTTGCCAGCTCTATGGCCCTCATTGTGCCTGGCCTGTAAAACTCATTGTCGATCTTCTCGACTTTGAGTTGTGCGTTCTTGAGCAAAGTGATGAAGCCGGGGTTGGTGCGCGCTACATCCTCAAAATCAGCAAAGACTGGGACGTAAATGAAGATCGTAACTACCGTAACAAGTGCTGACGCAATGGCAACCCTTGAACGCGTTAGAGTGGGTGGTAATTCATCTTCAGAGATTGGCCCAAATATCCTGCGGCGTTCAGCGCGCGGAATGGCAAAACATGCAAAAGTTGCAGAAGCGTTAAAGAAGACCATATAGCTGCCAAGAATGATCAGCAACAATGGCACATGATCCCCAAACTGTTGCAAATTGCTACCCAAATACGCATTCGTCCCATTCGCGAACGAGAGAAAGAACAAGGCGACTTCGACGACGGAACTACCAGCGACTTCAGGGGTGTTGACTCTCGTTGCTGCGATCGCTTCAGCTAGGGACGAGTAGGTTGGTTCTGCTGCAAACATTGATGCCAAGATTGCGTAAATGAGGACAAGGAGCAACGAGCAAATTAATCTAGCCCATGTGATCGCAAAGCTGGAAATCACATAGCGCTTTTTTAGTTCACTCGAAAATACTTTATTGCAGAGCTTATGAATGTACCAAAATACGGGAATTGCAAGCACCAATGTCAACCATTCCAGCCCCGAGTAAGTGGAAAACTGCAAGAGCATTACAAACGAGCTTGCGAGTGCCCATATCACCCATAATACAGATCGAATGAGTCGACCCGAAAATACCTTGTAAAACCAACCGCTGGTCTTGTAATGCGACATCATGCGCGTTTGATTAACTGCACTGCTGTAGGCTCCCGAAATTGCAATCGGTACGGCAAAGATGAAGACGCCAACGACGACAAAGCCAAATGGAAGAACTGTCACATATTGGCCCGCTAAGTATGCCGAAGCAAGCCAGACGATCGCCATTGCCGCAAATGGACGATATCCTACTGTCGGAGAAACCGTGGTGGTACTCACGATCCAAACAGAAGAAAGAGTATGAATGCGTAGACTGGCAGCGTGACGATCCAGCCCCACGAGACTTCAAACCGAAATCCTAGAATCACAATTCCTTCAGTGAGGAGGATTAACGATATGTAGCGCAGTGCACCGTCTTTGATGTTTACCCCTAGTTTGACCCAGTAGCTTGAAAATTGCTCAACGCCGAATTGGCTTGTGCGATCAAACCGTCGCTTTCTTCTTACTAGCGTAAGGGGTGTTCCAAAGGCGAGGAGCAGTATCCCCGCGCATTCTGCACCCCATTCCATTAAATTCACCTTTAAGTATTTCTATGCTTGGGGAATCGCTTGCATTACCCGACCAATGGTCTTGCTGGATTGGTCAATTAGGCGTTTTGCCATTTTGACCTGTAAACCAGCCAACTTATCAGCGGCCTCCGCTTCAAGCATGATCGGCTGAATCATCTGGACTGCTGATTTCTGAAAATCAAGTGCCACCTGGTCTAGTTGAGAGTTGAACGAAAGTTGCGCAGTTAAGAGCTCCTCTCTCAGCTTGATCTCAAATGCTTCTCTTTTGTGTCGAATTTCTCCATCTTTCCGTGCGGCAGAGTCTGAAAACCACTTGAATAAACCAGCAAGTAAAACGGGAACTGCTACAAAAGGTAAAGCAGGCGCAATGACCGGCAATACAACTGCTGCACCAAGAAAATAGACCGCAGCACCCGCACCCGTAGCTGCTACGCCGCCCATTCCCAATGTGACTGATGCAGCCGAATCCATTCCATTAATCACTTTTGTACCAGCACGCAAAGTAGGCATCAAACTCGCGAAGCGGGTGTGATGTTGTTGTCGCAGAATCGAAATTCGAGTGATGCGCATTTCCTCTTGAAACAACCGCAAGTCCTCTTTGATGAGCCCTAGCATTTCTTCGCGCCGCGTTACCACTCGCCTGATTCTGTTTTCAAGTTCCCTTGCAAAAGTTGTTCGCCCGATGCTTTCCCAAACACTGGATTTCTTCCATTGGTCAGTTTTAAGCCTTTCAGTCACTTCTATCTCAAATGCGTTTCCTGCGTCATGAACGGTGTAGTCAATGTCTTCAGAGAATGTGTCTCTCTCAAAATTGAGTCGTGCCTCCATAACGCTCATCCTCTGTGCTACCTGATGTTTCAATTCACGAGCAGTTTTTAGGTATGCGGTTGTAGCTGTTGCAGCAAACTCAGCAACTTCTAGTTGATCACTGAAAGATTCAAGTTGTTTGGATACTTCAGCGCAGGCGGTGGTGAGTCGCAAACGTAACTCGTCTCCACTTATCAAGCCATTTTCGTAATCTACAACGCTCTGTGAAACACTAGCATCATTGGTTACGCTGAGACACATATCTGCCAGATTGCGGAGTTCTTTACCTTTAAACAATTGCGCCGACTTATGTACCATTTTTGCTAAAAATGTTTTTTTTTCAGTTTCAGAAGGCAAATCTGTTAAGTCGGATTGTTGGAGAGGGTATTCAAGTGCCGCTGCAAGTTGTTTTGCAAGGTCATGCGAATCAAACCCTTGTAGTTGCAACAGCGGAAGAGCTGCTTGAAAAGCTGCGTCTCTTTTAACGTTCTCGATTCCTTGACTTGCCGTCTTGAGTGTCGAGAGCGCAGCCTTGAGTGGGATAGGGTGATCAAGTGCGTTCAACAACGCGACAGACGCAACCGCAGATTCGTCGCTGTGTTTCACCAAGTCATTAACCGCAGCGTATTCGGCCAAACTGACCACACCATCGGAAGCGGCAATTGCACCGATGACCCTCAAATATGCCGAGGAAAAACTCTCGTCTTTTGCAAGGTGCTGTTCCAGGGTGCGCGGTTCAATATCTATAGCCAAAGCACTCTTCTGTTGGGTGCTTGGGTGAATCTTCTGCATATTTCTTATCTCCCAATTGATCCGTTGTCAACAAAACCCCTTGATTTTTTCGAACAAAAGTCAACGGATGATACCACGATGTTGAACTTACAAACTGCACACTCGCTGACAAGTCGTATTGACTAATGATCGTCCGCTTCGGGCCCACAGTACTCATTGACGTTGCAAAACTGTATGACTGCTTTGTCCCGCAGAGGTGGCTGCTGTTATTCTACATAAATATTTACTCGCTACTTTATCTGATCTTTTGTAGTTTTTTCGTATGATCGCATCTTGGATATCGATTGCATCCCAAAAAAGATCCGTATTGTCCAGTTTTTTGAACAAGCATACCTTGGTTACATTTAGGACATACTTCACTCGAGTCGACATCACCATTAATGGTATGTAATTGGATTCCATAATCTTTAAGCATCTCGAAAATGAATGGTGATTCTTTATGAGCTAATGTAATTAAAGTGACAGTTCCTCGGGATCGAGTTAAGGCTACATAAAAAAGCCTACGCTCTTCTGCGAATGTGTAAGAATCTCCCAAAGGCATTGCTAATTGTAAGACTGGGTCATCCTCGACTCGACTTGGGAATCCCAACGTTTCAGAAGTCAATCTTGGAATGATAATATGGTCGGCTTCTAAACCTTTCGAGGAATGCACCGTAACAAATTTTGTAGATATTCGACTATCTACGGCCTTTATTGGCATATATTTATGATCATTGTTGTACCGACCAAGAACATAGACTGTTATCTTTTCTTCACTTGTAAGCGTTGATGCGATTTCCTCAATACGCTTACTTATTGCCATGCGGATATTATCTTCTTGATCCACACGCAAAATACGTACTGGCTCAGCAATATCATCTTTCGACGAACGTACCTTTTTGCTAATTTGGCTTGGATTTTTTTGAACAAATTTGCTGCTTATATCACAAAGAGACTGTGGACAACGGAAGGTGGTTTCCAACTTAAGGATCTGGGCACTGCCAAATCGTTCTTCAAAATGAGTCATCACCCCAATATCTGCTCCGGCGAATCTATTAATGCTTTGCCAATCATCTCCGACTGCAAACAGGCATTTACCTGATTTGTTGATGAGGCCAGCAACGAGCCCGGCACGAGCATGACTCACATCCTGAAATTCATCTACCATTATTAGATTGAAGGGGCTCGACCATTTGCCTTGTTCTATGCAATCACCGGCAAGGTTAAGCATATCTTCGAAGTCGATACATTTATCTTTCTTCAATTTTTCTTCCCACGCATTCCACATGTTCTCAAAAAGGCTCAGGAACATGGTATGGCGATACTTAAACTGTCCTACTACGCCCTCATCAACACGTTCTTTTAAGTCTTTAAGAGTTAAGCGATTGCTTTTGGTATGTGTTAGAAATGTTCTAAATGTTCTGGCAAGCCTAGGATTTTCTATGGGTTTTCTACCTGGGGCGTTACGATCTGGATTAGGATCTAAAACAACTCCTAACTTGGTCAATTCTTCGGTCAAATAGATGAAGGCTTGTCCAGACCAAAGCCCTGCTGTAGTGGTTTCTAGAAGTTTGGTTCCATTTTGTGTATGTACCTCTTTCTTCCAAACCATGCCCTCTTGATAACCTTTAAATTCTTCTGGTGGTCTTCCATGTTGATCTAGAGCCCAATGCTCCAAATAAGCATCTACATCCGGAAAATAGAAATCAGGTCGGTATTGCCGATGGGATGCATCTGCAGTCTCGACCTTGTAAGGTTCTTCATATTGATAATTGACACCGTTATAAAACAGCCAATTGGCGATTAACAGTTCTCCTCGACTTTTGACTACATCATTGTTTAAAGTCCAGAAACCTTCATTCTTTGAAGTTTTATTCCATGAATCTGGCGATTCAGCTTCTTTCCCAAAAGCTGGAAGATCCTGTCCTATAACGATTCGGAACATATCCCACTGCGTCCGGAATATTATATTTTGATCTTTGAGATTGTCGACAATTTCAAGTAAGGTATCAATATCTCTGCCATTCTCCACCCAAGATGCCAATGAAGGTCGTTTACCTGTTGCCTGACCTATGACATCAAGACCAAATGCATGAAAGGTTTTGGCAATAATTTTGTCTGCTGGCAACCCCAACGGTTCAAGTCTGGCTTTTATTCGATCGCGCAACTCGGCTGCAGCGTCGTTATTAAATGCCAGCAAAAGCATTTTATCTGCTGAAAAGTAGCCCTTTTGCAAGGCATAACCCGCCTTAGCTACCATAGTGGACGTTTTGCCTGAGCCAGCAGATGCAACTAACAATACTCGATTATCAAAGCATACAACTGCCTTGATTTGCTCGTTAGTTAATGGTGATTTTTCAACGCGATTAAAAAAATCTTTTTGTGCTTCCATTTCATTATTGAGATGAGCCTCATTTTGCGAGTCGGCGTATTCGTCAAAGCTTTGCTCCCAGAATTTGATAGCGTTTTGTACATTATTTGGTTGAGTTTTAAGATAACTGCGAATGTCTGGTTCATCTATTAATACTTCTAATTCACGCGGCTTAAATTGATTAACTCTAATTTTTAATTCATGCGTCAGCCATCCTTTAACTTTAAGTTGTGCCTCGCATGCTGCAAAAGTTTTACTGCTCCATTCCAAAACAGTTTTAATTCGCAATGGAAGCTCCTTGAGTAGAGATTCCTTACGTTGACTGTCTTTGATGGTGCTGATGACGCGGAGAACCGAATTACGCATTGCCCTAGCAGTGTCATTAGGAATGCCATCTAGAGTAACTGTACTTCGTTTGCCGATAGGGAAAGCTACCGTAGCCCAAAATGTTCCCGGAGTGATTTGAAGAGCTTCAAGAGTGAATATATCTCCTTGATATTTATTACTACCTTCCAGTAACAGAAATTTTTGCTCTTTGATAGTTAAGGTCCAATTAGGGGTAGCAGTAAAAAATTTACCAATTGAAGATGGCCCCCAAGTGAGTAAGGGGTTCTGATTGGCTGTATTTTTATCTTTGTTATCACCCATAAATGACGGATTAGTATTTATAACAACATAAAATCTTGATTTGCAAAATATGTCATTTCTAATTTATTTGCATTAAGTACAATTTCTACATAAGAAAGAAAATTTGGCCACTGATCAATAGTTAACGGTTTTATTAGAGCTCGAGACACAAAGGTGGCTAATATAGTGTCATGTGTTACCCAAACATGAGTGCCAGAAGGTGATGTTTTAAGTTTGTAAGTAATGTTGTCTAGAAATGAAGCACTTGCCTGCTCCAAGTTTGCAAAGCCATCCCAACTTTCGGTGCCTGAGAGTAGGTGTTGATTTACTATATCATGCCCCTTTATTTTCCAATGTTCCCATGCCTGATCACCATTAGTAATAATAAATCCTGGATCACCTAGATCTTTATCTAATTCTATATTGTCTATTTTGAATTCTGCTGACTCTCCAATTAATTCGGCAGTCTGAATACAGCGATAGATTGGACTGCTCCTAATGCTGATGATTTGTGATTTAAAACATGTACCGAATGATATTGCATCTTGCTCACCTTTCTTAGTAAGTGGTATCTCATTACCTACTTTGTTAGGTTCGATTTCACGGCGCTCTGCATGACGAATAAGAATTAGGCGTTTCACAATTCCTATCTCTTTTCAAAGCAAACTACTGAAACTAAACTTTTACTAAACACTTGTTCAGTCAGCTCTAGCCCAGCAATTTTTGCGAGCGATTTAAGTTCATCTATATTTCTTTCTTTACCTCGCGTGACGGCCAACAAATGAAGATCACATAAAGATCCGTTAGATGTATCTGTATTTAGTAGCATTTCAAGGATATAAATACGCCCATTTTTATTAAGCGCTTTATATGCTCTTTGAAGGATATGAAGGGCTCTTTCATCGGACCAATCATGCAAGACGCGCGACAAAATTATTTTGTCAGCGCTGATAGGCCAGGGTTTGAAAAGATCAAAAGGGATTCGATTAGAAAATTGTGACGCTTCAATAATTTGTGGCAAATCCCCAAGTATAACTTTTGCTAAGGGATTGTGGCTTTGTAATAGGGATGCAAGGGTACCTATTCCACCAGCAGCATCAAAAACTATATCGTCTGGCTGGATATTAATAGTTGGAATTAAGCTTTCATAGTCATGTAATGCATAACTACTTAACATTTTGTGATGACCGGTTAATCTGGATGCGTTGCAAGCTACATCATTAAACACATGACTCTCAGTAGCATTACCTTTTATGACTTTTGGTAATTCCTTCCATCTTTCCATTAAATCTCCAGCATATTCCAATGCAGCAGATGCTAAAGATTTTTGATTATTGGCTTTTAAAAACTCTCCTCTGTTAGTGGCATACCAAGTGCCTTCAAGCGATGCTACCAAATTGATTTCTTTGAGTGCGTTAAGTAA
>Ga0066407_1000211_pt1 | contig 9612 bp, 5 predicted proteins | sample LakWasMeta9_HOW4_2_FD_59494 | JGI IMG/M metagenome (GOLD analysis project Ga0066407, IMG submission 59494) | Freshwater sediment methanotrophic microbial communities from Lake Washington under simulated oxygen tension - Sediment Metagenome 9_HOW4 | ecosystem: Environmental > Aquatic > Freshwater >... | reverse complement strand
ATAATATTGATGAATTTTTTACCTATCTTAATTGATATTGTATTTCCCAATTTGGCATAGCGTATTCACCATGGCCATTTGCTCCGGTGTACTGCACTGTACTGACATAAGCTTAGGATTCGCAATAAACAATGCCAGTGCCTGTGCCCTCGAAATTGCAACATTCAGGCGATTTTTACTATAAAGAAACTCAATGTCTCTTGGTAAATCATCGCCACTGGAAGTCACCATAGAAAAAATCACTACAGGTGCTTCCTGTCCCTGAAATTTATCAACGGTACCTACACGTGCTGATTCTGGCAATACGGACTTTAGTTTCTGCACCTGGAGATTGTAGGGCGTGACCACCAGAATATCCTGAAGAGTAATCGGATGCTGCTTGCCCGTTTTATCTATGTAATGCTGTGTTAAAAGGTTTTTCAGTAATGCCAGAACCAGTTGCGCCTCTTCATCACAGCTTTGAGCGTAATCCTTATGGTCAATTGGAAGATAGGCGAGTCCGTGAGTTCTAAGTTGAGGCAAACCATTTTGATCAAGTACTAGAACCTGTTTTTCTGTGCCAGGGGCAGAGGTAAGCCTGCTATCGTAGACGCTATCTGAGATGAACTTGCAGATGGCCGGATGCATACGATAGCTCACACCTAAAAAGATGCCACGGTCTTGCGGTACGGTGTGATGACCTTCCAGCAGGAAGTCCAGTGCTGATTTGCCGGATTCACCTGGATGAACCCCTTGTGTAGGCTGTCCAAGCTGCATCTGGTCCCCAAGCAGGATAATGTTTTTGCTGGCAGTGCCCATTGCAACAATATTGGCCAACGCAACTTGTCCTGCTTCATCGACAAATAGGTAATCGAATGTCTGGTCAGCTTCAGGTCTTGTAAACAACCAAGCTGTCCCCGCCACAAGATTAAAATCAGCGGATAGTGCGGTTTCGTTAGAGTCTGCTATCTCGATGTTCTGACAGTCAGCTAGCTCTTCGTCGCCCCCCGTGCTTTTTTTAATGCCGCTGAAGCTGAAATTGGATTCTTGAGCAGCTTTTTCTACTCCCAGCAGCAGGTTATTGATTGCCTTGTGCGAGTTAGATGTGATGCCGACACGTTTCCCCTGCTTAAGCAGGGCGATAATAACGTTTGAGCCTGTGTAAGTCTTCCCAGTTCCTGGTGGACCCTGAACCACCAGATAGCTATTATCAAGGTCGGAGATGGCACTGATTGCGCCATTAAGTAGATCCACTCCATCTGGAATGATTGCTTCTCCAGCAGTACGGTTTTTTATTCTGGGGTGTTTGCGCGCAATTAAATCATTGATGGCGCCATAGCTAGAGTTATCTTGTAATTTTGTATCAACATAGCGCTGGATTGCGGTACTGAGAACTTTCGAGTCAATAGGCTTTCCTGGCCCAATCGCTAGCCGCGCGGGCACTTCTGTATTCGCGCTTAAGGTAAAACTGAGCTGACGGTTATCCGGATCCATTTCAAAATTGGAAAGAGACTGCCCTGTAGCGATGATTACAGGTTTGGATCCGCTGTGTAGTTTGGTCTCCTGTGCCGGATAGGTGAAGTGATAGCGTATTGAACGCTTCACTGGTTCGTTGGGACGTTTCGGGTCAGGTATTAGGCCGGCAATGGCTTCGGCATCCTCAATCAGTTCGGCATCATTTTTTTCTGCGCGCTGAAAGAAGTCCCACCAGCCAGGTTTGGCTTCCCTGCGATGAAAATCCATCAGGCTGAATGTCAGTTCGTTAATCAGGTACTCATCCGTTTTTTTATCATCCGGGATATCGGCATTGCCCAATAACAGCCTCCGGTAACGCTCAAGTTCCTGCTCTCTTAATGCCGCGGCAGGTGTTTCACTGCCAACGACTTCCTGATCATCAGAGTCATGCTCTGGATTAGCCCATGGCAGACCGTCAGGTCTGATACTTAACAGCCAGGTATGGAGTTCCATTGTGGAGCGAACATCATCCTCGTTGTAAGCTTCAATATCGTCCAGGTATTTCTTATCGCCTGTGGCTTTCCAGTTCTCGAAATAAATGATGCTGGCACCTGCGTTGGTGACTTCACCTTGACGTTTCTCCAGATAGAAATGCTCGATGTTTTTGATTGAATATTTAGGCTCAGACGTTCGGATGGCTTCCCTGACCACCTTGTACAGATCAATCAGTTTTCCTTGGCGTAACAGGTTGTCGACCTCATGCTCCCGCGTACCGTACTGCGACATCAGTCGCTTGATTGCCGTTTCCTCATAGGAAGCGTAATGATAGATATGCGCATTCGGATATTGGCGTAAATGGGCTGATACGAAGTCAATAAAGTCCTCGAAAGCCTTCTTTTCCTCTGCTCTGGTCAGTGCCCAAAAGCCTTTAAACGCTGCTACGCCGTTTTGCAGAAAATACAGCCCGAATAGATACTCAAGATTCCCGCCGTCTTCCAGCGGATTGCCTTCCATATCAAAATACAGGTCACCGGTATTTGCTTTGGGAAGACGCAGAAAACCACGTTTGCTGTCAGTCTCGATTGGAAGTGTTTCAACTTTTGCCTCGCCAGTTTCCCGGTAATGATTCTGTAGCCACGCCTGCTGGCGGATGGTGTTTAGAGGCAATGCATTAATTTTCGGAATGACATGATCGTCAGCTAGTTCAGCCAGGGCTTTCATGGTTTGAATGCCGGCTTCTTTTAATTTCGCAATCTGGGATTTGCTGATGCCCGCGACCTGCGACAGATGGTCATCATCCAGACGCTTTTGTTCACAACGGTCTCTCCAGTGGCAAAGGTCACATTTCTTGCATGGGTTGGGATAGGTGTTCTCATCCTTGTTATTGTTATGCTGGATAAACCTGCCCAGCAGATTATCAAAATAGGATGAATAATCAGCGCAGTAAAAGGACTGTTCTCTATTCGTGCCTAAAACCACATACATGGATTTCGGGTAGATACCCTGAATATTGGCGAGCAGCTTGGAGTAAAAAATGAGCTGGATAATAAATTTGGCCTGGGCCTTGCCTGCCAGTTTTGTATCAATGACCTCATAGCTATAGCTGCCCAGTTTGGAAGGACGGTCAATACGTCTTAAAAAGTCGGCATGGCCGAGCAGATTGTCTTCAATAAAGGTTGCCTGATAAATGATATCGGCACCTTCATGCATCGCATCCAGTGTCGCCTGTGCTTTTTGTTGGTTTGATGCTTTCTTGCTACCGGCTTTTTCAACGATATCGACAACACTGTTATGTACTGATTTCAGATGAGCCAGATAATCGGCTTCATGCTTCAGCCCTTTGTTTTGGATCAGGATGGCGTCCTCGCTGTCGGCCGTCTTTTCCATTGGCGAGTCAAGATGCAGGTGGTCCAGATAAGTCAGGTGCTCGCATTCCAGAAAGTTTGCGAGGTCACTGGCTGAATACAGTATTTTGTCATTATTCTTTTGCATGAGTATCCTTTGTTATCCGGACTATTAATCGTTTGCTGAATTATTACGTAACTTCTCAACCCTGTCGCCGTTAATTAAACGGTAAATGCCGTAGCCGATTGCTGCGGTGCCCATAATCCCGAGCACTACCTCTCCTGAAGATCTTCTTTTGTTACTACCTCCATCGATAATTCGAATCAACAGAAGCAGCGCCAGAAGTATATAGAAATATCGATAGATCGCTATCAGACTACCAACGATTACCCGGTGATTATTTTGGCGTACGCACAGGATGAAATTATCCATCACCAGAATCAATGTCACGATGCCCATGACCGGGGTAACGAACCAGGTCAGAAAAATATCCATCTGAGGATCTTCGCCGGGAGTTTTGTTCAGTAAGCCAGTCAGTATCAAACCGGAAATCAGGGTAATAATGACACGCAGGAAGTCTGTTTTATCCTTGTATATCACCAATTGATTGTTGAATCCCTGAATCAGTATTCCAAAAAAGCTGATTAGAACGACTAACGCGAAGAACCATAGTATGAGTGAGTATTGAGATTCCATATTCCAATGAGTGTTGTTAATGACTGGTTTGAATTTTACATGGGTGCCTAGCTCATAAAGTGAGCCTGTTTGTCATTATGAATTTAATTTGTCAGGCTCATTATATGAGCCTTGCTAGGACTATCATCTATTCAACAACCAAAAACAAAAGCCTGGATGATATGGGAATGTACTTTTACGGTGTAGAAGCAGACTGTCAGGATCGAGATTTAGAGTTGAATGTCGAACCGATCAATATGATGAGAGTGGCTGATCGGCAAGCGACCATAATTGAAGATAACGTATGCATGAATGTTAATGTCAGTATTCTGACAAGGATGAATGCAGCGCTGTCGAATCAGGAACCGGTAAAGACAGGGGCTAAGCCGCGCGTTAATGACGCGCGTTCCGCCAATGCACCATTAGCTAAAGTGATTAATATTGCAGATAGCTTCAAAGTGCCAGCATCTTCGCAACCCAATAATTCATCAGTGACTGCCATGAACAAGTCAGCATCCATGCAAATGGAACAGAAGAATCCTCTAATAGAAAAAATTGACGCGCTATTTTCAGATTTTGTAGGTATGTCACATTTGAAAGAGGAGGTTTATCGCCAGGCTTCTTTCATCAAAATTCAGCAAATGCGTAAGGAGAAGAATATTGCAGTGGCAGCAAGTCCGTCCAGGCATATGGTTTTCAAGGGCAATCCGGGAACAGGCAAGACAACGGTAGCGCGTGTCATTGCTGATGTTTATCACGAGCTGGGGGTTCTGGACACCAATAACGTCGTTGAAACGGACCGTTCGGGACTGATTGCAGAATATCTTGGCCAGACTGCCCTAAAAACTAGGGAAGTGATTGAGTCTGCGCTAGGAGGGGTACTTTTTATTGATGAGGCTTACTCAATAACGGAGCAATCAAATGAGTACGGGAGTGAGGCAGTTGATACTCTGGTTAAAATGATGGAAGACCACCGGGATAATCTGGTTGTTATCGTTGCCGGCTATGGCGGCGAAATGGATCGGTTTGTTGCATCCAATCCCGGTTTGAAATCACGTTTTAATAAATATATGGATTTCCCTGATTACTCCGAAGACGAGTTGTGGGAGATTCTGCTGAAACTGTGCAAAACCAACAGTTACATCATTCAGGATCAGACACTATTGAAATCAAGCATGATGAAGGAGTTTAAGCGACAGAAACTTCAGCAAGGCGGAAATTTTGGCAATGCGCGTTATGTACGTAACCTGTTTGAAAAAGCAATTCAAAATCAATCTTATCGATTGGTTAGAGAATGTGCTACTGATTATGTCTCGTTACAAGTGCTCCAACATTGTGATTTTTTAGCTGAGTAGTTTGATATGATGAAGCGCTTTTCTGCTCTGCCTCTGTATTTTTCTCTTTAAGGATTATTGATTAATGGAATATATGAATTTGGTATTAACTTTTGTAGTAGGTCTGATTGCAGGCATGTTAATTATTTGGTTTCAATCCAAAGGGAAACAGGTTGAATTGATCATCCTTAAAGAGCGTGAAGCCGCTCTCAATAATGAGGTCAATAAAGCCAGAGCAGAGATGGATTCAATCCAGAGAGAAAATGAGTCATTGCAGCTGAAGAGCATTGAAAGCCAGAAGGAGGCTGCGGGTTTGGCTGCATCATTGATCGGATTGCAGCAGCAGAATCAGATTCTGACTCAGGAACGAGAGCAGGATGTTCTCCAGTTAACCAGTGAGCTGAAGCAATTAAAGACAGATATTGATGCTCTGCAAACCCTGAATCAAAAACAATCCAATGAAATTACACAGTTAATTACCTCATTGGATGCCGAGAAAAAACAGGCGGAAGAAAAAATTGCATTAATCCAAAATGCTGAGAAGCAGCTGACAGAGCATTTTAAAAACATCGCATCAGATATTCTGGAAGATAAATCCAAGCGGTTCACAGAACAGAATCAGACGAATCTGGACCAGTTGCTGGCCCCACTTAAAGACAAGCTGACAGAGTTTAAAACCAAGGTGGAGGAGGTGTATGTTCAGGAGGGCAAAGAGCGTAGTGCGTTGGGGGAACAAGTGAGGCAGCTAATGGAGCTGAATCATAAGCTTTCAGATGATGCCCATAACTTGACGCGTGCCTTAAAAGGTCAAGCAAAGGCTCAAGGCAACTGGGGCGAAATGATTCTGGAGCGTGTTCTAACCTCTTCCGGGCTGCGCAAGGGGCATGAATATGATGTTCAGGAAAATCACGTTCGTGAAGATCAGTCACGCGCTCAGCCTGATGTGGTGATTCATTTACCGGAAGATAGGCACCTTATTGTTGATGCGAAAGTATCAATTGTTGCCTATGATGATTATGCCAATGCTGAAACGGATGCCGAACGTGAGAGCGCGCTCAAGAGACATAAAGAATCCGTCAGGAATCACGTTAAAGGTTTATCTGAGAAAAACTATCAGAAACTTTATGGACTTAAGTCGCTTGATTTCGTGTTAATGTTCGTACCGATTGAGCCGGCTTTTATGCTGGCGATTTCTAACGACAGCGAGCTTTGGGATGATGCCTGGAAAAAGAATGTATTATTGGTAAGCCCAAGTACACTATTATTTGTGGTGAGAACAGTAGCCCATTTATGGCGCCAGGAACAACAAAACAAGAATGCACAAGATATTGCAGAGCGAGGTGCACTGTTGTATGACAAGCTGGTAGGTTTTGTTGATGATTTGGATAGGGTCGGGCAAAGGATTGACCAAGCTAAAGTGACTTATGACCAAGCTTATGGCAAGTTCAAGTCTGGAGCAGGGAACGTAATCAGGCAAGCTGAGATGTTAAAATCATTGGGTATCAAGCCGACAAAAAGCCTAGACTCTTCGTTAATCTTAATTGCTAGCGAAGATTAATAATAAGATGCTGATTGACAATCTGTAATAGTTATCGGCCGGTTATGGGGAATGTTTATTGAGCAACACTCTTTTAAATTTGTCAAAGTCTTTAAATCCGCTTTTGAAAATGGCGTCTCTGGCAGGAGTTGAGACTGCTGTACGGCTACATATTCGCCGTGGGGATGATGTCAATGCTACAGATGAAAAGGGGCGGTCACCACTGGTGCTTGCTGCGTCAAAAGGCCATGTGAATATTTGTCGTTTATTGCTGGAGGCTGGCGGTGACCCTCGCCAGTCAGACAATGATGGCAACTGCGCTCTTTCTATAGCCATGGCATCTGGAGTGCTATCGCTCGTCGAGCTGTTTTCGGTTATGGAAACTCAGCCCGCTAGGGTTGAAGATGAATTTAACTCATTCTCCCTGTCTGAACATAGAGAAACTGTCATGACACAGGATGCGGATGAGAAAAGTCTGGATCTCTCATTGTGGGAGTCAGAGGAGGACATGGTCGTGCCTGAGCATGATCAGGAGTGCTTAACCAGTGAACATCAAGTGCAGCGTCAGTTATCTGCACACATTCCCATCAACAGCGATTTTGACTGGATGGATGTGGAAATCGATCTGCCTGTCTTACAACTAGAGCGTGGACGAAGGAATTCTCTTGGTGAAGATGAGGTTCGCGCGACAAGAAACCTTCTTCTTGCTGGATTGAGAGACGGGTTTATTCCAGAGTCTTTGATAATTTCTTTGTCTTGTGGGGAAGGCGATGATCGAAATGAAGATTTTGAGTCAAGACTCCGGGTTATTATAGGCGATCTCGCGATTATTACCGATGAAGCATCTTGGGAATGGCAGTACCCCGCTGATGACTTTCTTGTAAGTGAAGAAGTTGAATCCTCCGCCGACGAGGCAATTGCTTTTCTCTCGGAACTGACTTGCCAAGATAATGACCCGCAGAAAGCCTATATTAAAGATATTGGAATCAGTAAGATTCTGTCGCGTGAGGAGGAAGTTAGTCTTGCCATTCAGATGGCCGATGGTCTCAAGCACATGATCCAGGCAATCGCAGCCTGCCCGACCACAGTGGGTGCATTGTTGGAGTTGGTTGAAAAAGTAGAAAAAGATGAGCTCAGTGTCGACGACCTTGTTGATGGTTTGATCGATTCAGATATTTGTCTTGATGAAGGTATGATTGCCAAGGCATATGAAGATGTGGAACCGGAAGTTGATGATGAAGACGAAGACTCCGATGGTGCCAAAGCTGCAGCAATCTCTGCCGAAGCCTTGGCAAAGCTCAAGGAGGAACTACTCAAACGCTTTACTGTAGTGCGTGCAGTACACCAGAAAATGATGGAAATTCTGCCGGAAAGAGGTTCGCAAGACCCTGAATACCTTGTGCTACTGTCTGAGATTCTGGAAGAACTGACTGCATTCCGCTTCTCACCAAAACAGGTTGAAACACTTTGTGACCAAGTGCGTGACATGGTAGAAACCGTGCGCGACCACGAGCGTAAAGTGCTGGATTTCTGTGTGGAAAAAGCTGGTATGCCAAGAGCGCATTTCATTAAATCTTTCCCCGGTAATGAAAGCAACCTGAACTGGCTGGAAGAGGAGCTTAAAGCGGACAAGCCTTATGTAGAGAAGCTGGCCCGCTTTAACCACTCCATCCTTGATCAGCAGCAGCGGATTATTGACCTAGAAACCAAAGTCGGTATATCGAGTAAAGAGCTGAAAGAAATCAACAAGCAAATGACCGCTGGCGAAGCGCGTGCACGCCGTGCCAAGCGCGAAATGATTGAAGCTAACCTGCGTCTGGTGATTTCGATTGCCAAGAAATACATCAACCGTGGTCTGCAGTTCCTAGATATGATTCAGGAGGGCAATATTGGTCTGATGAAGGCAGTCGATAAATTTGAATACCGTCGCGGCTTCAAATTCTCGACCTATGCAACATGGTGGATTCGCCAAGCGATTACACGTTCTATTGCTGACCAGGCACGCACCATTCGTATTCCTGTGCATATGATTGAAACGATTAATAAAATGAATCGTATCAGCCGTCAGATTCTGCAGGAAACAGGTGTAGAGCCTGCCCCAGCTTTATTGGCAGAGAAAATGGAAATGCCTGAAGACAAGATCCGCAAGATACTGAAAATAAGCAAAGAACCTATTTCTATTGAAACCCCAATTGGTGACGATGAAGATTCGCATGTAGATGACTTTATTGAAGACAGTACCACCTTGTCGCCAGTGGACTCAGCAGTGTATGCCAGTCTGCGTGATGCCACCAGTGAAGTGTTAGAATCACTCACCCCGCGTGAGGCCAAAGTGCTTCATATGCGCTTTGGTATTGAAATGAATACTGACTATACACTGGAAGAAGTAGGCAAACGGTTTGATGTAACGCGTGAGCGTATTCGTCAGATTGAAGACAAGGCATTGCGTAAACTACGCCACCCTACCCGCTCGGAAAAATTAAAAAGCTTCTTCGGGACGGGGCAGGATTAGTTGTTATAGTTTAGACTGGCGGCCTTGAAAGTTTTGGTTCCTTAGCTCATGCTGAGTTACTAAGCCCCTTTCAGCAAAGCTAGTGAAATAAGGAGCAAACAGAGCAAATGACAACTCCCGGTAGATCACGACATGCCCCGCCAAAAGCTGGTGCGATGATTGAAGCATTGCGAGGATTGGGTTATTCCACAGCCACAGCTCTCGCAGACATTATAGACAACAGTATTGCCGCTAGTGCAGATCGGGTGGATGTGCAATTTTCATGGCGTGGTGAG
>Ga0066407_1000206_pt1 | contig 9689 bp, 10 predicted proteins | sample LakWasMeta9_HOW4_2_FD_59494 | JGI IMG/M metagenome (GOLD analysis project Ga0066407, IMG submission 59494) | Freshwater sediment methanotrophic microbial communities from Lake Washington under simulated oxygen tension - Sediment Metagenome 9_HOW4 | ecosystem: Environmental > Aquatic > Freshwater... | reverse complement strand
AAATCAAGCGGCTTTAAGTGGTCGCCAACTAACAGCGCATGGCAAAGACAGTTGACCGATAATGCCATTTACTCAACTAACCTTCTGTTAGGCACTGAGATTAAAACTGCCAGTCAGCTTGCTTATGACCTGGAAAACAAGAGGGCTAATATGCCAGAACCTACACCAACACCAACACCAGAGCCACAACCAGAGTTGCCAGTAGTCGAAACGCCTGTAAACTCATTCGATGCCGATATTGAAGCGTTGCGGGGTGAAACCGACTACACGGTATTCAATGACAAGTTAGATGAACTGGCTGGAAAATTAGAAGCCGCTGGACTCATGGAGCAATACGACACACAGCTTAATGAGCTGGCCGATTTACTAACCGAACTACTGAAAAAGGCGGCATAAGTCATGGCATTGTCATTTAGTGAAAAAAGAGCATTACAAAAAACTATTGCCGATAACTTATCTAAAATCGCCAGTGGAAAACTTACTTTTTCGGACAAAAGATCATCGCAAAGCGAGGTAATCGTATGCCTTAAGAAGCTAGGTGAGTCGGTATCGGTTCCCGAAGCAGAGCAAAACCTATTTCAGCAAATAGCCAACGGCATACACGATGCCCTAGGTGCAATTGGCGTATTCACAAAGATTAAAGCCGAGGTAGACCGACTAAGCCGTGAGGTGATAAGTGGTGATAGCCTGCTTGATGCGGCATTAAAAGCCGCCTGCATCAAATGTGCAGACTTGGCTGAAATTGAGGGAGTCGCTTAGTAATGCCAGAAACTATCGAGATAAAAAGGGGTGAAACATTTGTTTTGACTTGCCAGTATCTTGAGAATGACGGCGTAACGCCAAAGTCACTATCGGGCGTTACGCTAACCTCTCAAGTTAGAGAAAAGGGTGATAAATTGGTAGCCACTTTGACGATAGCAGTTTTAAGTTCGCCCGCTGGCACGTTTACGATTACGGCAACTGACGGAACTGGTAGCTGGCCAATTGGCTTGCTTAGCTGGGATTTAAAGGAAATTGTAGGTGGCGTGGTAAGGCACACAGAGACAGCGACAATTAACGTAGTGAGGTCAATTACTCAATGAGCAAGTTTTTAGTTCAAGCTCCAGACGGAGGAAAAACCGTTGTAATGGCACAGGTTAATATTGGCATAAAAGGTGACAAAGGCGACAAGGGTGATGCGGGTAATTATTACAACAGCCGCGCCTTAAATCGTGGGGTTGCTGGTGTCTCACCATTGTTGGTCGATGAGTTTATGCTCCCCGCTGGAACTTATACCGTATTTACAGCAGCTTTCGGCACATCACTCGAAACAACCATTGCCACTCTGGATATAAAAAAGCCAGATGGCACGGTGATAAAAACACTTACAAGAACAGGAACCCCATTGCAGGTAGCGACAGACGGCTTTGTCTTGGCAACTGATACGCTAGTTGGGTTTTATTTGCACGGCGATTTAACAACAACACAATCATACATTTTTAACCTAGGAATTTATTAACATGACAGCTATATCAAATTACGAAAAAAACAGACTTATTGATGCGCAATTGCGCGGACAAGCTTATACACCTGTGTCTAACCTCTATGTGGCATTGCTTAAATGTACAAAAGGCACGGTAGCGCGTTCAACACTGTATGCTTTGAATGATACCGTGTGTGTTGTAACAGCCGATGGAGCCAATCATCTTTACAAGGTAACAACAGGGGGTACAACAGCCGCTGGTGCGCCATCTTATTTGGGTGTAACAGATGAAGCGATTACCGATGGCACGGCAGTTTTGACTGAGCAATCAGCGGCACTGGCAGCTAACACTGCCATGAATGAGGTATCTGGCGGTGCGTATGCTAGGGTAGCGGTTGCTGGGACTTTGGCGGCGTGGGCAGGCACACAAGGCGCAGGCACAACGACAGCTTCAAGCGGCACAACTGGAACAACGTCTAATAACGGAGCGATCAATTGGACGCAGGCCAACGCCAACTGGACAACTGACCCCGAAAAAATCTGGGGTTTTGCACTTTACGATGCCGCGACTGTTGGTAACTTAATACGGTACGGCGGCTTTACCGTTGCGCAATCTGTACTTAACACCAACACCTTTTCGATTGCTATTGGTCAAATGACTGTTAAAGTTGATAAATAATGAAAATTTACCAAGCAACTGATTATTAATCGATTGCAGACGGCAAGTTAATCTATACACATGGTTGAGAGTAGTAATGTTAAATAGCACGCAAAGAGCAGCACTTAGGGTAGATATGGTTGCACTATCACAAGCAGGGCAACCGCTTCAGGAGGCAATAGCAACCGAAAACTGGCAAGTCATCGCTGATTATTACAACGGGAAACCTGTAACACCTGTTATTGGGTGGAACACAGTAACCCCTAGTAATGCAATTATTGATGCAGTGACATGGACGGCTTACACGCCAACAGACACTACAGACGGCACAGCTATACAAACTAATCGTGCGCTTATTATTGGTATCAAACAATTCAACTTCCAAAATATTATTAGTGGAAGAGAATTTATTGATGCGTCTAAAGCAGGTATCAGAGCAGGTTTGAGAGACGCTGTTATTGCTTTACCATCTGGCACATTAGGAGCTAATCTTAGTGCAGGTGGTGCTGGCGGTGTTACTGTTTTGAATGCTTGTACACGATTATCATCACGCCTTGAAATATTGTTTGCTAATGCGCCAGCAACAACAGGGCCAGTAACAGCTGTTATTTATACTGTTCAGGGGGTAATCGGCATACAAGAATTATCTGATATTTGGGGATTATTGCCATGACCACAGTCAATCAAGCCTATGGTACATATACTGTACTGACTGTGACCAACTTGCAGTCTTTAGCCATTGACACGACCGCACCTTATGCGGGCTGGCAATCGGCTAGAGTGAGTAATATTGCTGTAGGTACGTTTGCAGTCGATTATGAGATAACCGTAGACTTGTCAACAGCAGCAACCGCGCCTGCTAACGATCAAGCTGTTTATGTATATATTGTGCCTTGGATGTCTACAGACGGCGGTACAACGTGGCTTTGCGGCGGCAACTTCGGCACAACTACATTACCGACAGGGACAGAGGGGATAGCATCAATGTCAGACCCAAACAGCATGTTGGGGCCTATTGCCGTGCCTTATGTCATTACTTCTCAACGCATTCAGAAGTTGTTTAAGCTAAGTGAATTGTGCAATGGGGCATTACCAGACGCATTTAGCGTAGTCATTAGAAACAACAGTGGGGCGGCATTAGGCACAGGTTGTGTAGTATCTTATAGAGCAATCACTTTCACTAACGCCTAATTATGTTTCCCGTTAATAATAAACGGCGTATACAACCTAAAGCCTATGTAAACACTATTACTACAGGACTAGGCAGAGGACTTTTAGTTGCTGTAAACCTGCAAAACGGCATTGTTAGAAATGCCGTGAACGGTGAATTAGCGGTATTAACAGGTACAGCCGCAACTCCATCGTCCTCAAATGGCTTGCATGGCAAGTTATTCGCTAATGCAGCCTATCGATTATCAAAATCTAATACCCCAATAAATAGCGAGAACTTTACTGTTCTTGTTATTCAGAATTACAAAGCTGTTGATCAAAATGCACAGTCACTTTTTGGAATGGGCGATGACTTTACAGTCTACGCACCATCTAATCTGACCAATAAGCAGATATGGGGAAGTACATTATCTGATGCGGATAGACAATTTTCTGCGACAGGTTCAGTTGTTGCGGGAAAACCGCAAACCATTGTTATTACAAAAAACGGTACGGTCGGTAAAGCTTATATAGATGGGGTGGTTCAAACTCCAACGGGCATTATTAGCGGAACGTGGACTGCACGAACTTTTGATATTGGCTTCGGACATGCTAGCGAGTATTGCCAAAGTGAACTGGATTTAGTTTTAGTATGGAATAGAGAGCTATCGTTATCTGAAATTAAAAGCATTTCAGCTAATCCGTGGCAGGTTTTTAAACCATATAAAACCTTTGTTCCATCATTACCATCCAGCGGTCCTATTAGTGTTAATGGTTCAGTATTAAGCGTTCAGAGTCAATTATCTAGTGCTGTTGCCACCGTTTCATCTATTGCCGTTAATGGCGTAGCAAAGTCAGAGCAAAAACAATCGTCTAGTGCTGTAAGTTCTGTTGCTAATTTAACAATTAACTGCATTGCGGGCAGTGTTCAACAACAAGCATCTTATGCCGTAGGCTCATTGTCATTTGCTACGGTTAATGGCGTAGCAAAATCAGAGCAGGGTCAATTAGTAAACGCGGTTGGCTCTGTTGCTAATTTAATGCTTAACGGCATTGCGGTAAGCAATCAGCGGCACGCCTCCAGTGCTATAGCTTCAATAGCAACATTAAGTGTTTTTTGTACAGGGCAGAGCTGGCAGCAGCAAGATACGCGAGCCGTTCCATCGGTTAGCTTTTCAGGCGTTAGTGGTATTTCAGCGAGCAGTCAGAAGCAAGTTACGCAGGCTGTTGGCAGCGTTTCCTTTGCCACTATTAGCGGAATAGGTAGCAGTAATCAAGCCCAAAATATTACCGCCGTAGGTTCATTATCATTCCTTGCGATTAATGGCACAGGTCAAAGTAATCAATCTCAGGTAGCCAGCGCAATTGGCACGGTATCATTGGCAGGAAGTAGTGGAATAGGATATAGCACGCAATTACAATCTACTTATGCCACAGGCTTGGTTAATTGCAACGGTGTTGGTAACAGCTTACAGCAACAAAGTACACAAGCCTCTCCTAATGTTGCGTCATTAGCCATCAATGGCATAGGAAAATCAGAACAAACACAGGGCTTAAGCGCGGTAGCCTCTGTTATCTTTGCGAATGTAAACGGCATTGGTTATTCGGCACAAAGTCAGGTATCAAAAGCATTAGCATCGGTTGCATTTTTAGGCGTTAATAGTGCTGGGCAATCTGAGCAGGCGCAATCGACTACCGCAATTGGTACAATTGCATTATCTGGTGTCGTAGGCAGTTCTATTCAAGCGCAAAGCACAAAAGCAATAGGCACAGTTTCATCTATTATCGTTAATGCTACGGCCCTGTCTGAGCAGTATCAAAGCACAAAAGCAATAGGATCATCATTAGGAATTATTGTAAGTGGCGTAGGCAAGTCTGAACAATCTCAGTTTTCGCGTGCTATTAGTTCTGTTTCGTACACTGCTGTTAATGCTATAGGTAAGTCTGAGCAATCTCAGAGCGCAAAGGCAATAGGGCTTTCGACTGGCATTATCATTAATGCCATAGGTATTTCAGTACAGGATAATTATTGCGGCGCGGTAGGCTCTATTGTTGTTAATGCCGCAGGGTTATCGTGGCAGGGACAGGATAGTATAGCCATTGCCAGCATTGAATCTATTTCAGTTTATGGTGTCTGTCAGTCGATACAGGAGCAGGTATCATTTGTTGTTAATTCTGCCAATACTTACCTTCACAGAGCTTGGAGTCCAGATAATAATGCGTTTGTTTTTTGGTCTGATATATCGGTTAATTTATCACCGTCGGCAACTCACCCAGCCTCATTGGTGGGGAATTTAACCAATAAGTGCGTTATTTATTCTACGGATTGATGTTATAATTTACCTCGTTGTGGCTGTACGCGGATTAATTACCCGCGTTAAAGTGCCTTAAGCAAGTATTGCCACAACACCATACGCTTATCACTTTTATCCACGCTTAAGGATTTCAAAAATGCAAAACCCATCATCAATCACCCTGTACATAATCAGAGAAAAATGTGAAGCTAAAAACCCATTAAAAGGATTTTTAGGCGAACAATTGTGGGCTGATAAAGAAGACTGCCAAGAATGGTGCGGCAAGCTAAACAACATTAGCGGCATAAAAAGCAATAGCAGCCGTGCCAATATTGCAATTGAATTAACAATATCGGTTTCAGAGGTGCAATCATGAGTGAATTGCCAGAAAAAGTAATAGTTTCCAGCGGGTGTCATAAATGCCCTTTTTCTCATGAAACCAATGGGTATTTGTATTATTGTTACTTAGATAAGGACTTGCCTATTAAGGACAATGTTGATGCAGATACAAGGCACGCTGAATGCCCACTACTAACGCACACTATCAAGGTGGTAAAGAATGAGCATAGCTAATGGATTCCCTTATCAGCAATATCCAAAAACAACCTTTTTTTTAAGACATCACTATTGTGATATTAAGCCAATCGAATTAAAGAAAAAGCCAAAGAAGCACTGGGAACATTTGAATAAAAAAGCCTATAAAGGCGGCAAAAAATGACTAAGGCAATAACTAAAAAAATTACAGGCTATGCGGTGGCAGGCGATAAAAAAGAAGTGGTCGTTATTGCCGTCCCAAAGCCAGACCGCGAAGATGTGCTACAGGGCTACACCTACAAAATTAAGCCAACTGGTTTAGAGTGTGCTATGTACATAACCATTAATAATCTCAATGGAAAGCCCTATGAGATATTTATCAACTGTTCGCACTTGGAGTCACATGAGTGGGTCATGTGCGTTACCCGCTTGATAAGCGCGATATGGCAAAGCGATGGAGACAGCTCTTTTATAGTTCAATCCATGCGGTCAATTTTCTCACCTAAAGGCGGGTATTTTTTACCGAAAGGTGGTGGTCTATGTCCTAGCGTGGTAGCTCACATAGGGATTGTAATTGAGAAGCATATCAACACTGTAAAAACCCAATAAAACACCCGCTAACACCCCTATAAACTAGCCTCAATTACACACGAGGCTAGTTATGAATACCCAAACGCTAAAAACCGCTGTTCTGTCTGTTAAATCTGGGCTTGATGCCTTTGATTTACTCAAAAACCTATTGATTGAATCCCTTGAAATTGAGCGCGTATCAACCGCACACCTGTACGAGTATGACGATAAGCGCACGCCTAAGCAGCGCAAAGCCGCGAACGCTGCCGCTGAGTTAATACTTGCCAAGGTTAAAAACGAAAATTATCAAGTAACCGATGCTGATAAAGCTGTATTGGCCAAGTATTCAGGTCAAGGCGGGGCATTGACAGGCGCGGACGGCATGAAAGGTAGCCAATACGAATACTACACCCCTACGCCTATAGCCGAAGGTATGTGGGCATTATTGTCTGAGCTTGGCTTTAGTGGTGGTAAGGTACTCGACCCGTGTGGTGGTACTGGTATTTTTGGAGCAACAAGCCCCAAAAACTCAGTTATTGACGCGGTGGAATTGTCGGAAACCAGCGGCATGGTACAAAAGCTTGTTAATGATAACGAGTTTTACAGCACAACGATTGCCCCGTTTGAAAAGGTGGCAGCAGCAAACCCCGATGAAATTTATGATGCGGTAGTGACGAACGTACCATTCGGCGAATTATCGGCGCGTGGCGATAACTTTATGCACGATCCAAAATACCAAAAAGAAACCCTACAGGGCTATTTCATTTTGCGCTCGCTGGAAAAGCTTAAACCGCGTGGCTTGGCCGCGTTTATCGTCCCCCCGTCCGTAGTCACTGGCTTGGATGCCAAAAGCGTATCAGTGCGACAAAAAGCCTCTTTAATGGCCGAGTTCTTAGGTGCGTATCGCTTGCCTAATGAGGTGTTCGGCACGGCGGCGGCTGATACCATGACGGACGTTATTGTATTCCGCAAATTCAGCAAAGAAGCGTCTGAAAAGATTGCCGAAGTGCGCGAGCAATCCCCGCAAACCCTGATTGATGCAAAAGTGCAATGGGACACGTTCCTAGATGGCCACTGGTACAAAGGCGCGAATGAGCGTTTTATACTGGGCGACTTTATCGCTAAAGACCCTAATGCCCACCATTTAAGCCCAGAGGGGCGCGACCGCGTAACCAATAGTGCAACCATGCCAGACCTGGCAAAGATGCTTAAAAAGTTCCCGACTTCACGCATTGATTGGGCATTGCTTAATACCACTGAAACCGACCCTATTGTTTATAAAAATGGCGATACAGTTATTCAGTCAGGTCAAACATTGCGCTATAAAAACGGCACATGGGAAGCGTTACCACATAATGAGGATAGTAATTTTGCTAGTCAGGTTATGTCCAAGTGCGACACACCCTACGCGGCGTTTGAAAGCAAGGTTTCATGGCAAGATGTTGATGCTGTATCTGAGTTCATGCGCAACACATCACGCGGCTTGGATATTCCAGCATGGTTGCGCGGAGTTACCAGTCAGATTAAATCCAGTTTAGACGATGGCGAGCAGGAAAAATACTGGCAGGCAACCGTTGTGGCAATGTCCATGCAGCAAGCCATTGGGCAGCATGTTGGTACACGCGGCTTCAATTACCTTGAAGAGTATCCCGCGCTATCCACTGAAATTCAGGTTATCGCTAAGCTGGCAAAAAGCCCAAAATCAAGCCTTGGCAGTTCGGTCAAGGATGCGCTTAAATCGGTGCGCAACCAGTACGATATGAAAACTGGCTTTACCAAGTATTGGCGTGGCGAGGTGTCATCAATTGAATTAAAGGCCACTGACGCTGATAAATCTTTTGAAGGCATGATGTACAAGGCTAAGTCAAAATGGATTAGCCTTGATGATGCCAAGGTCGCGTTAGGTGATGATTTTAACGAGTTTGAAAGTACAGATTACTGTGTATCGGGTGACGGGAAAAGCATCATCAAAGCAGATGATTATTTTGTCGGTAACTTGGCTGATTTTTTAACCAAGTTAGATGCTGATATTGAAAAAGCACAGGGCAATGATGAGTTAATCGGTAAGCTGTCATGGCAACGTGCAGAGGCCTTAAAGCGCGTTGACACCATAGATGTAACGCAAATGAACTTTACCTTGTTTAGTCCCTATGTGACCGCAGAAGAAAAACTGGAGTTTGTTAAGCAGTTCGTACACCCCGATGCAATGATTGTTGTTAATGACAAAGGGCAAAAAGTTGTTGATATTGAAATTAACGGTAGCAAGTTAAGCGATCAGGACAAGCTTAATAAGCGGTTCGGTGATTACCTTGTTAAGCGTACTCTAAGTACAGGCGGTACAAAGTTCGATAACTTAAGTGACATTGAAGCCCTGCGAGAATTGCGCAAAATGGCAGTTACTGCAAATACGCAATTTGATTCATGGGTTAAGGCGCGTCCTGATATTCAAGCGCGGTTAAATCAGCAATCTACCGATGCAAGCAAGCTACAATTTAGACCTATTGATGATGAAGCTGAATTAAACATTGCAGGCATGAATCCAGCACTTAAGCTACATGGTTATCAATGCTCATTCGTGCGTCAAATGTCGCGGGAATTTAAGGGTGTCAATGGGTTTGATGTCGGACTAGGTAAAGCAAATCCGTTAGATGCAAAGATTCTAACGCCTAATGGATGGGTATTAATGGGTGACATTAAGGTTGGTGATTACGTTATCGGATCTAATGGCAAACCTACGAAAGTTACAGGCGTTTATCCGCAAGGCGAAAAAGAGATTTTTGAAGTCACTTTTAATGATGGCGCAAAAAGTGAATGTTGCGATGAACACTTGTGGGCAGTTAGAACGCAAGTTGATAGAAACTACATAGGCAAGGTTAAAAAAGGCTTGATACCGTTCCCAAAAGATGGGCGTATGGGCTACCAAGTTAAGAGCCTTAATGAGATTAGGCAATCCCTTTTCTTGCCGCATAATGGCACGGTTAATTATTCAATTCCTATGGTTGAACCCGTTGAGTTCTCTAGT
>Ga0066407_1000181_pt1 | contig 10988 bp, 8 predicted proteins | sample LakWasMeta9_HOW4_2_FD_59494 | JGI IMG/M metagenome (GOLD analysis project Ga0066407, IMG submission 59494) | Freshwater sediment methanotrophic microbial communities from Lake Washington under simulated oxygen tension - Sediment Metagenome 9_HOW4 | ecosystem: Environmental > Aquatic > Freshwater... | reverse complement strand
GATGCGGATAGAACCTATTGCTGCACTATGACATGGCTCGGTGATACTACAATCTCCAAAAAAGCTATTTCTGCAGATGGGCATTGGTTGGCAGAGGTGCAGGAGCAAATGCCTGAATACTTAGGATTGGGTGATAAACAGTTCGTTGAAAAAAACGTGTTATCAGTCATGAATTTAACTACTGGTAAACATGTCAAGTGGCCACAATCTGGTCAGAAGTTGTTGGGTGTGAATCCGGATGAATCACAGATTCAAGAAATTGCTATTAATGATGGCATCTGGATTCGTCCACCCAACTACTTGATGGGTGAAGATCTTTGGTACAGCGTGCAATTAAAAGACAATTTTCTTAGGCCACTTAATTATGAACAAACAGGACGAGTAAAAGTACATTATCAATTGCTCGGTAGCGAAGATCAACAGGAAAAGCAGCTTCAGTTCGTTGATGTTAATGCTGGGCAAGTATTCGCAATTAAGACTGATATGAAATATGACCGCCATTATCTTTCATATGATGGTCGCGTTGTAGCTCTGGTACAGGGGCCTCCAAAAGTGAAATCAACTGACGGGCTAATCAGTCAGTTGATGACAATGGCTAGCGGCTATTTATCAGAAAGCTGGAAAATTGAATTCTGGCATGTCGCTACGGGGAAGAAGATTGCTACTTATTCAGGGCATGGCATTAATGACGACGCCTGGATACTAGATAAATCTGGCGTATCACTCGGACATACAAGATTCCTGGAGTCGTCTCAAGACGGCAGATTTTGGTACATGATTAAGAGTGATGGTTACATTCATATGTTCGATATGAGTAAACATATTCCATCGCATGCAAGTTATGTTAGTTGAATCGCATGGTTTAAATAACATGGCTGATATTACTACTGACCAAGATGTCTCCAGAATAAGCAATATTCTTGCGGCGCAATGGCGAAAACCATTGACGCCAGAAATGTATGAATACATTTTAAAGTTTCGAGCTAACTATCTTGAGATTGAACAGGATAATCCAAATCTTATGTGGCTTTATACGGTACTTCTCCTGAATAAGGAGAGATATTATGGCGGCCAGATCATTGCAGCCATGAAGAAAAGGCTGCTGGAGGCGGAAGTCTTAACCCCTGTGGCATGGCGATACCTCGCCAATGGTACGGCAAACGATTTTAGGATTATTATTGACTATAAAGAGTACGGGATTCCTACCGACTCAAATTGGCAATTTCTGATTTACTGGTTGCAATTTATGTCGGGAATGAAACGTCAGAAACCGATCCCTGAGCCTATTCAGCGCCTTTTCATAAATGACAGCATGATTTTTATGATTGAAAATGAGGAAATCCATTTTCGGGGTGCATGGGTGAAGCTGGATACGATGCGGCATATCATTCAGGAAGCGGAAAATAGATTCTTAGCAGGATCGTTGGATCAGTTTGTCGAGAATGAGTTGATTGATGTGCTTACCTGGCTTGGCGGATTTGATCCAGTGCTAGATCCTAATCAAACAAAAAAAGGCTGGGAATATTTGTTTAAGTCAGCAGCTAAATGGAAAGTAGATCTTGAAGAAAAGGAGGTCTATCAGAAGCTGAGTTGGCATTCAGCACTACCAAAGATAATGATCCAAGGCAGAGCGGTTGAGCCGGTAGTCGATGCATGGGCACTTCGGCGTATAGCATTATCTCAGCGACACTGTGCGGATAGCTTTATAGATGATTGCTTAAATGGAACTGCGCGTATTTTTGTGATTAGAAATCTAGACGGTGACGTTTGTGCAACGCTTCGATTGACGTCTATGGATAAAGTTTGGATTGTCAGTGAAGTTAAGGGATTCGCTAATTCTGAACCTTCGTCGACAATCATAAAGTTGGGAGTGAAAATATCTCAGTTTTACACTAAATACGCGCAATTTGAAGACTCTGTCCATAGGCGACTTCTATAAAAACTAACCAATAGTGATGAGAAATTAATAAGACATCATCAGTATCTTGCAGGGTGTCAAAAGTACTCTTAATTAGTATGGCTATGTAAAAGATAGCCTTTCCTTGATAAATGAGTGAATAACAAAAGCCGGAACGTAAGCGCACCTCCTGAAAAATGTTTTGGACGAGATGAGTTTGCAAAGCTAGTAGTGTTTTTATTTTGATATGATTTACAACCCTAAATACTTTCATAGTTATGTCAATCGGGTTTATCAAGTAGAATTTGAAAGGCAATACGACTGCAGGCAAGAACGTGTCTAGTAAGGATTGATTAATTCATACTCAACATTAGTATTCGTAACTAACGAAGAATAAATTATAAATTACGGGAGTTTGTGAATTGAAGAGAAAAGAATACTTGGATTTACCAGAGGTTAAGGCTTTTATCGTTTGGTTTGCAAACGATGCCCAACACTTGTCTCATAATTATCACAATCGAGAGACCGGGAGAGAGTTTGTTTTTAAATCATTGTCCGATGCTTTAACTAAGTATTACTGGCCATTTAACTCTTTTATTGATTGCAGAGGTGAAGAGCATAAATGTAAGACTGGTGATCTTAGAGAAAGTGCTCTAGCGTTAAATTTACTACAGAAAGACCTCAGAGATTCATTAGCGAGTAAATCTAAAAGCTATTCGTATTCAGCAAAGGCATTAATGTTCTGGGGTGGAACTACAAACTTCAATAATGATTGGTTTGAAGTCGAAAGTAATCTTATTACAGTCCTTCAGACTATAGATTTTTTAAATCAGCAGGATGATGATTTAAAAAAGCTGAAGCTTATAAGAAACCTTAGATTTAACGCAGGGCTTACAAAGCTTTATTCTCTTGCAATCGATGATTTTGTTATCTATGACAGTAGAGTTGCTGCAGCATTAGCTTGGTTTGTGTTGAAATTCAGAGATTATAAAAAATCAAATGAGATTCCACGTGCGTTAAGGTTTGCATGCATGCCTGCTAGAGGTGAGCAGATTAGAAATCCTTTCCCAGATAGCGATGCTGGTTTTACGAGCGTAAATAATAGCGCACCAAAACATGCTCATTGGAATATTCGTGCCAACTGGATATTGAGTGAAGCAATTAAGTTGATGCCAAGTTCATCGTATTACGATCATAAAGACGTGCAACCAATGCGTGCCCTTGAGGCTGCATTATTCATGTGGGGTTATGATCTGACCAACTCAATCTAAGTCGTGCAGAATAGTTAATTATGCGTGATATCAATCCAAGCCTCCAATATCTTGCCATACTTGAGCTTATACCTCGTTATCCTAGTGGTATTACGGTCAAAGAGTTGTTGGCTAAGTTAGATTGCAGATATTCAGTGAATGGCCTAATAGATGATAAAAAAGAAAGAGCCGAGACTCGGAGGATTCAGAGGGTCTTGAATGCACTGTCAGAACACTACCCAATTGCTTCTAGTGAGGCTAGAACGCCAGAATGGTATTGGCTGGAAACAGCGCCTACGATGATGTATCCAGCTTTAGATCTAAATACAGCATTAATATTCTCTCTTGCGAGAAAATATTTGGAGCCGATAATTCCTGAAAGTTCTTCTAGAGATTTATTAAATATGTTTAACCGTGCGGAGGAGCGCTTTGGAAGTCAACGCATAACAGACAAAACAAATGGTGCATATTTTTGGCGAGATAAAGTGGCTATAGTTCCAACTGGAATTCCAAGAATTCTGCCGCGTATAAGTAGCAAAATAGAAAGCATTATTTATGATGCAGTACTGAATGAAAAAACTATTAAAATCAAATACCAAGCTTGGAACAAAACTCAAGTAAAAGAATATGTTGTTAGTCCCAATGGGTTATATGTAAGAAGCCAACTTATTTATTTGGTTGTTTTTAACCACGCCAATGAAAAAACGTTAAATTTTTTGATGCATAGGGTTAAAGAGGTTGAAGTAGTTCCAGACAAGTTTTACAAAATTGATAGTTTTAATTTGGAAAGATATGTAAGTGGTGGTGGGGTAAGATTTGCATTAGATGAGTCGGTACCCATAATTCATTTGCATATTAAGTTAGATGATCAGCCTTTGACTGGTTTAAGAGAATCTCCAATAAGTACTGATCAAGTGATTTTGCAAGAGGGTGAAAGCAGTTTTTCTTTAACTGCTACTGTCGAAAACACGCTTGAACTTAGGCAATGGTTGAGGTCACATGCTCACCATATTGAGGTGATCGCACCCCAAGAATTACGTAAAGAGTTCGCGAAGTCAGCTCAATCAATGATGCTTACCTACAGCAGATAAATATACTATCCGCTGTAGGAAGTTGCCATCTCTAGTGAAAGCCAATCGAATGTTTATTGCCTTCAGGCTTTATCGCGCATTCAGCGTTTAACCTGCCTAACAGTTCCCACGAGTCTTTGATGGGTCTGAATCTGGACTGACGCAATACGGTAGCAAAGTCACCCGGGGCAAGTGTATTCAGAAAGTTGAGTTTCTCTTGTACACTATTATCGAGATTAATCGATAGCCGCTTGGCGGTATCGCTAAATAAGCACCAGGCCTGAGATTTGTTCAGATGACCGAACTTTATTTTTAGATCGAATCTTCTCAATGCAGCAGAATCAAGACTACCCATCAGATTGGTTGAGCATATGAATACACCGTCGAAAGCTTCAATCTGCGTCAGCATTTCATTGACGCCAGAAACCTCCCAGCTTCGTTGCAGATTCTTCCTATCCTGCAAATAGGTGTCGGCCTCGTCGAGTAACAGTACTGCATTTTGTTGCGTTGCCTCATTAAACATTCTTGCCATATTTTGTTCACTTTCACCGATATATGGTGAAATGATATCTGAGGCTTTTTTTATCAGTAACTGCTTACCGGACATGTCTGCAATGTAGCGACCAAATGCAGACTTGCCGGTTCCCGGTGGACCATATAGGCAAATGCGAGCCTGACCTTTATCAATAACGCCTTCGCTTACTTCAGCAATATTGCAATCTGCATTTAGCATATCAACGTTGTAATCAAGCTCTATTCTCTCGGCTTTTCTGACAGGTCGTGTCATGTTCATGGCTTCTAAGCTATTACCAATGATTCTATGAATGGATTTGTCGGCATCTATTTTTGGATTAATTGTGCTGATTGCCCGTAATATGTTAGACGCACGCTCTATTGTTGCCGGAGGTAAATTCTCGCATTTCGACATTTCTTTTTTCCAACTATTAGTTACCGGCAACCCTTCTAGGTAGCTATCTAGAAGCATGGATCTTACCTCTTTAGGAGGCGCTGTCATTTCAATTACATAATCAAAGCGACGGATGAATGCTTTATCAATACCTGACAGTTTATTGGTCAGCCAGAATGCCGGCACCTGATTTTCTTCTAGTACCTTGTTGATCCAGGCTTTATTGCCGCTGTTGTTGCCATATTTTTCTAAGGTATCTGAACTCTGTAAGAATACGTCTTCAACTTCATCAAACAGGATGATGTTTTTTCTTTTATCATTAATCAAATTTTGAGCTGCCTTATAAGCCCTGAATCTATCTGCACCTTTTAAAGGTTCGCCAGATTTACCTTCAAAGCCTATTTCATACAAGGCGCTTTTTGTAAGTTTAGCTATCATTTTTGCAAACTCGGTCTTACCTACCCCGGGTGGGCCATAGACGAGAATATTGGTGCCACCCTTCTTGTTTGTATGAACAACGTTCAGATATTGATGAAGCAGTTCCACATCTTCATTCAAATGTGGGAAATGTTGTCTGGTCAATTTAGCCGGTACTGATAGACGAAAGTTATTACGGAACATCTCAATAGGTTTGGTTGTAGGTGCATCTACGTTGTCAATCAGGCCATTCAAGATGCTGACTTTTGAGTCAAAAGAGTAATATGAACCTGGCTCTATGGTTAACAGGCCAGTCTTTGAAAGTAAACCGTCATGTCTGAATGCCTGAGTAACCAGATTAGGGTCAAGTTTCAGGCAGCATGCGTATAATCTGGAGATTACTGAAGGTTTGTTTAAGCCCAGCAAGTCTATTGCATCGTACATGATTGGGTTTGTTTTAACTAAAACCGTGAAGTGTAGGATGGCACTTTCAGTTGCGCTTAATGATAATGTTTTAGCTAACTTGCCAATGTTATTTGAGAGCACCGTATTTCTTGGAAGCCCTGAGCCTTTTTTATTGAAAAGCTTATACATAAAGAATATTTTGTTTCGAGCTGCTTGATAGTCATAATCTTCATATGCAAATTGCTGCAGACTTAGAAAGTCAGCGATTTCATTGGAATCGAAATAATGCTTTCCTATAAATTTTGCGTTACCGCCCATCTCAACCAGTATTCTTAATATCCACAACTGGATCGCTCTTTTCTCTTTATACTTGGTAATGCTTTCAGTGCTAAATACCTTGCTTGTGTTTTTTTCTGTCATAAATCAAATTCCTTTTAAAAGTTTGATGAATGGATAAATAGGACATCTTTTGGATGTCACATTAGTTTTCCGGATTGTTAAAGAGCGCAATGTGTTAAACCACTTCATCATTGATGAAATAATTGGATATAGCCAAATGATTAAATCTGTTGTGTTAGTAAGTGAATATGTGTGATGTGAAAGATTGTTATTGTGGCATTACATGGCGACAAATAATGTCGTAATAATTGGATATTATGTGTACAGATGTTTTAAGGTCGTTAATAAGTAGGTAAGTAATTACGGGAGTTTGGTACAGCAATTAGTTGGTCTTGCATAATCAATAACAATAAGGGAACTGCATGCGCACATTTTCAAAATCAAAGATTCTGGCTTATCGTCAATGCCCAAAGCGTCTGTGGCTGGAAGTACATCAGCCGGAGTTGCGTGAGGATTCCACGGCGACTCAGGCAAGCTTCCAAATTGGGTTTCAGGTGGGAGATATTGCACACCGCATATATGATGAGGATGGAAAAGGTGCGCTAATTGATGTGCAAACCGAAGGCTTCAATCGCGCATTTGCTCATAGTGCTGAGTTGCTAGAAACCCCGCAGCCAATATTCGAGGCTGGTTTCTCTGCTGGAGGCGCACTTGCTTTTGCCGATGTGATGCTGCCGATAGATAACGAGGGCAAGCTTTCGTGGCGGATGGTTGAAGTAAAATCTTCAACGAGTGTGAAAGATTATCATCGTGATGATGCAGCTGTTCAGGCATTTGTTGCCAAGACAGCAGGGGTTCCTCTCGTATCAATTGCGCTGGCGCATATCGATAGCTCATGGGTGTATCCAGGAAATGAAAGTTATCAGGGATTGTTAAAAGAAAATGATCTAACTACCGAGGCTTTTTCCAGAGGTGATGAAGTGCAAGGATGGATTTCATCAGCTCAAAAAGTAGTCAATGAAATGACAGAGCCGGCAATAGCAATCGGTGACCATTGTAATTCACCCTATGAGTGTAGTTTTTATGCTTATTGCAGCAAGGATGAGCCTAAAGCCGAGTTCCCTATAAACTGGCTGCCAAGATTTGCTGCTACAAAAATAAAAGAGCTTGCGGGGCAGGGTATCAATGATCTTAGAAACACACCTGACGACCTGCTTAATAGTAAGCAACAGCTTGTAAAAGATTGTACTTTATCCAATAAGGTGTTTTTTGATGCAGAGGGTGCATCGGCTGACCTTGCCAAGTATCAGTTGCCTGCCTATTTTCTCGATTTTGAGACTATCCAGTTTGCCGTGCCCATCTGGAAAGGCACCCGACCCTACCAGCAGATTACATTTCAGTTTAGTCTGCATATTATTAAGTCAACTGGAGTCCTAGAACACATCGAGTTTCTGGATATCACGGGTAAAGACCCATCAGAGTCTTTTGCCAAAGCATTGATTGAGGCATGCGGTGATAATGGCCCCATATTTGTATACAACGCTGGATTTGAAACTGCGCGTATTCGCGAACTGGCAGAGCGTTATCCGCAGTTTAGTAATCAACTGCTAGCGATTAATGTGCGCGTTGTGGATTTGCTACCGATTGCCCGCAAACGGTACTATCACCCTAGTCAGCAGGGTAGTTGGAGTATTAAAAAAGTGTTGCCTGCGGTTGTTCCGGAACTACGTTACGATAGCCTTGATGGTGTTCAGAATGGAGGTATGGCAATGGGGGCGTTCTTGGAGAGTATTCATCCGGACACCAGTGCTGAGCGCAAGGCGCAAATCGAACAGCAGCTTCTTGAGTATTGCAAGTTAGATACTTATGCGATGGTTAGACTGTGGCAGGTATTTTCAGGACGCAATGATCTGAGGCTAACGTAGCAGTGCAATGATGAATTTGCCTTGGCTAGGATTCTATTCCTAGCGGTAAATTTCGTCTTGATGAACCATTAATATTTAATTCCAGGGGACTCGATTGCTTATACTCAGGTGTACCAAGAAGGTTCAGGATTACTTGTCACTTTCCACAGCAGATATGGCTGATAATCAGGAGCAATCAAATACTTTGCTTGGACCATGGTATGTCAATCAGATCACAATAGACCAGCGCAAAGTTTTCCTGTTCATGAATGAAAAACGCTACTTTCATGCATCACGATTGGAGCGAGAAAAACAAAAACACTCAGACATGATTTGCCATCGATATTCATGCAACAGTTTTCTCAGTTAATGGGACTGATGGAGCTGCCACTCGAGGAGTCCAACCAAATCATGGATGATTATTTCTTATCAGGATTTCGTAGAACCGGCAGCTGAATCACCTCACTTTACCACTCTTGTTTTTTGATATTCACACTTACTGATTGCTACGATGATGTCTGATTCGTAAGGGTTGTAACTAGCGGCGTCCACGTTTTCATTGCAAAATCAAGTAATGCTTGCTTGCGTGAATCAATTGCCTCTTTGTCCCATTTTAATGACTTCCCAGATTTTGTTGCATAATCCCTAAGTTCATTCTGTGATACTAAGGGCGCAGATTGAAAGCTTGCCACTTTCTCTGGAAATGCAGAATTTCCTTTTGAAGCATTGGGGGAGTGACAGTCCAAGACCAAATTGCCAATAGAGTGAAGAAATTTCTCTCTAAACTCTGTTGCACCACGTCCGCCATAAGGATCAATCGTAGCTAGAGAATAATTTATTTGGTCATCTGATTTCTGAGCAGCAATATGTTCTATAGAAAAACGTGTAGTAGTAGATGTTGAAAAGTAATCTTTCAGTGTTAACTTTGGAAAATGCTTACCGGGCTGAGTTCTCAAGTAATTTTCATATCTCCAGTAAAAATAACGTGCGTCTGCTCCTTGATAGTAAAATTCCGGGTCATTTAGGCCTAAATCAAAGCGGTTGCTTAGATCTCTCCATGATTTTGATTTTTCATTCATTATGTTAGCTAGAGATAAATAATCACCATTAAATAGCCTTGCTAATTTGAACAAATCATCTTCGCCTGAGCCCGACTTCATCCCGATTATTGCATATGCACGCATACAAAATATCTCAAGTGATCTTGTAGCTAATTCAAATTCATACTCATTCTTTTCATATTTGCTCAATTTTAGAAGTATTGGCCAGAAAGGTGCCAACCTGTTTAGTGCAAATAGGTCTGTTAGAGCTCGATATTGTTCTGTATCAATTTTATTAAGCACTTTTAGTACTTGAGAAAAAGCAGCCTCAAGACCAACTGCGATGTCTAGAATTTCAGTAATGTGGTTATCGACCCATTCTTCTTCGTTTATGATTGGTTTTGTCAGTGAATCTTTTAAATATGTATGTGCATGAACTTTATTTTCCTGCCACCATGGCCAAGGAGAATATGCTATGGCGTACCATCTTAAGATGTCATCTTCTGTACCGTTCCAAAATGGGGAGTCTTCAATCTTCTCGTAGGTCCTAAATAATCTCTCAAACAAGCCTTGAACTATTCGTATTTGCTGATCAGGTTCTGATGCAGCTAGAAAAATTCTATGCATTAAATATGCTTTTAAAGACTCAAGATTAGTTAATCGCTTGCCTCTATCATTTTGCAATTCGAATATTTGCGTTGCCTCTCCAGGGGATGAGACTGTGAAAGGGATAACCAAGGCACTAGAAATTTTTTCGCACAGTCCAAAAGCATGGTCTATTGTTTTGTTTTGAAGATAGTTGCAGAATTTTTCATAAGCATTTAATAGGCGCTTTTGAGACAATGTTTCACAATAAGCATCTTTGCCTCTTTTACTTGATATTGCTTCATGAAAAAAAGCCAGATCGGAATCAACAGTTTCGAACTTTCTTATTCCGGCATCTTTATCGTAAAGATATTTTCTGGATAACAATCCATGCGATTTTTGCTCACTTTCGGATAAATCCTGCTCATCTAAATAGTGTACGATTGAATGAAAAAAGAGTGAAAGCGTTGTTAATCGTTGTTGTCCATCAACCACATTGATTACAGGCCATCCGTTACGAGTGTCGCCTGTTAATTCGAGTAAAAGTGTTCCGTAGAAATAGGGTTTTCCTGCCGGGTGCTGTTCTAGATCTTTAATAAACTGATTTATTTGTGAATCTAGCCAAGCATAAGATCGTTGATATGCCGGAACTTTAAGAATTTGTTCTTGTGCAAAGAATGCACCTACTGTGCTTGTTTGGGTCATGCTTAGGGTCCTGTTTTTAATTTTTATACCTAGATTAGTCTAGCATGTAAATTAACTTATTATCAGCATGCCTCAGTGTTATTTAACATGAATAAACTGAATCGCCACTAGTTTATTAGACCTTCGATATTCATAGGATTCATCGCACCATCTCGAAATAGGTACTCGTCATACCAGACGCGGCCGCCAAAAAAGTTTTCATGATCCATTAAGCACTGAACCCAACCTCCAGGGTACTTTTCCTCAATCTCAGATATAGGCACAATAAAGTTAATAAACTCTAATTGAATTGTCATTATTTCAGATTCATTATATTGTTATTGAAACTGTTCTTATCAAAGCTCTTGAAACTACTGGATTGAGATAAGCTTTCTTAGCCCAAGCGGAACAAATACGCGCTTATCAAAAAATGAAACATTGTTCCTTTGCTCTATCTCGGTCAATTTAAAATATAAAGCAAGAAATTCTG
>Ga0066407_1000180_pt1 | contig 11016 bp, 6 predicted proteins | sample LakWasMeta9_HOW4_2_FD_59494 | JGI IMG/M metagenome (GOLD analysis project Ga0066407, IMG submission 59494) | Freshwater sediment methanotrophic microbial communities from Lake Washington under simulated oxygen tension - Sediment Metagenome 9_HOW4 | ecosystem: Environmental > Aquatic > Freshwater... | reverse complement strand
ACAAAAATTCGTTTCAAAAGACATGTCCTAAATTAGGGGGTGAGTTGATTGGCCGGATGAACCGGATATGCCACAACCCCGCTAATTATCAAAGACGGGGTTGGGTATTGAAAAGTAAGGCGAGTTTTAAGCTGCGCTTACTTGTGATGCTTGTGGGCCTTTAGGGCCTGATTCTACGTCAAACTTAACTGCTTGGCCTTCGGCCAATGTGCGGTAGCCGCCGTCGCTTGCGATTGCAGAAAAGTGTACAAACACGTCTGCACTACCATCGCTAGGAGAAATAAAACCAAAACCTTTTGCTTCGTTAAACCACTTAACAGTACCTGTTGCCATATAAATTACCTATATAAATCAATGAAAATGTTTGATTGCAAATCATGCCGGGCAATTTAAAAAGAAAAGCGAATGGAATTTCTGAAAAGTGCTGAATAACATGAAAAATTTAAGTATAAGCCTCGCGTTTGTGCGGAGTGCTGTCTACTGGCTATCATTATAGAGGCTAATTCCCAGTATAGCCATTGATAATTTAGAGCGAGTGCTTTACAACAAAAATAAAAACGGAAACTTAACGTGGACGTTTATTGACAACCAAATCAGTCATGATAGTCCCTGCGATAGAAACTGTTGTGGTGCCGGTCGTCGCCATCATTATGAGAGCGACTGTTTCCGTATTTAAGGCGGTTGTTATCATTCGAAGAGTGATCATGGTCCCTGTCATGCTGATGACTATGGCCTTGATAATTACTGCCCCAGCGTGGCCTGATATTGTATTGATCATGATGGTGAGGATGTGGAGAATAGGTGTTTTCATGACGATAGCCATTATCATAGTGATCCGGCCTTTCGCCGTAATAGTTTCTGTGCATAATGGTATAGCCGCTGCTATAGGCAGTGTTACTGGGATAATACGCGTATTGATGTGGATCATGGGCGCAAGCGCAGAGCAGTAGCGTAGAACCGATGAGCAGCATTTTTTTAGTGATTGAATTCATTTTTATAGCCCATGATAGTTAACCCGAACTAAAGATTATCTGTAGGTCGCTGAATGCTGAATGAACCGACATTGTTACCGCTAAATACAGCCGGTAATCACACCGACACAATCAAAAGGAACAAAATGGACTACCAAGTAGTTGACGCACGCATCACTCCTGTAGGCCGTTTGGATGTGCTGTCCAAGGCCGAAGTAACCAAACTGCTCGACACCAGTCAGGGCGGGTTGTATCGGTTGTTCCGCAATTGCTCGCTTGCGGTATTGAATAGCGGCAGCACTATAGATGACGGCAAAGAGCTGCTGGAACGCTATCCCGATTTTGACATATGCGTCGTTCAGGAACAGCGCGGAATTAAGCTGGATGTCAAGTCGGCTCCCGCCCATGCTTTTGTCGACGGGATAATGATCAAAGGCATCAATGAGCATTTGTTTGCGGTATTGCGCGACATTATTTATGTCAGTGACGAGATCAATAATAATCCGATATTTAATCTGGACACTTCGGACGGCATCAGCAGCGCTGTATTCCACATCTTGCGCAATGCCAAGATTTTACGCCCGATGACTAACCCGAACATGGTGGTCTGCTGGGGCGGGCATTCAATCAGCCGTAAAGAGTACGATTACAGCAAGACGGTCGGCCACGAAATGGGGCTGCGCGGCCTTGATATCTGCACCGGCTGCGGGCCCGGCGCGATGAAAGGCCCAATGAAAGGCGCGGCTGTCGGGCATGCCAAGCAGCGCATAAAAAACGGCCAATATTTAGGCATCAGCGAACCCGGCATCATTGCGGCCGAATCGCCCAATCCTATCGTCAACGAGCTGGTGATTTTGCCGGATATTGAAAAGCGCCTGGAAGCTTTTGTCCGTACCGGGCATGGCATTGTGGTGTTTCCCGGCGGCGTGGGTACCGCAGAAGAAATACTTTATATCCTCGGTATTCTGTTGCATCCTGACAATAAAGACATGCCGTTTCCGCTGATATTTACGGGTCCGGATTGTTCGAAGAATTACTTCAAGGAAATAGACAAATTTATTGCCAGCACCTTGGGTGAATCCGCGCAGCAACGATACAAAATCATCATTGACGATCCTGTGCAGGTCGCTAAGGAAATGCTGGCCGGTATTAAGCAGGTACGCGAGTTTCGTAAAGAAACCGGGGACGCCTATTATTTCAACTGGCTGCTTAAGGTCGATCACGTGTTTCAACAGCCGTTCACACCTACCCACGCCAACATGAGCAGTCTGGCTTTGCACAAAGACCAGGAACCCCATCATCTGGCCGCCAATCTGCGTCGTGCGTTTTCCGGTATTGTCGCGGGCAACGTAAAAGACGAAGGCATACGCGCTATCGAAAAACACGGGCTTTTTGAAATTCACGGCGATGAAGACATCATGGCATTGATGGATTCCTTATTGGCCTCATTTGTCGTGCAACACCGCATGAAACTGCCGGGCAAAAAATATACGCCGTGTTATAAGATCATCAAATAGTATCATTCACCACGGAGGACACGAAGAACACAGAGATTTGAATATAAGTACTAAATTTTTAGCTAAGGTTCAAAGCCGGAGTGCAGGCTTCGCCGGCATGGATGCTGGCGAGGGGCGTGAGCAGGAGCGGAAGCTTCGCCTGCTTTGCAAGCAGAGCTTGCACTCCAAAACACAAGAAAACTTTAGCTCAATCATTTATTACTGCATCCGAAAGAATCATTGCTCTTCCTTCGTGTTCTTCGTGTGCTCCGTGGTTCATCAATTTATCTCATAACATGAAAGTCATTCTGACCGAAAAACCCTCCGTCGCCCGCGACATCGCCAAATGCCTGAACATCAACGCCAAGCGCGACGGCTATTTCGAGGGTAACGGCTATCAAATCACTTGGGCGTTCGGCCATCTGGTCGAATTAAAGGAACCGGACGACTATGACAAATCATGGAAACGCTGGTCGTTGGATTCCCTACCCATCATTCCGGAGCAATTCGGCTTAAAAGCCAAGGGCGACGCTTCGGCGCAAAAACAGCTGAATACCATCAAAAAGCTGTTCAAGGCCGCCGATGAAATCATCTGCGCGACCGACGCGGGACGGGAAGGAGAGTTGATATTCAGGTATATCTTGACCTGGAGCGGGTGTCTGAAAAAACCGTTTAAACGCTTGTGGATCAGCTCCTTGACTGACGATGCGATACGCAGCGGCTTTACAAAATTGCAAGAAGGCCATGCTTACGACGGCCTGTATCGCGCCGCCAAATGCCGCAGCGAGTCGGACTGGATTGTCGGCCTGAATGCCACGCGGCTATATACGCTCAAGTTCGGTGGACAAGGCAGCCTATGGACGATAGGCCGGGTGCAAACGCCGGTGCTGGCGCTGATCGTGCAAAAGGATGCGGAAATCAGCAATTTCAAGCCCAAGGATTTTTGGGAATTGCACACTTTGTACCGGGAGGCCGATTTTCAATATGTCGGTGGTCGGTTTGATAATAAAACCGATGCTGAAGCCTTGCTAAGCCAAATCGTCGGGCAGGATTTCCGGATTACCGACGTGAAGGGCAAGAAGGAAACGCTGAGTCCGCCGTTATTGTACGATCTGACCGATCTGCAAAAAGACATGAGCATTCGCTACGGCCTCACCGCCGATCAAACCTTGAGTGCCGCCCAGCAGTTGTACGAGAAAAAACACATCACCTATCCGCGTACCGACAGCCGTTATCTAAGCAATGACATGAAGCCGGGCATGAAGCCCTTATTGGCGAAATTACGCATTAAATTCGAGCAGCAAATCGAGCCGCTCGATCTGGACAAACTGGCGCTGAGCAGCCGTATCTTCAATGACGCCAAAGTAAGCGATCACCATGCGATCATCCCCACAACCGCATTGCCGGGTTCGCTATCGGGCAATGAAACCAAAGTCTACGAGGCGATAACCCAGCGCTTTATTGCCGCGTTTTACCCGCCTTGCATCAAGCAGATTACTACTGTTTTGGGCAGTGTTGCGGGAGAGACTTTAGTCTCGACAAGCGCGGCTAAAGCCGCTTCCACAATAAACTTCAAAACCACCGGCACGATCATCGAATCGCCCGGCTGGCAGGTCTTGTACAAAAACGATGCGCCGAGTCAATCCGATAAAACGCAAAAAATCCTACCTAATTTTGTAAAGGATGAAACCGGCCCGCAGCAGCCTTCGATCAATCAGGGCAAAACCACGCCGCCCAAACCTTATAACGAAGCGAGTTTGCTGAGCATCATGGAATCGGCCGGCAAGACCTGCGATGACGAACAGCTCAAGGAGGCGCTAAAGGAAAAGGGCCTAGGCACACCGGCAACAAGAGCCTCGATTATTGAGGTGCTCATCAAGCGCAACTATATCCAGCGGCAAAAAAAGACCCTGATCAGCACCGAGTCCGGTCGGCACTTGATCTCGATTATCGCCGATGACAGACTGAAGTCGGCAGCCATGACCGGCGAATGGGAAGCCAAGCTCAAAAAAATAGAACATAACGATTATGACCCCGACCGGTTCATGGCCGAAATCATCCAGTTTACGCAAAAAATTAAAGATGAATCGGATCGGCCGCTTTATGACCCAAGCCGTTTGGGCGACTGCCCGTTGTGCGGACACTCAGTGATCGAAGGCAGAAAAGGCTATGGTTGCAGCGATTGGAAAGCCGGTTGCCAATTTGTATTATGGAAGGAAATATACGGTGTGCCGATCTCGAAGGACATGGCCTCTCAATTGCTGCAAAACGGCCGAACCCTGCAAAGTTACGCCATCAAGCCGGTCGATGAAGTGTTTAATGCGCAACTGACCCTCAATAAACAAGGTGAAATCGGTTATGTCAAAGCCGAAAAGGTGCCGCTGCGGTTAGCCAAAGAAGCCATTGGCGATTGCCCGCTCTGCAACGGCAAAATCATTGAAACGGCAAAAGCCTATAGTTGTAGCGAATGGCGCAACGGCTGCAAGATGACCATATGGAAAACCGTCGCCCATAAAAAAATCACCGCAACGATGGCTAAAAAATTACTCAGTAATGGAGAGACGGGCATGATAAAAGGCTTCAAGTCCGGAAAAGGCACGGAGTTTGAAGCCAACCTGAAGCTGGTCGATGGTAAGATTGAAATGGCTTTTGGCGAGCGTTAACAGCCTTGCAATCTTGAGTTTTCCTATTTTAGAACAGCTTCGGAAGGGCGGATGTAATATATAATTATTGCACATCAATGACGGCATCTTTTTCCTCTCTAGCAGGGAGAGGCGATATAAAAACGGGTTTTGAAGTCAACAGCCCATCAATTAACAGGAGCCCTTCATGGGTAAAGCAACTGCCGTTCCCCCCGGCCCATTCTCTAAGACCGTCACTACGGGTCTTGCTCCCTTCTTTACCGACAGATTACTGCCTATTATCGGCATAGGCGCTTCGGCCGGTGGGCTTGAAGCGCTCGAACGGTTTTTTCATCATGTACCTGATAACATGGGGATTGCTTTCGTCGTCATTCAGCATCTTGACCCCAATCAAAAAGGTATGATGCCGGAATTACTGCAACGCACCACGGCGATGACGGTATTGGAAGCCCAAAATCGTATGAAGATAAGACCGGATTGCATTTATGTAAATCCTCCGAATAAAGAGCTGTCCATCCTGCAAGGCGTGCTTCATTTGCACGACCTGGCTGAACCGCGCGGGTTGCGGCTGCCTATTGATAGTTTTTTCTGTAGTCTGGCTGAAGACCGGCGCGATCAAAGCATCGGTATCCTGCTTTCAGGTATGGGGTCTGATGGTACGCAAGGCTTGCGCATCATCAAGGAAAAATCCGGCTTAGTGATGGTGCAGAATCCTGCCGAAGCCAAATTTGACAGTATGCCGCGTAGTGCTATTGGCGCCAATTTAGCCGATGTGATCGGCACTGCGGCAGAACTGGCAGCCTATATCTGTCATTATTTCCAGCAATCGTCCAAAGATACTTTGGCCTGCTCAGAGATATTGGAAGATATTTCTTTGAGCGCTTTGGACAAAATTATCGTTTTGCTACGCGTCCGGACCGGGAATGATTTTTCGTTATATAAAAAAAGTATGCTTTATCGTCGTATTGAAAGACGTATGGCGCTGCACCAGCTCGAGCATATATCCACTTACATCCATTATCTGCGTGAAAACCCGCAAGAGCAGGATTTGTTATTCAAGGAGTTATTGATCGGTGTTTCCAGCTTTTTCCGAAGTCCGGGGATATGGAATACTCTAAAGGCTGACGCCATATCCGAGCTGCTGACAAACTATCCTGACGGTAAAACAATAAGGGCCTGGATACCGGCCTGTTCCACCGGAGAGGAAGCCTATACCTTGGCAATGACCTTTATCGAAGCGATCGAACAAGCCAAGCCTCAAGCTCTCTATTCGTTACAGATTTTTGCTACGGACCTTGATGCCGATGCGATAGCTCATGCACGCAAGGGAATATACTCGGACAATAGCGTTGCCGATGTTTCATCGGAGCGTCTGACCCGCTTCTTTGACGTTGAAAACAGCGGCTATCGGGTAAAAAATGAAATCTGCGAAATGATTATTTTTGCGCAGCATAATATTATCAATGATCCGCCGTTTACTCGGCTGGATATAATAAGCTGCCGTAACCTGCTCATTTATTTTTCCGTTGAGTTACAGGAAAAATTGTTGTCGCTATTTCATTATGCGCTAAATCCGTATGGCTTACTGTTACTGGGTTCAGCTGAAAACACCGGTAATTTCAGTCATCTTTTTACTCCATTAACGGTTAAAGCACGGATTTACCGGCGTATTGACAATCCTTTACCGAAGCCTGAAGTGGATTTTCCGAATAAGCATTTTACCGCTCGGTCTGCTGTCAAGCAGGCACAGCAGGCCGAGCAAGCGGTTGATCATGCCAATCTGCAACAACTGATGGATCAATTGTTGCTTACGCATTATGCTCCGGCAGCGGTGCTGGTTAACGCCGATGGCGACATCCTCTATTTTAGCGGCCATACCGGCAAGTATCTGGAGCCTTCTACCGGAAAAGCCAATCTGAACATCTACGCGATGGCGCGCGATGGATTACGCCAAGCACTGACAGGGTCGATCCGTCTGGCGTTGCAGAACAATAAAGCAGTACACCTGGACGGTCTGCAAGTAACCGGCGAAGACGACAAGGTGCATACCGTTAATGTGATTGTGCAAGCTATCGAGCAGGTGCAGTCATTACGCGGCAAGGTCATTATCGTGTTTACCTATGTCGCAACAACACGCATCCGCAAGCGCACCGCCCAGCTACCCCAGTCGGAGGCACTGCAGCAGGCCCAGCTGGAAGTACAGACTTTGCGCGATGAAACATTTTTCTTGCGGGAAGAAATCAAAGCCAGCCATGAAGAGCGTCAGTCGGCCATTCAGGAAATGCTTATTTCCAAAGAAGAAATGCAGTCAGTGAACGAGGAAATACTGACTGTGAACGCGGAACTGCAAACCAAACTGGATATGTTGCAGTGGGCGAACAACGACATGCAGAATTTGCTGAACAGCACCGAAATCGCCACAGTGTTTCTCAACAATAAACTGCATTTACGGCGCTTTACTGCTCATACCACACAGATATTCAGACTGCTGCCTCAAGACGAAGGACGACCTTTATCCGATATCGTGACCGATCTGGACTATCCGTTGTTGCAAAAAGACGCAATAGAAGTGTTGCGAACGTTGGTGGTTTCGGATAAACAAATCCAGACTCATGACGGACGCTGGTTTGATGTGCGCATCATGCCATACCTCACGATGAATAATATAATAGATGGCGTGGTGATCACGTTTGTTGACATTAGTCTGACCAAAAACCTTGAGTTGGCACTGAATGAACATGCGATTGTAGCGATTACAGACCGGAAAGGCGCAATCACCTATGTGAATGACAAGTTCTGCGCTATCTCCAAATATTCGCGCGAGGAACTGATCGGGCAGGATCACCGGCTCATCAATTCGGGCTATCATCCCAAGGAATTCATGCATAATCTGTGGCGAACTATTGGACATGGGCATGTTTGGAAAGGAGAAATCCGTAACCGCGCCAAAGACGGTTCTGTTTATTGGGTAGACACCACTATCGTTCCTTTTCTTAATGAGAAAGGCAAGCCGTATCAGTATGTGGTTATCCGCACAGTCATTACGCGCCATAAGATAAAAGCTGGCTCTGCGCAGCAGGAAAATTTGGACACAGATAATAATTCCGATTCCGGAATATATCTGTAGTAGTTTTCCTCGTTCCCACGCGCCGCGTGGGAATGCATTGCGGGACGCGCCGCGTCCCGATTCGTCCGACCTGTATTTAACCGTGACTCGCGGCGCAGCGCGCCTTGACCGCATTCCCACGCGGCGCGTAGGAACGAGAAAATTTTTAGCCTTTAGCCTTTAGCCTCATCAGCTTAATCCGTGCCATCGGTGTTCTGTTTTCTCTATGTGCTGACTAATTACAAAAAATGTTTTATTTTTAACCTCTCATGTTTAAAGCTCCTTAGAGTGAATGACTTCAGTTAAAATGTTGGGTATTTATGATGTGCAGAGATAACGAGTGATTAAAAGAATCAAGCCTTTTATCGACACCGACAACCTACGTCGACAGGCAGAACAACAGCTTGCCCAACAACAGTCAACAGTAGCCTATGTTGAAATGGATGCAAAAAAACTGCTGCACGAATTACAGGTTCATCAGATCGAGCTGGAAATGCAAAACGAGGAGTTGCTCTTAGCACGAGCTCAGGCGGAAGCGAGACTGGAGCGTTACACCGAACTCTATGACATGGCGCCGGTCGGTTATCTTTCGCTGGCGCGCGACGGCACTATCCATCAGCTCAATCTCAAGGCTGCCAGACAGTTGGGAATATTCCGCGCACAGTTAAAACAGCAACGTTTTTCAAGTTTCATCAGTGTCGATTCTTTGCCTGTTTTCAACGAGTTCCTGTCCGTCGTATTTACCGATAAGACGACTCAAAGCTGTGAGCTGATTTTACTTCCTGCCGACCGGAGCCCAACGCTGGTTGTACATATCGAAGCCATTGCCGATGAGGACGAACAGATATGCCGGATGGTACTCGTCGATATTACCGAGCGTAAAGGTAATGAAGAGAAGCTGAAGCTGGCCAACTTGGTCTATCAGGCGATTGGCGAGGCGATCATGGTGGCCGATGCCGATAACCGGATTGTCACTGTTAATCCGGCCTTCACGGAACTAACCGGTTACTCATTGCAGGAGGCTATAGGCCAGTCCACAGCATTGCTTAAGTCAGGAGATCAAAACGAAGCGTTTTACCAGATTATGTGGCATGCCCTGGAAACAACCGGGCATTGGCAGGGTGAAATATGGAACCGGCGTAAGAACGGCGAAAAATACCTGGAATGGTTAACGATTAATACTGTTTACGATGAGCAAGATAATGTACGGCACAGAGTCGCAACATTCTCGGATATCACCGATCAGAAACATGCGGAACAAACCATCTGGCAACAGGCCAACTTCGACTCATTGACCGGACTGCCCAACCGCCATATGTTTTACGAACGGCTGGCGCAGGAGATGAAAAAATCCAGGCGCATGGGCCTGCCGTTGGCATTGCTGTTTCTCGATCTCGATCATTTCAAGGATGTTAACGATACGCTGGGACACGGCAAAGGCGATCTACTGCTCAAAGAGATGGCGCAACGGCTGCTCAGTTGCGTGCGGAGCACCGATACCGTCGCACGCTTGGGCGGCGATGAATTCACTATTATTCTGCCTGAATTACAAGAGCAAGACAGTATTGAACGTCTTGCTCAGGACATCCAGTGCCGGCTTACTAAACCCTTCGAGTTAGCGGACGAAATTGCTTATGTATCAGTCAGTATCGGCATCACCTTATTTCCGGAAGATACCGATGACATCGACACGCTGATAAAAAATGCCGATCAAGCTATGTATGCGGCAAAGGATCAAGGCCGTAACTGTCGCCATTATTTCACCATCTCAATGCAGGAAGCCGCACTGGCTAGAATGCGGTTGATCAATGATCTGCGCAGTGCATTGTCTGAATCCCAGTTCTGGCTTGCTTACCAACCGATTGTAGAGTTAAGTCTCGGTACTATCCATAAAGCAGAGGCGCTGATTCGCTGGCAACATCCGACTCGAGGTTTAATCAACCCGGCTGAATTTATTCCGGTCGCCGAAGCCACCGGCATGATCATCGACATTGGTGAATGGGTATTTCGCGAGGCCGCAAAACAAGCGGTGCAATGGTGCACGGAGCACCATCACGATTTTCAGATCAGCATTAATAAATCGCCTGTGCAATTCCAAAAAGAGGGGAGCGGGCACCTTGCCTGGTTCGAGCATCTGAGCGAACTCGGTCTGTCTGGACAAAATATAGTCGTAGAAATCACCGAGGGCTTGCTGATGGATGCCGGGCCTATAATTACAAGCCAGCTGTTGGCTCTGCGCGATGCCGGTGTTCAAGTATCGCTGGATGACTTCGGTACCGGCTATTCTTCATTGTCTTATTTACAAAAATTCGACATTGATTATCTCAAGATTGACCAGTCGTTTACCCGTAACCTCAGTCCCACTGCCAATGACCTGGCGCTGTGCGAAGCTATCATTGTGATGGCTCATAAATTGGGCATCAAGGTTATCGCAGAAGGCATAGAAACGCAGGAGCAATGCGATTTACTGATCGCTGCCGGTTGTGATTATGGACAAGGTTACCTGTTTTCAAGACCGGTAGCCGCTGATGAATTTGAGAAGCTACTGGTTGCCTTCTGAGGCTAGAGCAAATCTCGGTTATCTAAGATCACTGCCATTGTTAAACTCTATCTACTGAGCAGTAGGCACTTGCAGTGGCACGGAAACAACGTAACGCATCAAGACGGGAAGCTCTAGCTTCCGATACTGAATTCCCAAGCTGGAGCTCTCGTCGTTATACACAACGCTGTTCAAGAGCCGACATGGTACCGGACAGCCGCTGTAGGGCGTGCCGTGCGCGCCTTATACCCAGAGGGCATAA
>Ga0066407_1000155_pt1 | contig 12183 bp, 8 predicted proteins | sample LakWasMeta9_HOW4_2_FD_59494 | JGI IMG/M metagenome (GOLD analysis project Ga0066407, IMG submission 59494) | Freshwater sediment methanotrophic microbial communities from Lake Washington under simulated oxygen tension - Sediment Metagenome 9_HOW4 | ecosystem: Environmental > Aquatic > Freshwater... | reverse complement strand
ATGTTCCAGCCAGATGATGCGGTTGCAGACCTGTAACAGCTGTTCTTTAGAGTGGCTTGCGATCACGAGAATGCTGGTTTTATCCACCAGTTCGTGCATGCGTGTCCTGGCTTTTTCCTTGAAACCCTCATCGCCGACCGATAGCCATTCATCCATGAGCAGTATCTGCGGGTGGACAATGGTGGATACCGCAAATGCCAGGCGCAGATGCATGCCGGAGGAATAGGTGCGTACCGGCATGTCTGCAAAACCGCCCAGCTCGGAAAACTCGATGATCTCATCAATGTTTTGATTGATCACGGCCTTGCTCAGGCCAAGCAGGCTGCCGCGGATGTAGATGTTTTCCCTGCCGGTGGCTTCGTGGTCGATGCCAAGTGATATATCGATTAACGAACCGATCTCACCGTTAATTTTCACGTTGCCTTGGGATGGAAAGTAAACGCCGGAGAGCAGGCGCAGCAGCGTGCTTTTCCCCGCGCCGTTGTGGCCGATAATGCCGACGCGGTCGCCATCCTGCAGCGTGAAAGTCAGGTTCTCAAGCGCCCGAACCAGCACGCGCCCTTGCTGGTCTGTATTAAGCTGGCCGCCGGTCGCCACTTTAATCAGGTGGTTCTTTAATGAACGGCTATTGGCGTTATAGATCGGGAAGTCAACACTGACATTATTAAACTCAATTCTGGCCACTCGGGTATCCTCTGAATCAAAGCCAATAAGGGATGCGGCGTCTGTAATTGCCGTAGAAGGCGAGCGCCAGCACCGAGCCTATGACTGCCATGGCGATTGAAACCAGCCAGTTGGTTGCAGTTGGCATGGTTCCTAGCAGCGGCGCACGCATAATCTCAACAAGATGGAAAACGGGGTTCAGGTCCAGCAAATAGCCGCTGACATGGGCGGAGATGGTTTTAGGCATCCAGATGATCGGTGTCAGATAAAACGTGACCTGAATCAGGCTCCCCACCATTTGCGGCATGTCACGGTAACGGGTGCAGATGGTTGCCAGTATCAGTGCGACCCAGGTCAGGTTGATCGTTGCCAGAATAAACCCCGGAACACTCAATAACGCAACCAGTCCCAGCGGTTTGCCGACAATGATCAGCACGATGGGGAATATCACGATGTTGTGTGCCAGGATCAATATATTGCGCCAGACCATGCGCAATATATGCACAAACAATGGGATCGGCAGCTGTTTGATGATATTTTCTGCGACGATAAAACCGGTGCAGCCTTCAATGATGATATTGGAGATAAACGTCCATAAGATGATGCCGATTGCAATAAACGGCAGGAAATCCTGTGTAGGCGCTTTAAAAACCTGGCTGAACACAAGGCCGATGGCACCTATCATCACACTCATGCTCAATGTCAGCCAGAATGGGCCTAATGCCGAACGCCTGTAGCGCTGGCGTATATCCTGCCAGGCCAGCAGGGAGATCAGCGCGTGCCGTTTAGCCGCTGCGGCCAGATCCTGGCATGCAATGCTGAAAGAGTGGTTTTGCATTTGTTACTGTAATATCCGTGAGGATGAAAAAGTCACTGAAACATCAGCGACGGAAATCATTGGTCAAAATAATGCATAGCCTGATCGAGTGGCATCAACCAGGCTATGCGCGCGTTGCAAATTATAGTGCCTAATTGTAACGGCTAATATTTATTTATCGTTTGCGCCAGCTTGCATACGCCATGCGTTTCAGTTGAGATGGTTCGCTGTTGAGTCGGTCATGCATGTAAGCAGATTGCATATTACGGCGATACCCGCTCATGATCGTTTACTGTTGCAATAATATGGTCGGGCATCAAGTCTGCTTGGTAGCGTTCATATATTTGCGTGTAGGCTGCTTCAATATGATCACAAAAATGCTGGGTGTCAAACAATGGTGTCGTGAGACGGTTCTCAGCTAGCTTCTGTTTTATTTCCAATAGCTTGCCGGGCTGAGTGGCGAGGGCTATCGCTTGTGCCTCGTATTCTTGTGGCGTTGCCGTGATCAGTTCAGGTAAGTGGATTGCCTTAAGTAAACTGGCTGCCATCCTGCCCGCAAAAGTTTCGCCAAGATAAGTGAGTACAGGCAAGCCAGCCCAAAGGGCATCACTGGCGGTAGCGCCGGCATTGTAGGGTGTTGTATCCAAAAATAGATCAGCGACGCGGAATCTAGCCAGATACTCAGGCAAAGGCAGGCGCTTGGCAAAAATCAGGCGTCGTGCATCAATGCCTCTGCGAGTGGCTTCTGCTCGAAGGTTGTTTTCGGTGGTGGCGTTATCGCCGAGCAACCATAGTACGCTGTGTGCAACTTGCTGCAATATTCGCATCCAGCAATCAAATGTATGCGGCGTGATTTTATAATTGTTGTTAAAACAGCAGAACACGAAGCCTGTAGGGGGTAATCCCAATTCTTCCCGTGTAAATACTTTTTCCGAAATACGGCGCTTGGTGTCGTTAACCTGATAACTGGGTAGGTAGATGATTTTTTCGGTATAGTCTTTGCGGTGTTCCGGCGGAACCATCGTTGCGTCTGCGATTAAATAATCCATGTAATCTGCGCCCAGCGTGCCCAGATAGCCTAAATAGCTCACTTGAAGTGGTGCCGCCCTTAAGGCAAATACACCCGTTCTGCTTTTTGCAGTGAAGCCCCCTAAATCGACTGCAATGTCAATTTCCAATTTCCTCGCCATTGCGCTTATTTCCATATCCGAGAGTTGGCGGACATCGATGAACTGATCGAAAGCAGCTTCAACACGAGACCTCATGTCGTCTTTTGTATCGGGGCCAAAATAGAATGCGATCAGTTCGAACCTTGATCTGTCATGCGTTTCAAATAATTCGGCGGTTAGAAAAGCGAGAGGGTGATTACGGAAGTCTGCCGAGAAATAGCCGATTCGTATTTTTGAGTGCTTATTGTGCTTGCCGGCCGCAGGGAGCGCATCAGTGGATGAGTACAGGCTTTGCGCATAGATTTCTGCCGCTTTTTTCTGCAGATCGCGAGAGCTGGATTGTGCGAGTACCACAAATGGTGGGGTCGCTTTTTTATTCTGCTCGATTTTGTCGGCAAGCAGCTTCATTTGATTGTCATAATTGCTCCAATTGCAAAGCTGCATTCTGCTGTTTATCCAGTAACCATATAAAAAATCATGGTCCGGCATCAATGCAAAGGCACGGTCATAACTTGCTAAAGCTTCATCCAGGCGGTTGAGGTCATTCAGGATAATTCCGCGGTTGTAATGGGCATCCGCATAGTCAGGATCAAGTGCGGTGGCACGGTCATAACTTGCTAAAGCTTCATCCGGACGCTTGAGGTCATTCAGTACAATGCCTCGGTTGTAATGTGTCTCCGCATCACCAGGGTTGATTGCAATTGCCCGGTCATAATTGGTCAGCGCCTTATCCCAGCGCTGAAGGTCATAAAATGCAAGCCCCAAATTGTTGTAGGCTTCGGCATAATCCGGCTTGAGCGCGATGGCGCGCTCATAGCTGGCGACTGCCTCATTAAGCCGCTTGAGGTTGCTGAGTGCGGTTCCCCGGTTGTTGCATGTTTCAGCATGGTCTGGCCTAAGCGTAAGTGCATGGTCGTAACTCACGAACGCTTCGGCAAACCGTTTCATGCTATTCAGCACCACGCCCCGGTTATTGTAGGTTTCAGCGTGATTTGGCCTCAGTGCGATTTCCCGGTCATAATCGATTAAGGCTTCATCGAAGCGTTTCAGGTGATTGAACAGCAGCCCGCGATTGTAATAAGCTTCGGCATAATCCGGCTTGAGTGCGATGGCTCGGTCATAACTTGCCAATGTCTCATCCAGCTGTTGCAGGCTGTTCAGTGCAATGCCCCGGTTATAGTAAGCCTCGGCGTAATCCGGTTTGAGCGTTATCGCGCGCTCATAGCTTGCCAGGGCTTCATCTGGGCGTTGCATATCATTCAGCACAATGCCCTGGTTATTGTATGCCTGTGCATAATCCGGTTTGAGTGATATGGCGTGTTGATAACTTGCCAATGCTTCTTCAAACCGGTTCAGGTAATAAAGCGCGATGCCGCGATTATTGTATGTGGCAGGCTGATTGGGATCGATGCCAAGTGATTGCGTATAAAAAATCTCAGCCTGGCTTAAATCACCTGCTTTAAAAGACTGGTCCCCTGCATCTTTCAGTTCTGCGGCGGTGAGAGATAAGTTCTGCCCAGGCGCTTGGTGTTGTATCTCATCCCTGGAGTCATTGATTGGATGATTGGGTAACTTATCTTGGGAAAAGAGTCGCACTAATTTTTTTAACATGTTTTTAAATTTCTAAGCCTATTCATTCATATGCATTAAGAGTTCTTTGGTCGTACTGTCAACAAAATCTTTCTGATGCCCGATTTCGGTTAGTCTCCATTTGAACTCATTTGCCAGTTTCGATTTCTTTAAGAAATTAAGTTTATTTTTCTGCTGGTATTGATTTAATTCTCTGCAGATCTTTTGCATGGTTCTGGCATTGTGGTCACTGGCTTTTTTCTGACTTTTATGGTTATTCTTTTCCAATTCTGCTGATAAATCGTTGGCAAGTTTTATGGCAAGAAGCGTCACTTCTTTTGTATTGAACCAATCAATAAACATATTATGGATTCCTTGGAAGTTTTATTTTTTTAGTTATTTTTACATGAATGCATGTGAATCGTGCCAAGTATGCACCTTAATGCGATGTAGTCTAGCATGTAACGCCAAATGGCTGCCTTTGGCGTGATACTTTTTGATTTAAATGATAAGCTAAAGACGTTAGGGATACAGGTAGCCTTCATGTAATGAGAAAAATCCAGAAATTATTCCAGATTGCGATTGCTGCGGAGCCGATCCGTACAGAGGAGTGGTCGCCAGGATTCAAAATGAACGTTGAATCCTTTAAAAACAATTATCCTGATGCTGATTACCATCTGTATCAGGATGCAGATTTAAGAGCGTTCCTGGTAGACAATTTCGATACCGATGTAGTTGAAACCTACCACAAACTAAAGCCTTATGCCTTTAAAGCGGATCTGGCAAGATATTGCCTGCTATATATCCATGGCGGTCTTTATTCTGATCTGTCGCATTTGCATCTCACGCCGCTCCAGCCTGATGAAGATACCGGAATGGTCGTGTTCCGCGATATTTCCGGACATCCGTCGTGGGCGGTCAGCAATGCAGTGATCTATTCCGAGCCGGGCAGAAAAGAGCTTAAACATGCGATCGATATGATAGTAAGCCACGCCGCAGAGAATTATTACGGTGATTCATGCCTGGATGTAACGGGACCTTATCTGTTCGGCAGGGCTTTGGCCTCGGTTAATCATTACCGGGATATTGTGTTTGGGGATTCACGAGAGTTAACGCCCAACCGTGCTGAAAACAGAAACATATACAAGATGCTCCCCGGTGGTGATTTAATCGCATTCAGGAATAAAAAAGAAGGCGGGCAGATCGCTGACTATGGCATCAAAGGCGCGAACAATTACGCAGACATGTGGAACCAGAGGCAGGTCTGGGCTGAAAAAGGCGTTTTGGATTCGTTAATACAAATGATGAGGCCAGTGATCGGAATCCCCTCATCCGGATTCAAGGATCGGACAAAGTGATGCTATCAAGCAGCAGGGGTGTTGAAAATATGAGTCAGTCAGACAATCTGAAAAAACATGGTTTTGCCGTATTGCCCAACCTGTTCGATCCGGAGCAAATTGCATACGCCAGAAAAACCGTGCTGGACAATATTCATTTATTAAAAAACACCAGGCCAACTGTTTCTTCAAGGCATCTGGCAGGTTTTCACCGCCACCCGCAATTTGAAAACCTGCATGCCATGCTGGCAAGCAATCCTGGTGTCTGTGCTTTTATCAGGGGCGCGCTGGATGATATGGAGATTGTAACGATAGGCTTGAGCGACATCACCATTAACCGGTCGCAAGAATGGCACTGTGATTTATTAAGGGGGCGATTCAGCGCTTACCTGAATGACGATGTATGCTGGGGGCCGCGTGGCGGCGGTGTTTATAAAGCGCTGCTTTACCTGCAGCCAGGCAGAACCCTGGCCACGGTACCGGGATCGCACCTCCGCAGAATATCACTGGAAGATGATCAATGTGTCATTCCCAAAAACCCTGACAGCATTACCCATGTGCATGTTGATCGCGGCGATGTCGTCATCATCGATCTCCGGCTGATTCACCGCGGCTCCACAGAAGCCGAGATGCAGTCTTTGTCTTTGGTTGATCATCCTAAGATTCTGGTTTCTACGGTTTTTGGCGGCGTGGATTACCCGCTGACCAATGCAATGGAAGTTGGGAACTTTCATCGGCTGATGGCCTGGGTAAACAAGCACTCATAAGCCTGCTCAGAATTTAAGGCGGTTTCCGGAAATCTCCCGCTTTCTCAATGCGAGATGGCTGTTCGTTTCAGGTGGGGCTGAGTATTAACGCAGCGCTACTTGCGCTGCTCCTGTATTTTGCGGCGTATCAGCTCGGCAATTTTGGTGTTGCCGGTCATTTCTGCGATGGACAATGCGTTTTTACCGGTTTTGGTGGACGCAAGCAGGTTGGCGCCTTTTTCAATCAGCAGCTCGGCGACGCCAGAGACCCCGCCGGTGACGGAAAGTATCAGCGGTGTAAAGCCAACCAGGTCGCGCACATTGATGTTGGCACCTTTGTGGATGAGCAGCTCAGCCAGCTCTTTGTTGCCGCTGCTTAATTTTCCGCAGGTCAGCAGCAGCGGGGTCATGCCTATACGATCTCTGGCGTTGATGTCGGCACCGGCGTTGATCAGCAGGCGCGCGATGATGGTATAACCCTTTTTCAGGGCGATGATGACCGCGGGAGTTCCCTGGTCATCTTCAGTATGGATGTTGAAATTTGCACGTACAAACAGGTCAACCAGCTCGACATTGCCTTCACTGACCGCGCCTATAAACCCTTTTTTATCAAGGTTTACGCCGCGCCGCTCCAGTTCGCGTATGGCATCCACCTCGCGCTCGGCATGGCGCAGCCGTTCCAGTTCACGGTATTCACGCAGGAACATGATGTCTCGCATGACCCCTTCTGAGAACCCTTTGCGCCCGCCGCGCCGGTCTATGATCAGCTCACTGAAGTAATCATCAATCTCGGGTTTGTCCCACAGCATCTCTATCTTGCATAGAATGCGATCAAAGCTCTCTTCAAGCTGAGCAGGATAATGTTCACCTAAGTGTTCAAAAAAAGGATGTTTCATGCGGCGTCTTGAGTCTCGAAGAAAGATGATTCCCTCATGCCCAGCCACTCAGCCGGGTATGGTGATTCAGCAATTATGCTGATTGTCACACAAATTCGGGTCAGTGGCACGGGCGGTGCATTAAATTCAGGTTTAATATGCGTCAACACTGACAGTCGTGGTTTGGTGTAGATCAGACACCAGTGAGCATTGTCTACTTAATGTTCATAAGCTGAACGTGCTTGCTTGAGCGCATGGTTTCAATACTGTATAGTCAGCTGACTTGTGTATGCTGCAAAAAATCATGACACGTACACTTCTTTTCTATTTCATCCATGCATAAACCTCCTCATTTGAACATTGTTCCAGTCATTCTGTGCGGTGGTTCCGGTACCCGCTTATGGCCTTTGTCACGTTCTGGCTTCCCTAAGCAGTTTTTGGTGCTATCGGGAACGACCAGCCTGTTCCAGCAGGCAGTGGCACGCGTGAATGCGCTGACGGCAGACGATATCAGTATCGGCGAAACGCTGGTAGTGACGAATGAAGAACATCGTTTTCTGGCGCTGGATCAATTGCGCGAGCTGCCGCAGGTTGTCGCCACCTTACTGCTGGAACCTGTGGGACGCAATACGGCACCGGCACTTACGCTGGCTGCGCTAAAGGCAATAGAGCAGGGTGATGACCCGGTCCTGGTAGTGACCCCGGCTGATCAGACCGTGCAGAGCAGTGCAGCGTTTAGCGCAACACTGCAAGCCAGCATCCGCGATGCGGCAGATGGCGCTATCGTAATCCTCGGTATCACACCGGATGCACCGGTTACCGGTTATGGTTATATCAAGCACACCGGGAAGCAAAATGCCCATGGCACCTATCGTGTCGCCCAGTTTACCGAGAAGCCGGATGCGGCAACCGCGCAGGATTACGTTGAAAGCGGTGACTACAGCTGGAACAGCGGCATGTTCGTATTGCGTGCCAGCACTTGGCTGAAAGCGCTGCAGCACTTTCAGCCGCAGATGTTGGCTGCGACTATGCTGGCATTCAGCACGAAAAGTCATGATGCGCAATTCGTGCGCCCGGATGCAGATGCTTTTGCCAGCATCCCGGCTGATTCGGTGGATTACGCCGTGCTGGAGCGCTGCCCGGATTCGGAATTTCCGATCCATATGCTGCCGCTGGCCGCCGGCTGGAATGATCTTGGCGCCTGGGATGCCGTATGGCAGGTGGGCGAGCAGGATAAATCCGGAAACGTGAAGCTGGGCGATACTCTGCTGGCAGATACTGCAAACTGCTTGATCTATGCAGGTAGCCGACTGGTCGCTACGCTGGGGGTCGATAATCTGATTGTGGTGGAAACCGCGGACGCAGTACTGGTTGCAGACCGCAGCCAGAGTCAGCATGTGAAAAAGCTGGTCACGCAGCTGGAATCATTGAGTCGCAAGGAACATGTACTCCCCAGAAAAGTACACCGCCCCTGGGGCTGGTATGACAACACTGATGACGGCGACCGTTTTAAGGTAAAGCGCATTCATGTCAACCCCGGCGCTAGCCTCAGCCTGCAAAAACACCGTCACCGCACCGAACATTGGATCGTGGTGACAGGCACGGCTGAAGTAACCTGTGACGGCAAGACATTTATACTTACCGAGAATCAGTCCACCTATATCCCGCAAGGGTCAACACATCGCCTGAGCAATCCCGGCAAGGTGCCCCTGCAAATCATCGAGGTGCAGTCGGGCACCTATCTGGGTGAAGATGACATCGTACGTTTTGACGATCATTACGGCCGTTAAGCCGGTTCTGTTTTACATCGGAATTATTAAGCAATTACAATTCAATTATTCGAATAAGAATTAACAAGAAAGATTATCTGGAAAGTTTGTCATCATGAAAATAGCCATTGCCGGCACCAGCTATGTGGGGTTATCAAACGGTATTCTGCTGGCGCAGCATCATGAAGTGGTCGCCCTTGATGTTTTGCCTGAAAAAGTTGCCATGCTCAATCGCAAGCAATCACCGATTGAAGATGCAGAGATACAGGATTACCTGGCGAACAAGCCGCTTAACTTTAAAGCCACGCTCAATCGCAATGAAGCGTATACCGGTGCGGATTTTGTTGTAATAGCAACGCCTACCGACTATAACCCGAACACTAACTACTTCAATACCCAAAGTATTGAGTCTGTGATACGCGATGTGATTGACATCAACCCGCATGCGGTCATGGTGATTAAATCCACGGTACCTGTCGGATATACCGAAAAAATACGCCAGCAGTTTAATTGCGACAATATCGTTTTTTCGCCAGAGTTCTTGCGTGAAGGCAAAGCCCTTTATGACAACCTGTACCCGTCACGCATCATTATCGGCGAGCGCTCGCCACGTGCCGAGGTTTTTGCCAACTTGCTGAAGCAGGGCGCAGTTAAGCAAAATATCGAGGTGTTGTTTACCGGCAGCACCGAGGCCGAAGCGATCAAACTGTTTGCCAACACTTATCTGGCAATGCGAGTAGCGTATTTTAATGAACTCGATACCTATGCCAGCAGCCATGGTCTGGATACAAAACAGATCATTCAGGGAGTGAGCCTGGACCCGCGCATAGGCGACCACTACAACAACCCTTCATTCGGTTATGGCGGATACTGTCTTCCAAAAGACACCAAACAGCTATTGGCCAACTACAATGAAGTGCCGCAAAACTTGATTCATGCAATTGTAGAAACCAACACCACCCGTAAAGATTTCATTGCGAATGAAATTCTCAAACGCAAGCCTAAAGTGGTTGGCATCTATCGGCTGGTGATGAAAGCCGGCTCTGATAATTTCCGAGATTCCAGCATTCAGGGCATCATGAAACGCATCAAGGCAAAAGGCATAGAGGTCGTGGTGTATGAGCCCGCTTTTGCCGAGCCATTGTTCTTTAATTCAAAAGTCATTAAAGATTTGCAGCAGTTCAAGCAGATGGCAGATGTGATTGTGGCAAACCGCATCAGCGATGAGATTAGCGATGAGGCTAGCAAAATCTATAGCCGTGATTTGTTTGGTAAAGACTAATTAATGATGTCGTTTTTTAATCGAGTAGCCCCCCGGCGCCCCCGAGACTGTTTGCAGATGCGATTGGATAGGGGTTGGCTGTATTGATATTGCGAACGCAGTGAAGCAATCCAGAGGCTTAGTCGCATGCTCCGTTTGCTGTCAACTGTAATAGCCTTAGTCCGTTAGTCAAGTATTACCCACCCCATAGCATGGGGGGCAAATACGATCCGTCATGAATAAAGCAGGTGCTAAAATGCTTACCTTTCCCCGATTTATTACCTCGTTAATGCTGTGGCTGCTTTTAGCGATTGCCAGCTCTAATGTGCTTGCGCAGGCTGACTCGCAGCGATCCGCAGTCAACCCGTTACGGCTTAGTTATACCACTGGCAGCGTGTCTTTCTGGCGCAATGGTGCAGAAGACTGGGTCGATGCCCGCCTTAATACACCGATCATCAGCGGTGATGCCTTATATACCAGCCCTGATTCCGTGCTGGAACTGCAAGGCGAGGGTCGTATGTTCATTCGTGCTGACGATAGAACGGAAGTGTCCGTAGTCAACCAGACACCGGATTTTCTGCAAATCAAGGTCGCCAGCGGCCGTGTCTCTCTGGATATCCGCAGCTTGCCTGTCGCGGGTTATAACATTGAAATTGCGACTCCGCATGCGGTGTTCACGATTGACCGCGTTGGTTATTACCGCGTGGATGTGAACGGGAACGTGCATTTTATTACGCGGCGTGGCGGTGCAGCTACGATGACGCAGGCCAAGGGGCAGGCGCTGGTTATTCTGCCATCTGAAGAAATTGTGGTGAGTGAGGATGGTCGCGCAGAAACCTATGTGGCTCCAGAGCCCAATGCCTGGGATCGCTGGAATGATGAGCGCAGCAATGACCTGGCGGATGCGTACAGCGAGCGCTATATTGCGCCGGGCATCGCAGGGGCGCGTGATCTCGATTATTACGGCAATTGGCGCACTACCGTTGAATATGGCCCGATATGGGTGCCGGATGCCATGCCAGGCAACTGGGCTCCTTACAGCACCGGACGCTGGGTGTGGGATCCCTATTACCAGTGGACTTGGATTGATGATGCGCCTTGGGGGTGGGTGCCATTCCATTACGGGCGCTGGGTGCATTACGCCGGTTATTGGGCTTGGACTCCAGGCCCCGTTGTTACCGTGCGTCCGGTGTACGCACCGGCATTGGTGGCGTTTTTCGGGGTGTCGTTCGGCAGCCCGGGTTTTGGCTGGGTTGCCCTGGGCTGGGGTGAGCCCTGCATTCCGTGGTGGGGGTATCGCGGGTTTGTCGGCAAGCCGTGGTGGGGCAACTGGGGTGGGCCACGTCTGGTTAACCATAAACATGTGGACCCTAGAAGATCGATCAACAGCATCCAGTACAGCAACAGTCACGTGAAAGATGCCATTATCGCAACCTCTGCCGAGAATTTTGGCCGGCACCGCATGCAAGAAACCGCACAGCGTCTGCCTGCACAGACCAAAGAGTTGAAACCGATGCAAGGTGCGCTGCCGGTGAAGCCGGAAGCCGCGAATCTGGTTGCTGATGCCCCCAGGGCTTCGCGTCCTCCTGAGCAGATAATATCAAGGCCGGTCGTGGTCAATAAACGGCCGCAGGAAACCAGGCTGCCATGGCAGCCTGAAGCGCGGCCAACGACCAATGATGAGCAGCGCTATCTACAACCGCCGAAGTCTGGCGTTACGGAGCTGCGTCGCCCCGAACCCGGCACCCAGTTAGGGCCTGAGCGCGTTCGTCCGCCACTGCCGTCACGCTATGAAGATTGGCGGCCGCAGCCCGCTCCTGCAACAGCGCCCGCGAAACTGCGTGAGTCAGGCAATAGCAGTACCAGTACCAACAGGCCAGGTGGCGCTAACCGCAATGGCTCAAGTGCCGGTACGATTGTTGAGCCAGGCAACGGCAATGCTGCCAAACCGGATACCGGCAGTGCTGCTGAGCCCAG
>Ga0066407_1000149_pt1 | contig 12512 bp, 9 predicted proteins | sample LakWasMeta9_HOW4_2_FD_59494 | JGI IMG/M metagenome (GOLD analysis project Ga0066407, IMG submission 59494) | Freshwater sediment methanotrophic microbial communities from Lake Washington under simulated oxygen tension - Sediment Metagenome 9_HOW4 | ecosystem: Environmental > Aquatic > Freshwater... | reverse complement strand
TAAATGTAAGTGATGTCACCCACATAGACTCGATTGGGCTGATGTACCTTAAATTGCCGGTCTAAGTGATTTTCAGCAATCGGATGATTATGCTTGGAGTTTGTCGTCGCTTTAAATCTTCGCCGAGTTTTACAAGCCAATTTGGCATCACGCATCAAGTGTCCGATCCGGCGTCGACTGACTTCTCGATCTTGTTGAGAAAGCACTTTTTTCAGTCGCCGGGTTCCGTATGTTGCCCGGCCCTTCTTAAACGCACTAGTAATGATTGCTGTTAATGCCTGATCGGATTTTTCAGTGGTGGTTGGCAAACGATGCAACCATGCGTAATAGGCGCTTCTTGAGACATCCAGCAATCGACAGAGCCTGTTGACAAAAGAATCGGCGCCAACATTTTCTGTACTTGGCAATCCAGGTGTGACGTTGATGCCAGGCTCTTTAGCCACCTGAGTCACCGATTAATTAGATTCATTGGCTAATTTGACTGTCGACTCTCTGAATTCTGCTGTATAGGTATTAGGTTTTTCTCTGCTCATTTCGGATCACAATTAGTTTCGGATATTTGAAAAATTGTGTCCGGAAAAGTGTAGCCCCATCAACCCATAGGTTTGATTACTTTGATCAAGAGCCATTTTTTTAGACAGGCTAAGGGAGGGATGAACACAACGAACACTTCTAAAGAAGTGTTCGTTGTGTTGTTCACTTTCCCGAACAAAAGTTCGTTTTGTTCGTTTTTGTTCGGGATTGTTCAAATGTTCACTTACCACACTTACCGCTTATGAGCTTTCAATTAGCCAGGCGGAATTGTCATATTCGCCTATGATGCCCTGTACCAAGAACTTCGTCCGACAACGATTAAACGCCATGCGTTTTGCGTCATCAGTGCAAGCATCAATCGCCTCTATCTTGAAAGCCCTTTCTTTCCAATCATCAATATTGACGATCTTGCGTTTCTTGCCAACAAATGATTCAAATTCATCGAATTTTGCCTTAATCTCTGCAGAAGTTTCTATACCAACCTCTGCAACGGCCTCCCTCAGACTGATTAAAAACGCTTTCTCCCTCGCTGAGAGTTCCGGTTTTTTCAATTTTGGCAAGACCTCATTTTCATTATCCAAATATACGCTAGTCAACGGGACGCCATCACTGCCAAGCCAATCAAGATTGGTCGATTTTAACGCAAATTGCATTGGCGCAAATTCTTCGAAATCTTTTGCTTTAGTACATTTTAGACAAATCGTATTTCCCTTTTTAGTAGCAGAATATTCGGCATCCATTGCAGCCTTGATCGAACTGCTGCCACGCGCCCTGTCCTTCTGACCATGTCCGCTGTGGTGAACAATTAGAATTGCCGCACCAAGCGGTTTTAAAAAAATATCCAGGTTTTGGATAAAACGCCCAATATCCTGGCTACTGTTCTCATCCCCATTCATGTTTCTGTGTAGTGTGTCAATAATAACAAGACCTGGATTTGGGCATTTGTCCTTGATTGCATCAGCTAGCCATTTAGCGTTATTTTCATCCAGTAACTGGGCGGGCCGTTGACTAATCAGTAACCTTTTAGGCGCGGGGTGGTTGTATTTGGTTTCCAATGCTTTCAAACGCCTTGCCATACCAGCAAACCCTTCACCGGCTACAACTACCACATCGGTTTGCTGGGTCTGAAAACCGTTCCAATACAATCCAGCAGCCACACAAAAGGCCCAATCGAGCATAAATAATGACTTACAAGCACCCGGCTCACCAAACAATAAATTCATGCTTCCACGCTCGATGATGTTTTCCACTATCCAATCAACAACAACTGGCTTAGCAGTTAATTGTAGGGCCGATATTAAGGGAAAAATCGGTTTTTCAAGGGGGACACAAATCTGTTTCGTAGCTTTTTGGGTGCCAGTGGCTTGGCTCTGTCTAAAAAGCTGCTGATTGTGTTTTGTGATTTCATAATTCCATCCGAGAGCCTTATCTAAATTACCGTCATGCTCTAAAAGGCAAAAACAATCAAATGCAGAATGTGCAAACCCATCATTCAGGCTGTCCCCGCCATGAGAATAGATGCGGTCAATGCCATCTGCACAGTCTCTCATTATGACCGCCCCCGGTGCCTGAGATGTGCTGCCAGGCCTAATAAATCGATCGACGCCTTTCTGCCTGTAGCCGTTGCGTAGCAAAACATCAGCTACCCCATACATCTGATTAAATTCTCGGATAGGGTCACGACTACTAGGTAGCTGCCCGCCTAACAGTGGCTGTGGAGAAATAATTTTAGGTAGGGGTTGATTTTTACCTAGCTCAGAATCAAAAAAAGCATGCCATTCATCCCAGTTTTGCATCATATCGAGCAAAACCTGTGGAGCGATTGGTATTGCTAGCGGATTACCAATAAATTTATATGGTCCACCTTCTGGATGGTGACCGTAAATCACATCTTGGCAGTTGCCCGAGCGCAGCTCGAAAATGACTTGCTTTTGGTGCCTGAACTGCCGCAATCCGGAACCTGAGAAACCTGCAGGCAATTTAAATAAAAGTTTTCTTCGATTTAGCCGGGGACTTTTAATCTCGAAACGCAAATCTGAACTTAGCCAATCGAGTAAATCAAATTCAGTCACCGACTCAAACAATTTTTGCGATTGTTCCAGATCGTCCAGATCTAACGCCAACGTTATACTGGCCTCATGGTACAGACCCACGTTGTAATCATCGCACCCGATGAAAACTAAAGGATCTTTACTATAACCATTCAAATTTTGCGGACTGTGAGGGTTGTTCCAACCTCGCATTTTTGGAGCCTTAGTGGGTTTACCATTTTCCGACGGTATCCGGACCAAATACAAGCCCGCTGCACATAGCTCTGAAATGACTGCATTAAAACTGGTTTCTTGTTGGCCGTTCATTGCTGACCACCATTTACCAGTAATAAAATATCATCTAACCGCCACGCAAGCCGGCCGTTAATAACTACTGGTTGAATTGGCCCATTACCTAAACAATGCCATTTTCTGAGCGTTTGAGGCCTCCGATTTAACTGCACTGCAGCGTCATTAGTCGATAAAATTTTTGGCAACCCATTATTATTCATGTGCTCCTCCACAGAGGAATAACAAAGTTTTTGACTCAAATCGAAAATATGAAAAACCAACCTTATTATGCCTACATGCGTGAGGGTCTATTTTTCTTGAAAAAATTATTCTATAAAACATGAAAAAGCTCCAACGACCTAAATAAATTAAGCCCTTAGATGCGGAATGAGGCGCTAGCAAGCTCTTTGCGAAAAACAGAGTAAGGCATTGCTTTTTCTGTTGCAAATTGCTAGTCTAAACCGGCTGACAAAAATAGCCGCATCCTAAGGGTGTGTGTATAAAATTTTGGGGCGGTGGTTGCACCCAGCGCCCTTCTATTTTTTATTTGATTTGATTATCTTTCCTTACATTCTCACCTCGCTCCCATCCTCATAAACTACGTTCGGCATTAAAGTAATTCCGATTACCTACAGTCACGCACTATAAAAATTCGACTGTTATATCTATTTTACCAAAAAATCTCTAAAAACAGTGCAAGTTGATGATATAAAAGGAAAAATATGCTATCACACCCCCGCTAGCATATTTTAATTATCAATCCAATTTCATCAACGCCCCGATTCCATGACAAAAGTGATTTAGAGGCAACCTAGACATGTGAAAAGATAAGTTTTTAACTGTTGCTCAATAGCAGCATTAATGGCAACTCAATTGAGCTTGGCATGGTATTCCGGAAGAGCATGTTTTGCCGATTCTGGTTTATCAGAATGAGCCATAATTCGTTGATAAGGCATTTTTGCGGGGCATGATATTTTTTGACGACTTTGGCGCCGTGTGCGTTGATTTTTGTTCGAGTTATCAAAATAAGGCTGAAGTGATTATGCAAAGGACACCATAACGTGCTTTAGACCTTATTCATCAGCGGCACGAACTAGGCTTTAGCAAGTCTGTCGGTCTGTCGGAGCCGAATAACTGTCTGGCATGGGTCCAGTTTTTCAGTTCGACGTGGGGGTGGGTGGTACCTGGATGCCCCATAGACCGTGTCTAGGATGCTCTCGTACTATCTGATGATTGGCCGAAGTGGTGGCCATTCGTTAAAGAAGTCGTTGAAATAAAAAAAGGCGATCCACAAGGACTGGATTCGATTCGACGGTTTACTTGGACTAGTAAGCTTCCCTATCGGTTATGCTTTGAAATTCGGGTTAAGTCGATGGAAAAGCCCTATTGAATGGAGGGCATTGCTACGGGTGACTTAAATGGTACCGGAAGTTGGAAGTTGGAAAATTTAGATGGTTCTACTCGTGTGACTTACCTATGGATTGTTTCTACGGAAAAAACCTGGATGAATCTCCTGGCGCCCTTATTGGCACCGGTATTTGCCTGGAACCACGATCAAGTCATGCTGGCAGGTGGAAAAGGCTTGGCCCGGCATCTCGGCGTTTCGCTACTGAGCTTTCAAGGATCTAATCACCATTATAAATTAGTGTAAATTGGTTTCCAATTTCAGCAATTTCTATCGTATTTTTTAAAATACCTAATAAATAAATTTAATGTGTGTTGTTGACAGGTGTCAGTTCCAACGCTAATGAAACTCGAGAACTATCCGTGAATCGACGGTAGAGTTACTTTATGCTTGAATCGTTTATACTTATTTTTGTCCTCAACTTTTGTTTATCTCGTTATGAAAAAACCAAAAACGCCTACTGAAAAGCCAGCGCCTAAAGCTAGCAGTGAACAAGTTGGTATCGCTGTCGCCTCGGAAGCAAAGACTAAAAAGCCAAATCCAACAAAAAAAACGCCTAAACAACCGCAAACCGTAACGCCAAAGCCCGACTCTAAAGCCAAAACGGAACAGTCTGTTGCACTAGTAGTCACAGAAGAAAAAACCAAAAAACCAAGCACAGCGCCGAAATCCTCAAACAAATCTCAAACCTTTGTTGCTAAACCGATTGCGGTGAAGCCAGAAATAACCATGCAAGAACGAGTGGGTTTAACTGCCGGCAGTGTTTGGCAATACTTGGCTGAAAATGGCGCTACCTCGGTGGCGAAATTGATTCGTGAACTTCCGGAAGAAGAAAAAATCATCCAACGCAGCATTGGCTGGTTAGCTCAAGAGGGTAAAATAACACTCGACACTATTGACCGGGTCGAACACGTGTCATTGAAATAACAGGTCAATGGGAGTCTTTGATGAACTTCTCGAAGTAATCATCGGTAGAGAGAGTATGAATCACCCTAATTGCCCTCGTTAAGCAGTTTTTTCAAGGACTGATTAAGCGCCATCATTCCTTGGCGAGAAACTGAAACCTTGTTGGACAGCTGGGCGCTAATATAAGCCAAGCCCAGGCACCGGGTGCCGGGGCTTGATCAATCAAATTGAGTTTATGCTGACCCTATCATGGCAACTTACTTTCAAAGCACGAAATAATTACGGGAACACCTTGTAAAAGCTGGTGTCAGTCCTTCAAGTCTTGAAAGGAGGATAGAATGCGCCCTAAGTTTGATAACACGTATTCAATGCTAAATTTCTCAACATTCAGATACATTAGCCTGAAGTTTATTAAACCAATAGGTAACCCCGTCCGAACGATATGAGTTTACGACGACTTGGTAGTCTATGCGGTATTCTGAGCCCACTTATTTGGTTGACACTCATTGGCGTGTATAAAATACCTGCCACTTTAACACTGGGTAGAATTTTAGTTCCGTGGCAGAGGGGACCGCATCACATGCCGAACTGGTGGCAAGGCCCGCCCCTTGCCGGCTGCGATCTACTGTGCATCCTTCAGGCGGGCCCAATTCTTGTCTTTGTCCCACGGATAAACGCATTCCTTGCCGCTTTTGATACAGTGCGAATGCCTGTAAGAGTCTCACGAAAATCATGTTTTGTGTATCAAATGTTCCTCGTGCCCCTGCAGCGCGGATACTTTGAACAACCCCAGAACTGCCCGTTTCGCCCTGAACGTCGCTGCATCGGGGAGCTGCAACGTGGACAGGTTGGGATGCCCGTGTTGCCAGTCGCCCGGGGCGGTGTAGGCGTCGGGGAGGTCTGGGTGCGCTGCGGCGATACTACTGCCAGTGAGACGGTGGATGCCGGAACCGATGCGCCCAACGAGCGTAGGTCTTGTTCGGCTTGCGCGCGGGCTGCAATGGAGTCCGTAAGTGCCCTGTCGCTTCTGGCCATAGCGGGTAGCTCGTCAAGGCGGGCCTTGGCATTTCTCAGTGTGCCCAACCCATTTCGGATCGTAGATTCCAGCCTGGCCTTTTCCGACGCGTAGCGCCCGCGCAGCGACCTTTCGTCGGCAACATCCTGCAAGTTTGGCATCCGGTCATACTTGAAGTGAGACTCGTGCCCACATCGCCAAGCCAACAGCTTGCCGGTCATCACGTCGCCGAAACCAGGAATGCGCAGGACGGCAGATTGGTTTACATCGGCGGCTGTTTCGATTCCAAAGGAAATGAGCGTGGCGGTCTTCGCGGGACCGATGCCCGAAATGTTCGCGCTCCGTACCGAGAAGCGGTCAAGGTAGGTTTGTCGCTGACGCGATTCCCGATTAGATTTCATAACCATCAATTCGCGGGCAAGCGCATCGGCGTGGCCTTTGTAGGCCGCGATAGCGGCATCCAGATCGCCGCGCACGTTCACCACCTCAGCCATGCCGTTGCGCTGAACAAAGGCGTTTAACTCGCGCTGCACCCGCTCATCGGCATCCTCGAAGGCGCGCTGGAACGGGCCGGATTCAACCTCACGGCCGGAAAGGGTGACCCATCCCCAGATTGCCAAACCGATCCACACCCACACCGCACGAGCGGCATAGATGAACCCGGCAACCGCGCAGGCCATCATCAGTGTGCCCTTGAGCGTCCGCCCGTGCTTTTCGCTCCTAGCTTCGCGGAGTGCGCTACTTTCACCACGCGACGGAGCTGCAGCGGGAAGCAAGTCGGCGACCGCGGGGAAGCGGAACGCCAGAATCTCTTGTATTGCCTGTTCCGTGCCGCGCTCATCGGTCGGGATATTCGGTTCAACGGCGGTCAGGTCGGGGAACATATTAAAGCCACTGTTGCCAGTCAGCTTGCACCAGACGCAGCCCCTGGCATTACTGGGGTAATAATGAGTTTTTACCTTGCTACAATGGTTTAGTGAGTCTTCCAAAGCGTTCAGGGCGTGTATCCAATCCAGCGCGCTAGGACGCGCGCTCGGTGTAAATCCGAATGCACTCTCGAATGTGCGGGCGATTGCATCGGGGAAAATGTCTAACGTCAGTGCCCCCGGTGGCGGGGTTGTCTGTGTTGAGGATTGGCGGGTGCGCGAGAAGGCAAACCGGTTCTGCGCAATGGCATCGCCCATGGAAATGTCTGGCCCATTGTAGCGCCCGGCGTAGGGGTGACGGCCCATGAACAGAAGATGGAAGATTGCAACCGCCAATCCGAAGTTGTCGTGTTCTATGGTTCTCTGAATTGATGCGAGGTTCTTCCCGTGTAGTTCGGGCGGCGTGAAGTCGGGTACACCTACAACACAAGGGTAAGACTTGCCGTTCAGGGAGAACTGGAAGCTATCCGCGTCGATTAAGGCAACGGTCGCATCTTGCGCGACCAAAACACCGGAATGGTTCAGATCGCCGATGACACATCCCGTTTGGTGCACCTTCCCTACGGCTCGAGCAACGTTCAGCGCAGCATGGACAATAAACCGAAAGTCCGCCTTCGGGAAATGGCGCTGGCGCGACTTCGGGCTATATAGTTCATGTAGAGGGTGATAGCCCGACACAAGCCGCATGACAAAGCCAAGGAAGTTGCCGCGACGGTCGGTCACCACCTCACCGGGATAGGCAACAAGGTCGGTCTTGACGGCAAGCCCTTCGCCTACCATTGCCCGCACCTTGGCTTCACGCATGACGCGCAAGCTGGTGTTGTAGATTTTGACGGCCTGCCCGGAACGACCCTTGATCGCGTAGACTTCGCCTTCGCCACCCTTACCGATCAACTCGTCAACTGAACACAGCTCCTTTCCGATGACGATTTCCTGCACGGTCATCCCCAAGAAATTAGGATCAGTGTCTTGTCATCGTCGGTGCGCTCGCAAACCGACGGACCGGCAAGATATGTGGCCAACTTCGCCGAAAGCTCGACAAGGCGTCCCTCGCCTGGTGCGGCATCAATCGGGCGTAACATCGGATTGAAAAACCGGGGATGCGCGGCCTGTTCCAGATGCGATAACGCCAGATCGCCTACACCGTCAGAGAACAGCGCGAAGGCATCGTGTTCGCGCTGGTGGCGGGTGATGTTCAGACGCGGTTCGGGATCATCGGTGACAAAGTAGGTGCTGGACGCATACTCGCCGTTCTCGGGCCAACAAAGCACATCCCATTCCCCGCCCTTCCTCCCGACTACGGCGCTATCGCCAATGTGCAGCGTGACCGCTTCATCCTTAGCGACAATAATTGCCGCTAGGGTCGCGGCGAATTGCCGTGGAACGGTACCCCGGCGGGTTGCTATTGCAGATATTCGGTCTCGAAGTTCATCAACCCAGTCAGCTAAACCTTGATCACTCGGCAACTCGGGATTGTCTTGCATCCATTCGCGCAATCGAACGGAAAGGAAACGGCAAGTTAGCCATGCGCCGAATGCGCCGAATTTTGCGCTGCCAGCACCATCCGACACAACAGCGAAAATGCAGCCAGTACCCAGTTCCGAGATAGCGTAGGCATCTTGAAGCCTGTCGCCATTATGAATGTGGGACGTGCCGATTACGGACGCGGACGCCCACCGCCAAGCCACTAGGTCACCCAGCTACAGCCCAGCCATCGGGGGCGGTCGGGTTTTTGAGCGGAACGGCATCGCCGGGGTTGGACTGCGAGACCGCGCTAAGCGAATTGGACAACCAATGGAACAATTCCTTGAAGGCTAGACCTTTCAGCTTGAGCGGCTGGCGCGTTGCAATCTGGCCAAGCACACCCATATTCGCTTGTTCCACACCAACAGCGTAGAACATGAACTCCTTTCGTTCCTCGCCTTGGTGAACGCACCGCTTGGCCTCTTCCCAGCTGTCGGTCGGGGCTCCATCGGTAATGAGGAACACCCACGGGCGGTAGTATTTCACGCCATTCTCACGGTAGCGGTCCTTCCGCTGGCGGAGCATATCCAACCCGGTCACAATCGCCTCGCCCATTGGGGTTGCGTTGTTCGCCACCAGTGTTTCGGGATAGAAGTGATCCACCGTGGCAAATTCGGACTTGATCTCCACAGGCCCGAAAGTGACAATCGCCAATTCCACGCGCTTTGCGGCCATCGGATCATTCATAAGTTCCTGCCGCAAGGTCGCTAGACCTTCGTTCAACTCTGAGATCGGTGCACCACTCATTGAATAGGAGGTGTCGAGTAGTAGAATTACTGGGCAACGCTGTTCGGGGTTTTCCGCGAATTCCGCATCGCTAAATGGTTGTTGGTCGAATTCATCCATATCTATACCTTGTATATAAATCATTGAGGATACTCGTAGCGGTAATGACCGCTCCTTGGTTCACGCCTATTATATGCCGCCATCGGCTACAATTTGCCAGTTTGCAGTCATTTCTCAATGATTGTTCTGCGCTGGTTATTGTAAATTGCCGAGCCTCAGCGATATTCATCGCAATAAAGCGGCCAGTCGTGACAGGCAGAAATGTGGCCGACTGCCGCTAGTTGCGAAAGTCAGTCACCGACCCTAAGCGGGCATTGAACTCCCTATGCATTGGTCGTCAGGTCTCAGTTTGTTAGCTGACGTTCAAGATGGGTTTCTTGTTATGTGACTGTTATGAACACCGGTTCAAAGGTTGTTCTTTATAAGCGATTTATTGGTAATTTCCAGACTTATATAATTGTGGTATGGCCCCCGCCAAGCAAACTTTGGCTCCACTCCAATTTTCACAGCTGTTTCGTCCGCACAGGTTTCGTTGCAGATTTATCTTTTGCATAGATCATAAAATAAAGAAGAATCAGTCGCTGTTTCCAAGGGGAAATTGGAAAGTAACTACATATCAGTTTGTCGTCACACAAGCCATGGTCGATCATTTCAATTGCTTCTTTAGCATGGGGGCAGCTTAGCTCCACAAAGGACGACGAAGACCAAGCCACCGCAACCTCCTTCATCACTTTTCAACAGCATCAAACCTAGCCATAACTTACTTTAATAGTTTGAGCATTTGCTACCTCATAATTCAATTCGAATACCTACCTCTATTACGCGTTCGACCGGAATTTTGAAATACTCAATTGCGCTTGATGCATTGTGTAGCAGGAATCTGAATAACTCTCTTCGCCATTTTGGCATGGGGCTTCTGCGGCGAAACGAAACTCTCTCGTTTCCAATGAAAAACGACGCACTTGTTTCATCAATTGTCAGCCCCTCATGGCTGCATAGCTGCAAAGCGCGGCGTACATCCTGTCCTTGCTGAAATCCGAAATACATTTTGATTCGGAAAAAATTACGCTCCTCACCAAAAGCGCGAATTTTTACACGGTGCGCTTCATCAACATAAGGTTCGTCTTTGGTGACAATAGTCAACACGATCATTTGCTCGTGTACCGCATGGTTGTGTTCCAAATTATGGAGTAAGACCTGTGGCACCCCATGGATATTTTTAGCGAGATAAATGGCGGTACCCTTAACTTTTGCCAAGGTATGACCATGTATTTTTTGTTCCAACTCTTCAAACATCACCCGTTTTTCATCCATGTTTATGGACAGTAATTCTCGTCCCTTAATCCAGGTAGTCATGATCAAAAACAACACCGCTCCCACAGTTACCGGCAACCAGCCACCTTCTGGAATTTTTAGACTATTCGCTAAAAAATATAAAATATCTAAGGTCAAAAAGAATGTAAGAAAGTTAAAACTGATGACTTTGTTCCATCGCCACAATTCACTAAACACGATGAATGCAAGTATCGTTGTGGTAATCATTGTGCCTGTTACTGCCAATCCATAAGCAGAAGCCAATGCTGTTGAGGATTTAAATCCTGCAACCAGGACAAAAACTGAAAACATTAATAACCAGTTTATCGCTGGAATGTAGATTTGCCCCATTTCGTCGCCGGAAGTGTGGCGAATATTCATTCTTGGCACATAGCCAAGTTGAATAGCCTGTCTGGTTATCGAAAACGCTCCAGATATTACCGCTTGAGATGCGATTACCGTTGCAAAGGTAGACAGAATCAATAAGGGATAAAGTGCCCAAGTGGGTGCTAGCAAATAAAAGGGATTTTCAATGGCTTCAGGATGACCAATCAAAAGTGCTCCCTGCCCAAAGTAATTGAGCAGCAGAGCCGGAAATACAAAACTAAACCAGGCATAACGTATCGGTTTGAGACCAAAATGCCCCATGTCGGCATAAAGCGCTTCAGCACCGGTAATTGCTAACACTACCGAGCCCATGATTAAAAAACCTTTCCACCCCAATTCGTTTAACAGACTTACCGCATAGTAAGGATTGATAGCCATCAATATTTCCGGTTGCTGAAAAATATTGATCGCCCCCATGATCGCCAACACTGCAAACCATACGCACATAACAGGGGCAAATAATTTGCCTACGGCTTCAGTACCCCTGACCTGGATCAGAAATAACACCCCTAACACTACAAAAGTCACTGGTAACACGTAATGCTCAAGTTTGGGCGCAATGATTTGCAGACCTTCCACCGCACTGAGCACCGAAATGGCCGGTGTGATAATACTGTCACCATAAAACAGCACAGCTCCAATTAATCCGGTGGTGACGATGAATCGGGTTTTTTGCGGATTATCTTTAGCCGTTTGTAAGGCCAAGGCCAGCAACGCCATGATACCGCCTTCACCCTTATTATCGGCTCGCATAATGAAAATCGCGTACTTGAGTGTGACAACCAGAGTCAGCGACCAAAAGATCAGCGAAAGTGCGCCAAGAATATGAGCACTATCTGTAGTTAAGCCGGCATGAAAGACTTCCTTAACGGCATATAAAGGGCTGGTGCCAATGTCGCCAAACACGACGCCTATTGCACTTAAAGTTAATCCTGATAATTGTTGTTGGTTATTAGAAACTGACATTACAAAAAAACGAGTAAATCTGGAATTGACAAATCAAACCGATTGGCCTGCATTAGTGATGTTGCTTACGGCCTTGGGAGTAAATTATGGCCGGAAAAGCATCTGCGCGGGACTATACGCAATTTTGTCTAAAAAAATTGTAAAAATTTGCCCTGTTTCTCGTGAATTTTTAATTGAACTCGGCATATCAACAATGGCTGATCTACAAATTTTCGCAGGTCAATTTTTATATATTCTTTATACCCATAACAGAATTCTTTACGGCATTTTTACTAGCTTTTGCAGTACATTGATCGTCAAGCAATCAGGGCTGACTGCATTGTATTTTCTCCATATTCCAAGAGGTGTTACCGATGGACATAGGCTATTTGATATTAACGGCGGTTTTCTTTGCAGTGACCGTTCTTTTAATTTCCGGTTGTGAGTCA
>Ga0066407_1000136_pt1 | contig 13280 bp, 11 predicted proteins | sample LakWasMeta9_HOW4_2_FD_59494 | JGI IMG/M metagenome (GOLD analysis project Ga0066407, IMG submission 59494) | Freshwater sediment methanotrophic microbial communities from Lake Washington under simulated oxygen tension - Sediment Metagenome 9_HOW4 | ecosystem: Environmental > Aquatic > Freshwater... | reverse complement strand
CGCGGTGAGCACAACGCCTGCATCGTGCATGCGCTGACGCGAGAATTCTTCGGAAAGGTCGCTGGGCGAGCCCGAAGCATCCATCACGGCTTGCACGGCAAAGCCTTCACGCGCGGCGTCAATCGCCGGGAAGATGAGGCACACGTCGGTGGTCACACCCGCCATAATCAGTTGCTTGCGCCCGGTGGCGAGCACCGCTTTGTGGAAGTCAGGATAGGCCCAGGCGTTGACCACGCCGGGGCGCTTGACCCGTGCCTCGTACGCTTCGGGCAGGATCTCGGCGATTTCCGGAAGAAGCGGGCCTTGGGTGTTATTTTCCTGGCTGGACGTGAGGACGACCGGCATGTTCAGAATCTTCGCCATTTTGGCCAGCGCGATCGACTGTCTGGAGGCAAGCTCGCGGTCGATGTTCTTGATCAGTTACATGGTGCCGACCTGATGGTCGATCAACAGCAGCGCCGCATTTTCAGCACTAATTCTTTCGTAATTCATCGGTTTCTCCTAACAAAATAACCAGGGTGACGTGTCCGTAAACGGGGGCTATTTACTTGCCCCAATGAGTCAAAGTGAGCCAAATTCACCACGTTGATAAGCAGCAATACGCTCCGCTAAGGCTTCAGGTGATGCCAACGCCAAAGAACCCTGCCAATGCACCGGTTGTCGCAACGGCAAGCCGGAGAACAGGACGACCTTGGTGTGGCCGTGCTTCGCCTGCAGCGTAATTTCACGAGACGTTGCCTGGGCCGGAAACACGGGCAGCTTCGGTTCGTTGGCATCAAAGGATTCGCCGCTAATCTCCAGTGTGCCGAAGATCGGCATGATGAAAGCGCTATGGCCGGTCGGGACTGGCACTGACAGATTGGCCCCCTCATCAAGAGAGATATCGAGCAGGCAAATCTCCGTCGGTGGATGCAGAGGGGAACGTGCTTCACCAAAGGAGCCAAGCGGTACGCGGACCTTCACTCCGGGCAACTGCACAATCGGTACGTCCCACGGCTCAAGGCTCAACGCAAACGGTTCGGCGTTCTGCCGTTCAACCGCCAGGTTGACGAAGATTTGCAACATATGCACGGTCTTGCCGATTTCGGCAGGAACCTCGTCATGCACGACTCCGCGACCGGCAGCCGTCCAGTGCAGACCGCCTGGCTGAATGCGGTTACGATTCCCCAGCGAATCCCGATTATCGATCCCGGTTTCCGAGTCGAGAAACAGGTAGGACACCGCTGAAAACCCCGCGTGGGGATGCGGCTGGAAGGTTGGCTTACTGATCCAGGCATGATCGACGCCGAGAAAAGGGTCGATCGGTTCGGCCATCTCGCCCCCTCGTAGGGAGTAAGCGCGAAAGCCGCTGCCGATGTTCATGGGGTGTAGTTGGGCGATATTGCTCATGACAGTATTCCTCAATTAGCGTTCGTTCCGTTCAACAACGGGTAATCAGTGTAGCCTTGGGCACCGGGCGTGTAGAACGTGTTCTTGTCCGGGGTGTTGAGTGCCACGCCTTGGCGGAATCGCTCGGGCAGATCGGGGTTCGCCAGGAAGGCGCTACCGAACACCGTCGCGTCGGCTCGGCCATCGGCCAGCGCGGCTTCAGCACTCTTCTGGTCAAGACCACCACCCATCAGGTAAGCACCGTTAAAGCGTGGGCGCAACAGGGCGTGGTAATCGACTGCGGCGCCGAACAGTGCGACGTGCAGGTAAGCTAGATTGAGTTCATGTAGTTGATCGACCAGATAAGTATAAGTTTCTTGAGGATTGGCATCGACGATGTCGTTGAAGTTCATTTCCGGGGAAATTTTGATCCCGACGCGATCCCCGCCGGCTTCGGCGACCATCGCACCCAGCACGTCCAGCACAAAGCGGGCTCGATTCGCCACAGAACCACCGTATTGATCCTGCCGCTGGTTGCTGCCGGAAGACAGAAACTGTTCAGGCAAATAGCCGGAAGCAGTGTGGAGCTCGACACCATCGAAACCGGCCTCTAGGGCGCGGCGGGTAGCCATGCGGTAGTCATCGATTACACCGGCAATCTCGTCCAGGTTGAGTGCGCGGGGTGTGACAAAGTCCTGCAAGCCGCTGGCTGTCCAGATTTGGCCGGCTGGCTTAATGGCGGAAGGCGCGACGGGTTGTGCGTCATTCGGCAGCAGAGATGGATGCGAGATGCGGCCACAGTGCATCAGTTGCATGAAGATACGACCATCGTTGGCGTGGACGGCCTCAGTCACTTTTTTCCAGGCAGTGGCTTGGGCATCGGTCGCTATCCCCGGCGTGCGCACATAGCCCTTGCCCATAGCCGACGGGAAGACGCCTTCGGTGATAATCAAACCGGCACTGGCACGTTGAGCATAATAGAGAGCGACTAGGTCGCTTGGGATTCCGTCGTCGTCAGCGCGCGACCGAGTCATCGGTGCCATGACTAGGCGGTTTGGCAGCGTATGGCGACCAATGCGAACGGATGTGAAGAGTTGGCTCATGGTGTGTTCCTCAGTGATTTATGGTGGAAACATGATCTACCAAAGCCGGATCGGGATAAAGTAGGTAAAATCGAAATCTTTGATCCATTAATGGAGCAATGCTAGTGGAACTTTTAAATGACATGGCTTTATTCGTCGAAGTCGTCAAAGCGCGAGGCTTTCGGAATGCCGCTGAGGCAGTCGGGATACCCAACTCCACGGTATCTCGCCGGATCAGTGCTCTGGAAAAAGCCATTGGACTGCGGCTGCTGCACCGAACAACACGCAAGATCGAGTTGACGGAGGCTGGTCAGATTTATTTCGAGCGCTGCAAACGTATCGTCGATGAGGCGAAACTAGCCCATGAACAGCTTGGAGAGATGTTGGCTCAGCCAAGTGGCGTATTGCGCGCTTCACTGCCGGTGGATTTTGCCAATATCTATCTGGCGCCACTGATTGCGGAATTCGCTCTCCAATATCCTGGCATCAGCTTCGATTTTGACCTGACGCCTCGGCTGGTTGACCTCGTGGCCGAGCCCTTCGACGTCGCCATCCGCATGGGCAACCCACCGAGCTCGAGTCTGATTGCGCGTCGGTTGGCCAACTTGGCGTGCTATCTCTACGCTTCGCCACGCTATCTCAAAAATTTTGGCGAACCTGCTCATCCAGCCGATTTGGCGCAGCACGAATGCATCGAATTAAAAACGGCAAAAGCCAATGCGTGGACATTGCACAATTCGAATGAATCGGTTGAGGTAGGCGTCGGCGGCCGGTTTCAACTGAATAGCGTTGGCTTGATCCGGCGGCTGGCCATACTCGATCTTGGGATCGCCATCCTGCCTGAGGAAATCGTCGCCGAAGACGTGGAGCAAGGACGGTTACGTCGAATCATTCCCGATTGGGAGGGCCCATCAATCCCCGTCTACGCGGTGACCGAGACGCGGTTGTTACCGGCTAAAACGCAACGCTTTATCGACTTTTTGCGTGAGCACTTAGGCAATAGATATAGCTCTGGTCAGGGCTGAACGTAAGTGGTTGCTTTCGTACCTGGACTAAAGGAGCGTCCGCTAAATACCTAGCAGCAGACCTCAACTCTTTATTGGTATCCGGCAGCTTAGGGTCGATCTCGCTTATTCAAGCCCGACAGAGCATTATCGGCCAAACCCGGCCGCAAAAATTTGGCCGGTTTTGTATTAGAACAGGTGGTGGTTTTCAGCGGAATACACATGACATGAGGGAAACCTCCATTTCCCTCAAGAGGTCAAATTTACTTCGGCGCCAGAGGGTCGTTTTGCGTCGGCGATGACGCTTTTAACGATAACGCGCTTCAACCAAATTTTTTTGTGTAAGCTCGAATAGCTTCAATCAACACATCTGGGTCAGTGATTGCTTCGTAAACTCTATTTGAGTCGATCTTATCAAGATGCCGCAAGAGTTTTAATTTTGGATCAATTCCGAGCTTTGATTTTCCTGACCTGACCATTGATATATGATTGCGATGTACCCCTAAAAACTCAGCGAGTTCCTCGTCGGTAGCAATATTCAAGCAGAGCTTAATTTCATCGGGTAAAGACATCTCGGCCGCAAGGAGGTTATCGTGAGGCGTCTTTTTCAGCCCCACATACCTTGCTCTATTAACACTCAATTCATGAAGACGCTGCCCTATATAAGGGCCAGTAAGGCGTTCAGCCCAATTTCTGACGCCTAAAAATGCTATTTTATCAAGAACGTTAAATTTTGACTTTGGACCTAGCTTCTTTGTTTTATGGCGTACAGTACAGAGAGCGCTCCGGGTTATCCCTAAGAAGCCCGCTAGTTCTGCATCCGTTTGAAGACCGAAACCGGCTTTAATAACATCTAAAAGCAGGACGTCGTCTTTCTGTTGAAATGTTCTACTTATTGACGTAGAATTGCCTTCACTATTTAAGCTGCGTAGTTCGGTAAGTTTTAAAATATTTGTTCTGTTCATTGACTAGAACATTACCTAAAAGAGGTGGATGCTAACTAAATTAAAGAAAAAACTAGGAATAATGAGTGGGACAACCACGAAGATTGCCCCAAATTTAACTAAGCGAAGCTGATACCTCGCCCTTAGCAAGTAAAGTATCTCACCGCTTACAAATCTGGTCAAGCCATTCTCCGTTGTTTCCTATGGTCTGAAAAAATTATTGCCGTGATCGGTAAGGAATTGCTATGTCCAAAAAATTATATGGTCAGGATATAACCGCTGATCAAGGCGCCGCATTGCGCCTAAATATCGTGCCGCAGCCTAAAGCCGAACGAGCCAGAGAGCCAGTGACGCCCTCTCGAGGTCTAGTTCGAGGCCAATTTCCTTCAACCAAAATGAAGCGCATGATTGCATGGGAGTCCCAACTCGAACAAAAAGCTTGTTATTGCTTTGAGTTTTCCCCTGCGGTTATTGCATTCCGCGAGCAGCCGGAAACACTTTACCTTCCCTGCCTAGGCAGGATGTATCGATATACGCCGGATTTTGAATTGACCTTTTATAACGGCGAAATCTGGTATGTAGAAGTCAAGCCTCTAACTAAGTTGCGTTCGCCACAAGTACAAGAACGGTTACAACTGGCAAATCAGTTCCTGACGGAGAAGGGCTTTCACTTCATCGTAATGACTGATCAAGAGCTGAATTTTCCCAATCGAATCAGGAATTTTTTGATCCTGCGACCCTACCTACGATTTGAGATTTCCGCTCATACTTCAGAACAGGCCAAATTGTGGGCAACTAATACAACCGATCCAACATTTGAAGCATTCTGCCGTTTTTTAGGGTTTCAATCCCTCGCCTTTGCTCTGATCGCACAGCTGCACATTGGAGTCGACCTCGATCAGCCGCTCAGCAATACCAGCTTACTTTTTGCCCCCGTCAATGGAGATCATTACCATGAAACTTGCTTCTTTACATACCGGACAGGAGTTAATTTTGAACGGTGTTCCGTACCGTCTGGTCCGGATGCTTGAGGATGGGCAATGCCAATTGGAGCGAAAAAGCAATCTGGCATTAAGCAGTTATTCAAAGCAGGAGCTTTTGGGTTTTATGGGCTTGGGACAGCTCATTTTATGCGGGCGGCAAAGCGTTAGTTTTGCGACAACAACGGAAAACAATCAGAGGCTGGAAAGTGATTTATCCGCTTATCCAGAAGATGTACAACAGGAGGTCCTTTACCGACTCAAATACCTGAAAAAAGCTGAAGAGCTGTACGGAGAAAGCGTCACATGCCTCCGACTTCCCCAAGTGATTAAAGTGGTTGCTGACGAATTTAACGATCCCCAACCACCGTCGTCACTAACTGTGTATTTGTGGTGGAAAAACTGGATTAAGGCCGATCGCTCTGTCACGGCTCTAATAAAAAGAAAACGAGGCCCAAAAAATAAGCGCCGAATTATCAAAGATTTGGAACAGCTCGTACAACAGCTCATTGATGAAATCTATCTGAAAACTGAAGGCAACAGCATTGATGATGTTTATTCGGCGTTAAAACACAAAATTAAGAGTTTAAACGTCAATCGAAATGCCCCTCTAGCCATTCCTAGTAGAGCAACAGTGTATCGTTATGTTCGAACATATGATGAGTACTTGGTCATGGCGGCCCGGAAAGGCAGGCAAGCGGCCGACAAATATTTCCGGGCTTCCGGTAGAGGCCCTGAACCCAAATATATACTGGAACGAGCCGAAGTTGACCACACGCCGCTGGATCTATTGATTATCGATGATCTAACCGGATTAACCATCGGTAGACCCACGGTTACGTATATTCTTGATCGCAAAACCCGCAAACCGCTGGGATTTGAAGTTGGATTCGAACCGCCGTCACAAATTGCGGTAATGCGTGCACTTCGGCATGCGATTATGCCGAAAAACTATGTATCACTGGACTATCCGGAGGTCGAAAACCCATGGCTTGCCTACGGAATTCCGGTCACGCTGGTTTGCGATAACGGATTGGAATTCCATTCTGAACAGCTGAAACGTATGTGCGCCGAACTGAATATCGAACTCATCTTCTGTCCGAAAAAACAGCCGCATTACAAAGGTGCCATTGAGCGGTTTTTAGGCACCTTTAATCACCAGCTTAGCCACAAGATCGCAGGAACCACATTCTCCAATATTAACGAACGAGGCGATTACGATTCAGAAAATTTAGCCTGTTTAACTTTGGCTGAATTTAAGAAATTACTGCACGTCTGGCTGATCGACGTCTATAGCCAAGCCCCTCACAAAAGCCTCGGTATTACGCCAGCTCTAGCATGGCAAGATGGCCTGAAAATCATTGAGCCCGTGCTGCCGGAAAGTAAAGAAAAGCTGGACTTAATTTTGGCGTTCCAGAAAAACCCAAAATTGGGCCATGAAGGCGTGCAATTTAAAGGGTTAATGTACAACTCGGCGGAACTCGCTACTTTGCGCAAACGCGGTGTTGGATCAGCCACTATCCGGATTAATCCAGAAGACCTGGGCGAGATTTGGGTGTTCGATGAACAGCAGGGAGACTATTTCACAGTACCCTGCACCTACCCCGAGTATGCTAACAAGCTTACGCTGGCCCAGCACTTATTAATTCGCCGGCATGCCAACCTGACCAATGCCGAACGCATGGATGTTTCGATTTACGAACAGGGCAAAGAAAAACTGCGTCAGCTCATCGCGTTAGCTAACAACAACAAAAAACTCAGCCAACGTAAAAAAGCCGCCCGTTACAACACCAAAGAACTACAACAAACACCTTTTTCCTCCAACACGTTACCGGAAAAAGTTCGCAAGCCAGACGATAAGAACTATCACACTGACGACATCCCTGACTTTGATGTCGACAGTAAGGAGCCCTAGCATGTGTGATCAAAATACTCTCAACCAAACCTGGGCCAGCGTGTCCCGACTCATCGTCAAGTATCCAGCCTTCAACGAGGCCTATCGCTTACTAAAGGATGCTTATCTCTTTAATCAACAAACCGGACTTTCCAAGAATTACTGGCTGGTCGGTCCATCCGGTACCGGTAAAACCACGCTGATGAATATGCTGATGAAGGAATTTCCGCCTGTCGATCAGACCGACTGTAAAAACATACCGGTGTTGGCCATCAAAATTCCGGCGCTACCCACGATCAAAAATTTAGCGGAAGAAATGTTGGTTCAATTGGGAGATCCAATTTTTCATCGTGGATCGGCCATTGATAAAACTATTCGTATCCTGCATTTGATCAAAGCCTGCAACACCAAGCTGATACTGTTCGATGAAATGCAGCACTTCATCGACCGGGGCCATAAACGGGCACCGGCAGAAGTCGCGGACTGGCTGAAAACCCTAATCGATAACGCCCAGGTATCGACCGTGATTATGGGTCTGGAGCGTACCCAAGTCATTTTGGATGCTAATGAGCAGCTACGCCGCCGCTTTTGTCGGCGCATCGATCTAAAACCTTTCGATTTGGAATGCCCGACCAGTCGTAGTCACTTTCTTGGCGTCATCAAAAAGATTGATGTGGCATTGGCGATGCCATCACCCTTGGATTTACAGCAAGACGGTATAGCTAGGCAAATGCATTTCGCCACCAATGGCATCATGGATTACATCGTCAAACTGATGCTTGGTGCTTACCAAATTGCCGTGAATCAGCAACTACCGGGGATAGACCGGCAATGCCTTGAACTTTCTTTCAGCGAATCGATTTGGGTGGAAGGCGTCGGCAAATTGAATCCCTTTAACCCGCAGTTTATCGGCCAGAGATTGGATCAGCGCGGCATGGTTTTTTACAAAGCCCCTGCGGTTGAGCTCGTCCCAAAGAAGGGAGCAACGTTATGAGCAACGAGTCATTAACACTAATTTGCCCACCGATCCGTACCAAATGTTTTCCTGATGAAAATCCGATTGGGTATCTAACGCGCTTGGCCAATGAGAATACCTATCCTTCCTTTCGATGGTTGTTAGACGGTAAAGGCACTGCAACTGTGGATTTTGAAAAACTCTATAAGGTTTTTTCTGAAGCTGATTGGACAGGTTATTCGCAGTCCGAGCCGTCGCTGGAACAAATTTGCGCGTTGCCAAATATTCATCTCATATCAACACGGCTACGTTATTGTCCGCTATGCCTGCAGGAAGAGTCCTATTGGCGTATTGGTTGGCAAATCAAACTGGCAGTGGCATGTACCAGACACCAGGTCTGGCTCCATGACCTATGTCCCCACTGCCATAGCGAGCTGAGCTTTTTAAAAGTGCGTAAAAATCAGAGTAAATGCTTTGACCATCTAGGGAAGGCGGTCGCCATACCTGCCCCATCCTCTATCGTCCGTATGCAGCAATTTCTGGATGAAGACTTACTGAATCAAGAAAATCCACTGTTAGGTACCAGTCATAAGCTAGCTATTTTGAAACGGAGTGAGCTGATTGCGTTCATGCTGAAATGGCTGGAAGTTGACGAAGTTTCAGCCAAGCCCGCCAAGCAAAAATTACAATATGTCACAGATTTTCAGGAGAAAGCAATTCAATGCGCTAATGCGCTTTTTTCCGATCCGAGTGGTTTCTGGCGATATTTGCAAGCTATTCATTTATCTCGAGCAAGCAACATTGGTATCCAGCAGACCAGATTAGTCTATTTTTACCGTGAAGCCTTCAAAGAATTCTCAGAACCATCGTTTCAACCATTAAGGGAAATGGTTGAAAATTATTCCGCAATGAATCTAATCCGGGACATTACCGAAAAGCATACACTGTTCAGTCCAAACGCCAAAAAAGTTCAATTGTGGTGCTCATTTCAAAAAGCATGCAAAATATACGATATCGCAAACTCCGTGTTGAGCAGAGCGATCATAGACAAACAAGTCAACTCTCATTACCAAGGTGATAAAGACTATACAAAATGCTCTGTTTACCGCCCTGATCTCGAAAGAATTTTACCTCACCTAAGAGGATTGATTCCTGCAAGCGATGCAGTGCAGATTTTGGGGATAACCAAAGCGCAGTTTTATCAGTTGCAAAACAGCGGCCTCTTTAAATTTGAAGTACCTCCACGCAAAGATTATTGTTCAACATGGCAATACTCAAAGCAGGAGCTTGAAACCCTCCTGGAAAATATTAATAGAGGGGCCGCACCTATCACGTCGGATTGCCTGACGATATCTCAAATCATGCAATTCCATATCCGCGCTACAATCGAAATGCCTGTCCTGCAATTGACCAAAGCAATACTTTCAGGTCAAATCGTCGTAAGAAAATCAGTCTCCGATACACTAAAAATACGTGATTTATTAATTGATAGCGATGAGTTCAAGGGATGGCTCACTAATCTTCAGCCTGCTCTAGAATATATGTCGGTTACTGAGACATCCACGTTATTAGAAATTAATGAGGAGTTCGCGTATCAACTGGTTAACCGTGGCTATCTTCTTCATAAAACTGACTCACGACACGCGAAAGTCATTCTACCCGACCATATAAGGCAATTTAAACTAGAGTATGTGATTTTATCAAAACTGTCAGAGAAATCAGGTATGAGCTCAGCCAGCATTATCGAAAAATTGGAGTCACAGGATATTTTCCCCGTTGACCATGACGATGATAACAAACTTAGGCAAAAACTATATAACCGTGCGGATATCCTGAAAACAAGCTCATTTTATATTTATGTACAATATTTACCGGAGCAATCGTAGTGTGAATAGCCGCCAAAAAGCAAAAACAACATTGATGACGAAGGCAAAACCAGAATCAGTCACAATTTATTAGCCAGTCCGTCGCTTCACAAACTTGGCCGAATTTTGAATGCTCGAGTTCGGCCATTTGCGGCCAGCCGCGACTGACCGCTTTATGGGGATGAATATGGCAGAATGATGTTGAGCAATGCGAAATTACTTCAGACGGTAATATCGTTTTGTCTACTATTTTTTGCGTTTTGACAACTTTATTCATTTTGTCTAGTTAAATCATCGCACTGAGGCTGAGAATCATAAGTACCCATGCATAATTATTCAGTCGACATGATCAGCTATGCCACTGTTTTTATTGGCTATTTTTAGCAAACAGCCCTAAAAAAATACCAGCTTTATTTTGCACATGTACTTAATAAGGGCTATATTTATAAGTACCTATACAAAATTATCCGGGGAGCAAATATTTCAAACCTTTTGATTTTTAATAGCAACACTTTAAGAGGGCTCTAAAAATGATACCTAGTTAATTTTGCATAGGCACTTACAATGTTCTTTTTGCCTTAATTAATAATTCACATGAAAGAATATAAAACAAGATTCACAATAACCCTGAAAGAACCCATATTAACATCCGAGACAGCGCTAAATAAATTAAAAGTAACGCCAACTTCTGGATATATCAAAAGCATTGAAGCAACCCCAATCATCAGCTCGTCACTAATTAAAAATATCAGTATTGAGGCTATCTACTCAAGTACTGATATTTCTCACTTATGCGAATCATGGGGTGAACCACCTGCACCTGATCCAACAAAAGGAATAATTGTAATAACAGAAAACGGTTATTTGCTTCCACCATTTGAAATCGCATCAACTTTAATAATGCCGTTACTTAATATAATTTCTGGGGTGACCTTACAAGCCGACATTTATAGCGATATGAGGGAAAATTTACATGAATTAGTATCTGACTTTATTTGGATACTTCCAGACGGACGCGAAGTACCTTCCTCTTCCTCCAGTAATTATTACCCTCGTTTTATGTATCCACGCCACCCAGATTTGGCAGGCCAACCTCTCAGTGCAAATGACTGGGCACTGATACAAGGCACATATAATGGTAGTTACGAAATCCCATTATGGAGAACTATTTTAGCAAACGCTATCAGAGAACAAAGAAATGACATAAGAAATACAATTATTCAGTGCGCAACAGCATTAGATGTAGGCATAACGCCTTTTCTTCAATCAAAAATTAGTGCTGGTGTGGTCGATAAATTTGATATGCGAGTATTAAACGGTTCCTATGGAGCAGCCGTTAGAACACCGGATTTAAGAGCAATCGATAGCGATTTATACGATACGTTAAAGCAACTTTGGTATACGAGACACGCAATTGTCCATAAAGGTGATTCTAATATCTATGATAGAAATCCTATAACGGGTGTCAATCCACTCAGGCCAATTCAAGTATTTCAAGACATACCAGAATTTATAAGAGCCGTTCCTAAAGGTATAAAATTTATCGAAACTCATCAACCATAATTCCTACTATTTAAAACACACATATTGCTTTCTAAAGGCCGTTTTTCCGGCGTTTTGGCGATTAGACATTTTGATACGGACTGCCTAATGTTTTGATTTGGTTACTCATTTAAACTCATCTAACATTAAAAATAATTTTTGACTGCACGCTTAATGTCGTTTACTGAACTTCGTGAATGGCGGGTTTAGGGTAACGAAAAACTAAAGCCGACTGTCTGTTCCGGGTCGATTTTTACCGGTTGATTTACCGGCGAAATCCGATCAGGAACAATCACTCACACGTTTCCGTTGAACGAGTGCTTAATCTTGATTGTCGACTGAATTGAAACGAACAACAGCTATTCTTAATAGATACCGGCCTGGTGAGAGGCACGTAGATCAATCAGTAACGGGGGTGGCAATGGAGGGCACGGAAATCTGGCGTATCCGGTCAATCGCGCCTAAGCTAAGTCCTCAGCATTTCGATGTCTCGCCGACTCACTCACTGGTTATTTTTAACCGGAAAAAGCATATGGTTAAATACATGAAGCTGTTAGCTGTAATTGGTATTTGCATGGGGTCACAGGCCAGCTATGCAGAAGAGGCTAGCGTAAACCCAAACCCTATAACGGCCATCAACATTGCCCTGGATCCGGATACGATGATGAGCCGCCACGCTGAAGCCGCCAACGCCCGCCTGCTTAAGGACTATCCAAAGGGATTCGCTTTGGATGCCTCTCATAAGCCACACATCACACTACTGCAGCGGTACGTTTTTACCGAGAACCTCAACAAAATCTATAGCGCCGTGGGCAAAGTCCTAGCCAGCGAGGAGGTCGTCGACTGGAAGTTGAAAGCCTCCAAGTACCACTATACCCCTTGGAAGAACATGGGCATTGGAATCCTTGCGGTTGAGCCGACAGCCGCTCTTCTTAATCTGCAACAAAAATTGATCGACGCGGTAACCCCTTTCACGGTGAAAAACGGGACGGCTGAGGCATTCTTTGCTACATCCGACGATCCCTCCATTAATCCGACAACCATTGACTACGTCGCGGCATTTGTTCCTAACCAGACCGGGAGAAACTTCCATCCTCATGTCACCCTCGGTATTGCATCCAAGGATTATTTGAAGGAAATGATCGCCGAGCCCTTCGAAGCGTTCACGTTTTCGCCCGCAGGAGTGTCGGTTTATCAACTCGGCAACTTCGGGACGGCTCGGAAGAAACTCAAGGAATGGAAATCAATGCCTTAACTGCATGTCAGGCCAGAAGCTTTAGCTTACTTACTGTGATAAAAATGCACTGCGGTTTAGGTGGATCGGCTCGAGCCGGCCAATTGCCGACTGACGCGCTTTTCAAGTCAATGGCAGGTGAAAGCCCCTGATCAGCCATTCAACGTTTGAGGTAACCGGACCGTGTAGGCGGCGCACAGCGCCGATTGCACGGGTCCGTTTTGACCGAGAGGTTAGCCATTGACGGCGAAATCCCCATAGATTTTCCAAGTTGTAGCCATATGGTCTTCAAACGTGCCTCCGAGGTCTAGGTCAGCCTTCTCTACACAAATTTTCATACCTGCGTTGACCACAAAGTCATCTTCATAATTGACGACCAGTGAAAACTGAGAGAGGCCAAACTGCATTCACC
>Ga0066407_1000002_pt1 | contig 66238 bp, 56 predicted proteins | sample LakWasMeta9_HOW4_2_FD_59494 | JGI IMG/M metagenome (GOLD analysis project Ga0066407, IMG submission 59494) | Freshwater sediment methanotrophic microbial communities from Lake Washington under simulated oxygen tension - Sediment Metagenome 9_HOW4 | ecosystem: Environmental > Aquatic > Freshwater... | reverse complement strand
TAGCATTTTTATCGTCTTCTTGAGCATGTTGATAACCGCTTGCTCACCGACACCCAATAAGAATCTTGAGCGAGCGCGTTCCGACTATCAGCAAGCGGCCAATGATCCGGCAGTGATGGCCAATGCTTCTGCGGATTTGTTTGCGGCGGAAAAAACATTGCAAAGAGCCGAAGACGCTTGGCAGGAAGATGACGATTCCGACGAGGTGGATCATCTTTCCTACTTAGCCAGCCGAAAAGTGGATCTGGCACGAGCCACCGCCAGCGAAGTCGCTGCAAAAAAGACTTTTGAAGAATTAAGCGCCCAAAAAGACCAGGTTCGCTTGCAAGCCCGCAACGCTGAAATCGCGAAACTGAAATTCAAAGAGATCATGACGTTGGGCGATGTGTTGTTCGACACAGGGGGCTCCAATCTCAAATCCGGAGGCGTTCAGCAACTGTACCCCTTGGTGGAGTATCTGAAAAATAATGACAAAACCATGGTGAAGATTGAGGGGCATACTGATAGCCGAGGCTCTTCAGAATATAACCTCAATCTTTCACAGATGCGGGCCGAGGCTGTCAGAGATTTCCTGATTACCAGCGGCATCTCACCGCAACGAATCAGCGCACAGGGCATGGGTGAGGGTTCCCCGGTCGCAACGAACTCAACCTCTGCAGGACGTCAGCAAAATCGGCGCGTCGCAGTATTTATAAGCGAGTCACCTCAATCAATGACGCCTTCTTCTTTTGGCAGAGGCATGTGAACAATAATCTAAGTTGTTGCTTGTTTTGACACAAAAACGCCGCCTTTATCTCATCCGAGAACCAGCGGCGTTTTTGACAATTTTGCAGGGCATCGACTATTTGTTTAAGCCATCCATATAAATTACTTGAGATAAACAGCATGGACATGAATGACAACCGACAAGATAAACCCGATGCTCAGCAGTGGGAACGGAACAGCAAAATTGATGAAATAAAGAACAAGGCGGACAAGGTGGAAACGGACGCCAAAATCGAGTATTACAAGCAGATGTATACCAGATAAATCGGTAATGCTCGAAGAGTTATGTCCTAAACACAGGCGGCTGTACAAACGAAGTTGACTCAGTTGTCCGTTTTACGAGCGCTCAGACGGGGTGGCGCTTTGGAGGAATAGCTATGATCCCCGACATTTTCGCTTGATTTATGCCCAGGCTTCGAAGACTTTCGCCGGATTGTGGCCAGTGCATGGAAATCTGACCTAAAGACTTGATCTGCTTACAACGTCATTCACTTATATTCTATGCACATGGAATTTTAAATATGAATACGATACAGAATAAACAAGATCCGAAAGCACAGTCTTTTGCGTTAAAAGACTGTGCATTAATCGCAATTTCCACTCATCGGCGAGCCAAAACGTTAAAAGAGTTCCGCGATCATATCAGCAGCCTGGATCCGGATAGCTTGTATTACCATTTTTGGGCGAATTTATTATTGCCTCATTTTGAGGAGCGCGAGTACATCAACGATTTTGCCGGTTGGGCGCGTCATGGCCTTGCCGATACCAAATTGGCGGAACAACTGGCCGTACTTGACCCCACCTCGTTCGATGATATGGAAGAGTTACGCTACCATTTACTGGAATACATCGATGATCGTCTGGAAGAAAGTGAATATTTACAATGGGCCCGAGCCTCGAAACAGTTTGAATTTACTCGCTCTCAGATTGTGGTATTCGATACCCATACCCGGATAAGCGATCCGCATGATATGGCGGATCTCATTCCCCGAATGTCGGCCAGCAGCATTTTCTATCATTTTATTGACGCCCGCAGGCGTGCTCCGGACAACATGGATGACTTCAGCCGATGGCTGACTTTTTTTGGAGAAAGCCATCAGCATCTGATTGGGCAGCTAAAATGCATCGATCCGTATTTCAGTAATCTGGTCGAAATACGTCAGCAAGTCGCAGCCGCCTTCCAACATCATTTTGCGGAGCAAGTGTCATGACCACCATGTTAGAAGCTTATGCAGCGGTAACGGGTGAAGATGTCATCCGCCATTTGCAGCAATTAGCGGAGCCTTTGAAAGGCAAGTCCGTGGTTCATGTCAATTCCACCCGTATTGGCGGCGGTGTTGCCGAGATATTGGAGAAGCTTGTGCCGCTTGCCAGGGAATTAGGGCTCGATACGCGCTGGGAAGTGATTACCGGCGATAGCGAGTTTTACCAGTGTACAAAAAGCTTCCATAACTCAATACAGGGCGACCGGATCGCTATTCCCGAAACCCTGCTGAACCATTTTCTGGAGGTGAATGAGCAAAATGCCAACCACCTGCGCAATGTTCTGGAAAAAGCGGATTTTGTTTTTATTCACGATCCGCAACCCGTTGCCCTGTTAAAGTATTGCAGCAAACGCAAGGGCAAGTGGATCTGGCGCTGCCACATCGATGCCAGTCATCCGTACCGAGGCACCTGGCGATTTTTAGACCGGTATATTCGTGACTATGATGCCAGTATTTTTTCATTATCCCAGTTTGTTCAGCTACTGCCGCATCCCGTCTATATTATCCCGCCCAGCATCGACCCCTTAAGCGACAAAAACGTGGACTTGCCTCAAGACGAATTGGAGGCGGTGCGAGCCCGCTTTGGCCTTGATCCTGAGGCGCCGTTGATCACGCAGATCTCGCGTTTTGACCGCTTTAAAGATCCGATAGGCGTCATAAAAGCGTATAAACTGGCCAAGCAATATATCCCTAACTTGCAATTGGTACTGGCCGGCGGAACGGCTACGGACGACCCGGAAGGCGAGGTGGTATTCAATGAAGTCGCTGCTGCTGCGGGCGATGATCCCAATATTAAACTGTTACAGTTGCCGCCCGATGCGCACCGCACCATTAATGCGTTACAACGGCTTTCCGATATTGTGCTGCAAAAATCCACTAAAGAGGGCTTCGGCCTGACGGTAACCGAAGCCCTGTGGAAAGGTAAGCCGGTTATCGGCGGCGATACCGGCGGCATTCGTTTGCAGGTCATCAATTTTCATACCGGTTTTTTGGTCAACACGCCCGAAGGCGCGGCATTGCGTATTCGCTACCTGATTAATCAAAAGCAGAAAATGCAGGAAATGGGCGTTAAATCCAAAGAGTTCGTCCGCGAAAACTTCCTGCTGACCCGTCAATTACGAGAGCATCTCACCTTAATGGTATCGCTTCAACATGGTGCGGTTGATCGTATCGAATTAAGTTGAGGGCCGCCTATGTCATTCCATGCCATGCCTTTTGGAACTCATCTGCGGGACGATGGCAAGGTTACCTTTAAATTGTGGGCGCCTGGCGCCGACAAGGTTGAATTAAGCCTGCAAGGCAACGCGCCTGAAATCAGGTTGCTGATGACTCCCGAAGCCGATGGCTGGCATGGCATTACCACCGAACTGGCCGGTATCGGCTTTTACTACCAGTACCTGATCAATGGCAACACTTATGTTCCTGATCCGGCTTCCCGTTATCAGCCTTTGGATGTTCACGGCTCCAGCCAAGTTATCGATCCTAATGCATGGCAATGGCAGGATAAAGACTGGAAAGGGCGGCCTTGGGAAGAGGCGGTGTTTTATGAGCTGCATGTAGGCACTTTCTCCGAAGAAGGCACTTTTGCCGGCGTAAAAAAACATCTGGATTATCTGGCCGATTTGGGCGTGACCGCCATACAGCTGATGGCTGTTGCCGACTTTCCGGGACGACGCAATTGGGGTTATGACGGCGTACTGCCGTTTGCGCCTGACAGCAGTTACGGCACGCCCGATGAGCTTAAAGACCTGATTGACACCGCCCATGCCAAGGGCCTGATGGTGTTTAACGATGTGGTTTACAGCCATTTCGGCCCGGAAGGCAATTACCTGAATCTGTACGCTCCGGCATTTTTTACCGATCGATTCCATACGCCGTGGGGAGATGCGATCAATTTCGACCCTCATTGGGTGCGCTGGTTCTTCATCCACAATGCACTGTATTGGCTGGAAGAATTTCATTTCGACGGTCTGCGCTTTGATGCGATACACGCCATCTTTGATGACTCATCGCCGGATATTCTCGAAGAGCTGGCCGAAGCAGTTCGCCTGGGGCCGGGATATGATCGTCCTGTCTACCTGGTGCTGGAAAACGACAATAACGCCGCGCGTTATTTAAAGCACGATCCTTCCTTGCCCAATCGTTATTTCAATGCGCAGTGGAATGACGATTTCCATCATGTTTTGCATGTTCTGCTAAGCGATGAAATGACCGGCTATTATCAGGATTACGCGCAACAACCTCTACGCCATCTGGGCCGCTGTTTAACCGAAGGCTTTGCTTACCAGGGCGAGCCATCCGCTTATCAGGACAGCAAACGGCGAGGCGAATCTTGTTCGGATTTGCCGCTGACGGCTTTTATCTGCTTTTTACAGAATCATGACCAAGTCGGTAACCGGGTACTGGGTGAACGCATTTCAAAACTTTGCAGACCGGAAGGCTTGCGCGCGGCGACAGCGATTTTATTGCTGTCGCCGTCGCTGCCCTTGTTGTTTATGGGGGAGGAATGGGCCAGTAGCCAGCCGTTTACTTATTTTGTGGATTTCCCTGACGACTTGGGCGAGCAAGTGAACCTGGGCCGATTGCAGGATGTTAGCAAAACTTCGGAGTTCAACAATGTTGAAGCGCTCCCGAAAGTACCTTTACCGAATGCCGTTCAAACCTATCAAGCGTCCAAGTTGGCCTGGGATGAACCCGGCCGGGAGTCGCATCGACAATGGCTGGACTATCACAAGGAATTATTGCGTATTCGCAAGCACCATATCACCCCGAGGATAAAGGGATTGGTTGTCGGACAAGCCCATTACCAACTGTTCAATGACAAGGCAATAGTTGTGCAATGGCGGTTGAACGATGCGTCAACCTTAACGCTGGTTGCCAATATGGGCAAAGAGCCCGTAACGATAAATTATTCTTGTGATGGGGACGTGTTGTTTGCCGGTGATTCCGAGGTAAGCAAGCACTTGAGCGAAGGCCGTTTAAACCCTTGGTCAGTCATTTTTTATCTAAAGGAATCCGAAAAATGATTCTGAAAACAGCAGTTTGTCCACGAAAACCACAAAAAGCACGAAAAGATTTAATAAGACGCAAAGCCCGAGATATTTATTCGCTGTCTATGCAACACATTGTCTTATTTCGTGTCTTTCGTGTTTTTCGTGGACTAAAAATCAGAACGGCCGGTTCCGCAAGCTATTGTGATTTATGACTGATCCAAACCGGCAGAGAGAGGCAGACATTCCCGTTTCGACCTATCGTCTGCAATTTAATAAGCAGTTCACATTTGCCGAAGCAACCCGGTTTATTCCTTATCTTCGCCGGCTCGGGATTAGCCATTGTTATGCGTCTCCTTATCTGAAAGCCCGGCCGGGCAGTACTCACGGCTACGATATCGTTAACCATAACGAGATCAATCCCGAAATCGGCAGTTATCAGGATTTTGAGCGTTTTATCGACGCATTGCAGTGTAACGGCATGGGCCTGATAACGGATATTGTCCCCAATCACATGGCTGTTATGGGCAGCGACAACCTTTGGTGGCTGGATGTATTGGAGAATGGCCAAGCTTCCTACTATGCTTCATTTTTTGATATTGATTGGTATCCGGTCAAGAAAACGCTGCAAAATAAAATACTGCTTCCGGTGCTGGGCGACCATTACGGCAATATTCTGGAGCAGCAGGAGCTGAAGCTGGCTTTCGACGCCGGGCAAGGCGAATTCAGCGTGTATTACCATCAGCACCGGTTTCCCGTTGATCCGCAGACTTATCCCTTTATCCTGAGCTCGCAACATCCGCAGTTGCCGAATCACTTTGCGGCGGATGATCCGATATTTCTGGAATATCAGACGATTGATAACAGTTTCAGCAAATTACCGCTATGCACGGACAGGACGGAGGAAAAAATAGAAGAACGCAAACGGGATAAGGAAGTCTTTAAAAAACATCTTGCCAAACTTTGCGCGGACAGTCCGCAACTTGTGAAATTTATCAATTTTCGTGTGATGGAAATTAACCGGATGGAGGGTGAAGCCGGCGAATTGCATGCCTTACTGGAGCAGCAGGTTTATCGCTTGGCTTTTTGGCGTGTCGCCGGTGATGAAATTAATTATCGCCGGTTTTTTGATATCAACGAACTGGCCGGGCTTAGGATTGAAGACGAAAAAGTATTCGATGCGACGCATCAATTGGTCCTGTCGCTGATCGGACAAGGCAAGATACAAGGATTGCGCATCGATCATGGCGACGGCTTGTACGACCCGGTAGGTTATTATCAACACCTTAATGAAAAAATTTCAGCTGCTTTAAATACCGGCACCGAGCAGGACACGCCGCCCATCTATATCGTTGCCGAAAAAATTGTCGCCAACTATGAGTATCTATCCAGCAACTGGCCTATTCACGGCACCACCGGTTACGAGTTTGCCAATATCGTTAACGGTGTATTTATTAATGGCCTCGCAGAAAAATCATTAACGCATTGCTATACACGGTTTATAGAGTACCGGCAGGATTTTGACGAACTGGTGTATCAGGCAAAAAAACTGGTGATGACGACCGCGCTGGCCAGTGAATTGAATGTGCTTGCCAATCGCTTGAGCAAAATTGCCGACGCCAGTTCAAAAACCCGGGACTATACGCTTTATGCATTGCGCAATGCTTTGTCGGAAGTGATCGCCTGTTTTCCTGTTTACCGGACCTATATCAACAGCCGGACCGTCAGCAAGGAGGACAGTCAGTATATCAAGTGGGCGATTGACCAAAGCAAGCAGCGAAGCTGGGCGGCCGATAAAACCGTGTTTGAGTTTATTCGACAGCTTCTGCTTCTGGAACACAGTTCGGCGGTTGCCGATACGGATTTGTTGAGATTTGTCATGAAGTTTCAACAATATACGCCGCAGGTTATGGCTAAAGGTTATGAAGATACCGGTCTTTATCGCTATCACCGGCTGATCTCCTTAAACGAAGTGGGCGGCGACCCGCGCTCCTTCGGAAACTCGGTCAATGCCTTTCACCATTTTAACCAGGCGCGCATTAAAAAATGGCCTCATACCCTGTTATGCCTGTCCACGCATGACACCAAACACAGCGCTGACGTACGGGCAAGAATCAATGTATTAAGTGAAATACCTCATCAATGGCAGGATGCGGTATTACGCTGGCAGCGCTTGAACCGATCCAAGAAAACCAGAATGAGTAAGGTCGTCATTGCCCGCAATGATGAATACCTGTTTTATCAGGTGCTGATCGGCACTTGGCCGTTAACGACTTTAACGGATACAGAATGGGCCGATTATCAGGAGCGCATCGGGGGTTACATGATTAAGGCCGTTCGTGAAGCCAAACACTATAGCTCGTGGCTCAATCCCAATGAAGAATACGAACAATCCGTCAGCCAATTTGTTAGCCGCTGCCTGGACGCTAATGTCAGTTCATTGTTTTTAAGAGATTTTACCGAGTTTGAAAGACGAGTCAGAAAACCCGGCTTGTATAACGCTCTTGCCCAGGTCGTGCTGCATACAACTTCGCCGGGTGTGCCGGATATTTATCAAGGCAATGAATTATGGCAATTTACCCTGGTTGATCCCGACAACCGCCGCCGCATCGATTTCAGCAAGAACAGCCAGTTATTGACCGGCATGGACGCCATGTTGGCAAGACCGGATTTGGACCGGATGCATTTCATCAGCTCGTTATTGGAAACGATGGAAGATGGGCGCATCAAGCTTTTTGTAGTTATGCAGAGCCTGCGTTTTCGGCACCAAAATGCCGCGTTGTTCAGGAACGGCGACTACCTGAAAGTTAACGTACATGGAGCCGGGGCCGATCGGTTGCTGGCTTATGCCAGACAAGACCAGGATAACGTTGCCGTTATTGTCGTGCCCCGGTTAAACGCATTCGACAGATTGCTGGAAGATGTCGGGGCCGGTACCTGGCTGGAATTGCCGCAAAAAGGGCCAAGACAATACCGGGAACTGTTCAGCCAATGCCGGGTTATGACCGAACCGGCTGAAGACTGTATTCGGCTGTATATTCATGAGTCATTAAAATTATTTCCTCTCGCCATCTTATCCGGCGGGGACGAATAAGGCGATTTCCGGATGTTGTTTTTTATTCATTACGCGGGCGCGAAGGTCTTATATAAACTTCGCCTTCGGCCTGTTTTTTTAGCCTTATAGAATACGCTATGCGTACCTTTCACCTTTTCGTTGCGTTATTCACACTGCTGTATATAACGGCACCCGTTGTTAATGCGGATGTTTCGATTAACGGACGAGTTTCGGATGATGCAAAGAAAAATGTCCAACTCACGTTGTCGTTGGCAAAAGAACCCTGCGAAGCCACGGAATGGAAAATACGCGGCCTGTTTGACAAATCCGATGAAGAAATTTCCCAAGCTTTGCGGGCTTTGGGTTATTACAATCCCGTTGTTAAAAAATTATTAGCTTTCAATCGTAAATGTTGGCAGGCGGATTTTACGATTGATTCCGGCCCGCGGACTATTATTCGCGATGTCTCCATTACTCTAAACGGCGAGGCCCGTAACGATACTGAATTCCAGAAACTGCGCCATAAGCTGTTGACTGAAAAAGGCAAACCTCTGCGCCACGATCACTACGAGAAGATGAAAAGCCGGCTGCAATCATTGGCGGCGGAACGAGGCTACCTGCAAGCCGAGTTCTCGGAAAAACAATTGTTAATCGATAAAGCCAATAACAATGCACTGATCAAGCTGGTGTTTAATACCGGTGAACGCAAGGTGTTTGGCGAGGTTTCTATTGAACAGGACTTTTTGAATCCCGAGTTTGTACGCAAATTCATTGCCATAAAAAGCGGCGATTTTTATTCCAGCGAACAACTGGCTAAAACCCATGCCCCACTGTCGAAAAGCGGCTACTTCGATAGGGTAGAGATAATCCCGGATACCGTAAATACCGAGCAAAACCAAGTTCCCGTCACCGTTAAGCTTTACCCCGCCAAAACTCATCATTACGGTTTCGGTGTGGGTTATGACACTGACTTAGGGCCTCTGGTCAATGCGACTTACAGCAACCGGCGATTAAACCGGCGAGGCCATTTCCTAAATGCCAATCTTGATCTTGCTCCGGTGCGGTCAACGGCAGATGCTGAATACAACATACCGCTGGACGATCCGACCCACGATTTTTTCAGTTTCGGCGGCGGATTTAAACGGGAAGATGTGGACGCTTACCGGTCTTTGTCGGCCAAGCTTTCCGCGCGCCTAAAGCACGCTTTTGATAACGGTTGGAAGCAGACGCTGTTTATCGACTCTCTTTACGAAGACTTCACCATCGGCGGCACATCCAACCAGGTTTTGTTATTAGTGCCCGGCGGCAGTTGGCTGCGCTCTGTTGCCGATAATCCGATGCGGCCTACCCGAGGCTACCGCCTGGAGCTTAATCTGGCCGGCAGTTATGAGAATCCCATTTCCGAGGTCAGTTTTGCGCAAGGTTCGGTGTCCGCGGTATGGACGCATCCATTGCCCTGGCGCGGCAGATTTATCGCCAGGGCAGAGCAGGGGGCAACGCTGGTTGATCAGTTCGACAAGCTGCCGCCATCGTACCGTTTTTTTGCCGGCGGCATGAACAGTGTGCGCGGTTATGATTATAGGGAACTTGGGCCCAAGGATAATACCGGCCATGTGATAGGGGGCAAGTTCTTAAGCGTCGTCAGCGCGGAATATGAACATTACCTGTTCGATAACTGGGGCGTCGCGGCTTTTGTCGATGGCGGCAATGCTTATAATCCAGGCAATATCAGGCTCAAAACCGGTGCCGGATTAGGCGTCAGGTGGTATTCGCCTATCGGTCCGATCAGGCTGGATTTTGCCTTGCCGTTGAGCGAAGCGGATTCTTCGTTTCAGATCCATTTTGCAGCGGGGACAAGGTTATGATCATTGGAAAAACGGATCGTCCACGAAAGACACAAAAAGCACGAAAGGCTATAGGTGTAGGGCGTGCCGTGCGCGCCTTAGCTCCCAAGGCGCGCACGGCACGCCCTACGTCAGAAGTTCTTAATCCGGGTAAATGGCCGAACCATTGCAGTCCTTTCGTGTTGAGCGCTAGTTCCCAAGCTCCAGCTTGGGAATTCAGTGCGGGAAGCTCCAGCTTCCCGCGGCGCAGAAAGCTAGAGCTTTCTGGGCTTGAGAACCAGCGCACATCCTCATTCATGGCTTTCGTGCTTTTCGTGTCTTTCGTGGACCATTGCTGTCTTTAAATGATGAAGCGCACTGTTCTGATTATCCTGATCGTGCTGCTGATGATACCGGTCGGCTTGCTCGGCCTGATGTACAGTGCTGCCGCCAGTCGCTGGCTGTTGCAGACGGTTTTTTCACATTTACCGGCCCAAGTTTCAGTTGCCAGCATTGAAGGGAGCTTGCTTGAACGCATGGTACTGTCCAACCTGTACTATAAAAGCGACACCGAGGCCGTCGCTGTCAAAAATCTGGTGTTCGCTTGGCAACCCTCCGAACTGTTTTCGGGCACTTTAAAAATGGTTGATCTGACCCTCAACGGCGTCAATGTCAGCGTGACCGAAACAGCGCCGTCGGAACCCAGCACTTTCGATTTGAATGCGGAGTTACGCTTGCCGGTGCAGATCGTGATTGAAAATCTGCTGTTGACGGATCTTACTTACCAGCAAGATGAAACAGTACAACACCTGCAAAAACTGCATCTGTCGGCATTTACCGAACAGGGCCAAGTGCATATCGTGTCGCTGGAGCTTGACGCCAAACCACTGGAGGCGACAGCCACAGGGCAGATAGGCTTGGGCAAGGGCTTTCCATTGAGTGTAGCGGCCGACTGGCAGGTTGCAACGGAAGACTATGGTTTATGGCAAGCGACAACGAAGGTCAACGGCAATGCCAATCAACTGGCTTTAGATAATCAGCTGTCGTCGCCGTTCAAATCGGCGATAAAAGGCAATCTCGATGATTTGCAGAATCAGCCGCGCATCGATGTACACGGCGACTGGCAAAACCTTAGCTGGCCGCTCAGCGGCGATAAGCCGCAGCTAAGCAGTGAGCAGGGCGCGTTTGAGGTGACTGGTTTGCTCAGCGATTACCAGATCAGGCTCGATGCGCAACTAACCCAGCCGTATTTGTCAAAAGCCCGGTTGACGTTTAACGGCCAAGGCAGCACGGAGGCTTTATCTATTAAGATGCTGGAACTGAAAGCAACGGAAGGGCAATTTCAGGTCGAGGGCGATATTTCCTGGAAAGACGCTACCGTTTTCGATTTGACGGCCACAGGGCAAAATTTTAATCCGGTCATTCTGTCGCCCGAGCTTCCCGGCAGCCTGACTTTCGACACCCATATCAAAGGCAAGCTGGACGATAAAACGATGCAGCTGAATGCCGACATCAACCAGCTGTCCGGCAAGTTGCGCGGCTATCCCGTCAGCGCGGGCGGCAAGCTGGCATTGGCCGGCGAGCAGCTCAAGGTCGATGATTTCAAGGTTGTTTCGGGAAGCAACAAGATTGCCGTGAACGGCACGCTGGGGCAGGAGCAAGCCGCTCTCATTGTCGCTATCGACGCGCCCGCATTGGATTCGTTATGGCCGAAGCTGGGCGGCAGCCTGAAAGGCGATGGACGCTTGCAAGGCGCGTGGCAAAACCCGTCGGTCAAATTCCAGGCCAACGGCAAGCGCCTGCGTTTTGCCGGAAACAGCGCCGAGCAGCTCGCCGTCGCTATCGACTATCAACCTGAAAAAACGTCCCAAATACAGCTGTCCGTCAACACCACCAAAACCGGCAATCTGGTCATCAGCAAACTGCGGATTGACGGCTTGGGAACGCTGGAGCAACACCGCTTTAACGTCGAGGCCGCTTCTTCTTATGGCGATCTGTCAAGCGTACTGGCCGGCAGTTTTAAAGACGATACGTGGCAGGGCGAATTCTCCAAACTGGATCTGAATACCCAGGATGCCGGGCGGTGGCAGCTGACCAATAATCTGATTGTCACAGCCGAGCAAAATCCTGCGGGCATGGATATTACCTTGGAAAGGTCCTGTTTAGCCCGGCAAGCCGCCGCTCTGTGCGTGCAAGGACTTTATCCTGCCAACGGCGATTTTCAGTTTAAAGCCAACGCCACGGCTTTGCCGACCGGCCTGCTGCAAGTCTACTTGCCCCAAGCCATGCAGTTGCAAGGCCTGATCAATGCCGATGCCGACATGCAGCAGCAAAAGGGCCTGCTGAACGGCAACTTCCGGCTGACCATGCCGGCCAATGCAAAGATTGTGTTGCAGACCCAGCACGGGCCGATGGAATTTGTCTTGGGCGCATGGTTGCTGTCAGGCACGTTGAGAGACACATTAATTTCAGCCGATTTTGACCTGGCCCTGACCGGCCGGGATTATTTGCGCGGGCAAGTGCAACTGGATACCGGCCAAGACAAAGCCCTGGCCGGTCAGATAACCGGGTCGGTGGTCAATTTTGCCTGGATAAACCCTTTTGTCCCCCAGTCATCGAACATCAAAGGAGACCTTAAAGCGGATTTAGCGTTACAAGGGAGCACCGACAACCCTGCGGTTAACGGATCGGTACGCTTCACCGGGGGCTCGGTCGACATTGCCGAGTTAGGGCTCGGAATCCGCGACATCAGGCTTCAGGCGCTGCCGTCTTCCTCTGCCGAACGCATTCAGCTCAGCGGTTCGGCAAAATCGGGGCAAGGCTATATCCAGCTCGACGGTTTTGTCAGCTTGCAAGGAAGCGGCGAGTTCATGTTGATCGGAACCCATTTTGAAGTCGCCAAGCTACCGGAAGCGCAAATAACGGTTTCACCGGAATTAAAAGCAACCTTTACCGAAACGGAACGGAAAGTGACCGGTAAAATCAATATCCCCAAAGCCATTTTGCAGATGAAGCAACTGCCTGAAAATGCCGTAAAAGTCAGCAAGGATGAAGTCATTCTCGGCGAAGAAGAGGCCGAGCAGGAAGTAGTCGCAGTTATCCCTGTTGATGTCGACATGGACATTGAGCTTGGCAAACAAGTCAATTTTTCCGGGCAAGGGCTGACGACCGACCTGTCCGGCAAATTGAAGCTGACCAACACCGGACAAAAAACGGCCATGTTTGGCAATATCAATATGGACAAGGCGCGTTATAAAAGTTATGGACAGGATCTTACCGTCCGTAAAGGAAAAATCCTTTTTAACGGGCCGGTCGATAAGCCCTGGCTGGACGTGGAAGCCATACGCGTCTCGAATGATAAAACCGTGACTGCTATTCTCCATCTGAGCGGTCCGCTGGATGCCCCGAAAACGCAGCTATCTTCAGAACCCGCGTTGCCGGAAGAAGAAGTGCTGGCCTATTTGATTACCGGCGGGCCGTTAAATCAGGTCAGCCAAGCGGAAGGCGATAGGGTTGCCTCAGCCGCATTATCTTACGGCGCCAGCAAAGCATCCTGGATTGCCGAGAAGTTGGGCATAGGCGAATTTGAGGTTGAACAAGGAAAAACGCTGGAAGATACCATGGCTTCGGTAGGCCAATACCTGACACCTAAATTATACGTGGGCACCAAAGTCGGCTTGTTTAATCAGCAGGTGGTATTGGTATTAAAACGTAAGCTAACCAAGAGCTTTAATGTTGAAACGCAGACCGGCACTTCGCAGAGAATCAAGTTTAATTATGAAAAAGAGACTGATTAAAGCGGTTTCCTGATAGGTAGAACGCTGGACTTGATCCGCGGCGCCGCCGTAATTAGCACGTAGGGTACGCAGCGCGTACCTTTTGGGTATTTTAACGGCGGCACTGTCTGGAAATGGTACGCGCTGCGTACCCTACTAAAGAACCTCATCTTCCTTTAAATCAAGTCACTTCCAACCTCAATTGCTTTTTAACACACTGAAATTGATAGGTAGTGGTACGAGTATTTCCAGTTTCTCGCGCATGTTATAAATTTTTGAGCGGACATATCCGGCGCAGGAAGCTCATTTAATCTCGCTGATACCCAATATAGCGATGAAGGCGATTGCCGGTTCTTTTTTCGCTGGAAAAACTCTACGCATCGTAGGAGACAACATGGCAAAAATTCTCGTTCTTTACTACAGCATGTACGGTCACATCGAAACTATGGCGAAAGCCGTGGCGGAAGGCGTGGAAAGCATCGAAGGCACTGAAGTCGTTATCAAGCGCGTGCCCGATCTGGTGCCTGAGGACGTAGCGCGCAAGTCAGGCGCCAAGCTCGATCAGCCGGCGCCGATCGCGACGGTGGAAGAGCTGCCGGAATACGACGCCATTATCTTCGGCACGCCGACACGCTTTGGCAACATGTGCGCGCAAATGCGCAATTTTCTCGACCGCACCGGCAAGTTGTGGGTGAACGGCAGTTTGATCGGCAAGGTCGGCAGTGTGTTTACCTCCACATCCACGCAACACGGCGGACAGGAAACCACGATCACCTCGTTTCATACTACGCTGCTGCATCACGGCATGATCATTGTCGGCGTTCCGTATTCCTGCCAGGAAATTATGAACATGAATGAAATCACCGGCGGATCTCCGTATGGAGCCAGCACGCTTGCCGGTACCGACAATAGCCGTCAACCGTCGGAGAATGAATTAAAAATCGCCCGTTTCCAGGGAGCGCACGTGGCAAATGTGGCTATCAAGCAATTGGCTTCCCTCCCTATTTTGGACGGATTTTCCTCAACTAAATGAGCGCTTCAACATCCGGATGCCGCTTCAATGGCACGTTGTTGTTATGTGGCCTTGCAGTTACGCCGTCCTTTGCCGCATCGGCGGAAAACCGGATTGCTCCGCTTAACTATTTTTTGCATAGTTACGGCCCGGCTTCAACGCTTACGATGCAATTGGGATGGGTTTTTGCCGGGATTTTGGCGTTAATTTTTATTGTCATCGCCCTACTCCTGGCCGGAGCTGTTTTTCACAAACGCTCCCCGGAAGATCCCCGTTTAATAGGTCGGGAAGATCAAGGCATGCTATGGATTTATATCGGAACCGGTATATCCACCTGTATTTTGTTTGCGATGACTATTTATATGTTGATCACGCTCAACAAGACTGCCAAACCGACGCATGCTCCGGCGCTAACGCTGACGGTCACAGGCTATGATTGGTGGTGGAAAGTGGAGTATGAAGCCGATGATGCTTCGCGCCGCTTTGTGACCGCAAACGAGATCCATATTCCGGTCGGACAGCCGGTCCTGATCAAATTGAAAAGCGCGGATGTTATTCACGCCTTTTGGGTGCCGGTGCTGGCCGGAAAAACGCAAGCGATTCCGGGATTGACCAATCAACAATGGATCGAAGCCGATGCCGAAGGCGTCTATCGGGGCCAATGCACGCAATATTGCGGGCTTCAACATGCTCATATGGGCTTTGAGGTTGTTGCGCAAAGCGAAGCTGAATTCAGGACATGGCAAGACGCCCAGCGTAAAACAGCCGCAACGGTTTTGGCAGGCGATGTTAATACAGGGTGGAAAATTTTTCTCGATCAGTGCGCCGGCTGTCATGCCGTCCGGGGAACCGAAGCTAAAGGCATCCACGGTCCCGATTTGACCCATTTGAGCTCCCGTCGCTTGCTTGCCGGCGGGCTATTAACCAATACCCCGGATCATTTGGTGCAATGGATTACTCATACCCAGGAGCTCAAGCCGGGCGCACGCATGCCCAGCATGGTGCTAACTGCGGCAGAGATCAGCGCGCTGTCAGCATTTTTATCGACCCTTAATTAGGATCGCCGACCATGACCGATGCCGATCAAAATACGCCCGACCTCAGCCTGACCCGCGTACCGGAGATCGGTTCCGCCCCGGTTGGATCAGATGCCGAAAAACATCTTGCCGAACTGTGGGAGTCGGCTCCCGGCTGGCGCGGTTGGTTATCGACGGTTGATCATAAAACCATAGGCATACGCTACCTGGTCACTGCCTTTATTTTTTTGCTGATGGGCGGAGTCGAGGCGCTGATCATGCGTGTGCAGCTCGCGCGGCCGGATCAAACCCTGCTGACGCCGGAACAGTACAACCAGCTGTTCACGATGCACGGCATTACGATGATTTTTTTGTACTCGCTGCCGGTGCTGTCGGGCTTTTCCAATTATTTATGGCCGCTGATGCTGGGTTCGCGGGATATGGCATTCCCGCGTGTTAATGCGCTGTCTTATTGGCTCTTCCTGTTTGCCGGGATCTTTTTATACGCCAGCTTTCCTTTAGGACAAGCGCCTAACGCAGGCTGGTTCAACTACGTGCCGTTTGCGGAACTGAATTACAACACCGGTCCCAATATCGACGTCTACGCGCTCGGCATGGTGTTGCTGGGGATTTCCACGACCGTAGGGTCTATCAATTTCATCGTCACGTTATTTCGGATGCGCGCTCCCGGCATGTCGATCGGCCGCGTGCCGATCCTGGTCTGGGGCACGCTGACCGCATCGGTCGCCAATGTCTTTGCGGTTCCTTCAGTCAGTCTGGCTTTTTTTCTGTTGTGGCTGGATCGGCAAATGGGCACGCATTTTTTCGATGTGCTGAATGGCGGCAAGCCGCTGCTTTGGCAGCACTTGTTCTGGATGTTCGGGCATCCTTGGGTTTATGCGGTCGTGCTTCCGGCCATGGGCATCGTTTCCGATGCACTGCCTACTTTTTGCCGGCGTCCGTTGGTCGGATACTCGGCAGTTGCGCTGTCGACCATGGCAACCATGCTGCTCGGCTTTGGCGTCTGGATACACCATATGTTCGCGACCGGCTTGCCGCCGCTCGCGCTGTCGTTTTTCGGCGCAACCAGCATGGTGATTGCCATCCCCAGCGGCGTTGCCGTGTTCGCATGGATAGCGACTATTTGGCTGGGCCGCCCGGTGTTCAATACGCCGTTCCTGTTTTTCGCCGGATTTGTCATCCTGTTTGTGATCGGCGGATTCTCCGGTGTGATGGTTGCCGCCGTGCCCCTGGATTTGCAGCTGAACGAAACCTATTTCATTGTCGCGCACTTGCATTACGTGTTGCTGGGCATCAATGTGTTTCCGGTGGTCGGCGGCATCTATTACTGGTTTCCCAAATTCTTCGGCCGCATGATGAACGAGACCCTTGGCAAATGGAGTTTTTGGGTCATGTTCATCGGCTTTAACCTGGGCTTTTTCCCGATGCACGTGGCGGGCTTGCTGGGCATGCCGAGGCGCATCTATACCTATGCGCCGCACATGGGTTGGAGCACCGTCAACATGGTCACAACGATCGGGTCGTTCCTTTTTGCTGTCGGTATCTTGATCTTTCTGGTCAACATTCTGGTCAGCTTAAAGCGCGGAGCTTTGGCCACGGCCAATCCCTGGGATGCGCCGACGCTCGAATGGGCAGTGGCCTCGCCGGCGCCTGTTTACAATTTTGCGGTCATTCCGTTTATCGCCAGCCGTCATCCGTTATGGGAAGACCGGCTTGATGAAGGCGCAGGCCGCTCCAGTCTCGACCAGGGTTATTTGCTGATGGAAGGGCGGGAAACCATCGCCACGACGCCGCTTGATGCGATGCCTGACGTTATTCTGAAAATGCCCGACGATTCTTTTACGCCCTTCTTTCTCGGGCTGTTCAGTGCCTTGGCTTTCGTCGGCTTGCTGCTGCATGCGCGGGATTTTACGGTGCTGATGGCTTTGGCTTGCAGTCTGTCGTTGATAGTATGGCTTTGGCCGAGAAAAGCACTGATCCAGCGGGTGCCGGATATGGAATACGATAAAGGCGTCGCTCATGGCTGAGGCAATGCCATTGCAACGACCGCTGCCAGTCGGCAGCGAAAGCAAACACTCCGGCGGTTGGTGGGGCATGCTGGCATTGATTGCCACCGAAGGTTCCTTGTTCGCCTACCTGCTGTTTGCCTATTTTTATCTGGCATCTCAAACCGAACAACACTGGCCGCCTGAGGGCTTGCCTATTCTGTTCATGCCGGGCATAAACACCCTGATATTGCTCGCCAGCAGTGCATGCGTTTGGGCCAGCGAGCGCTGTATTCGGCTCAGGCAGCTGTATTGGGCGCTGGCATCGATGGCGTTGGCGCTTGTTTTAGGTGTGTGTTTCGTTGCTATTCAGCTGAACGAATGGCGCAAACTTACCTACGATATGGCAACGAATCTGTATGGATCGCTGTATTTCACGATCACCGGATTCCACATGCTGCATGTCATTGTAGGGCTGGTCATCCTGTCGGCGCTTTTAGTTTGGATGGCGCTCGGTTATTTTGACCACAGACGCTACGCGGCCGTAACGATTGGCGGGTTGTACTGGCATTTTGTCGATGTGGTCTGGCTGTTTGTATTCACAACTTTTTACCTGCTGCCCTACCTTTACTAGCGCGAATATGAACTTTTCTTCTAACCGCGATTCATCCATTTTCGCTACGGTTCCTCATCACAGCCGGATGAGTAGGGTGCTGCTATGGCTGGGCTTATTCGGCGCACCGTCGGCGTGGACGGCACAGCTACTTTTGAGCGAACCGATTACGGCTTATGCCTGTTATCCCTACCGGGCTCCTCTGCCTGCGCCGATGTGGAACGGGCTGCCTGTCATGCTGACGACAATCAGTGCCGCCTGTTTTGCGGTGGCTCTGTTGTCCGGGTTTGCGGCATGGATATCCTGGCGGCAGTTTGTGCAAGGCCGTGCCGCCAGTGCTGTCGATAATAGAAACCGGTTTTTAGCCAAGTTGAGTGCGGTGTCGAGCTTCATCTTCATTGTTGCGATTGTATTCAACATCTGTGCCGTTCTATTGGTACCGCCGTGCAGTTCATGGTTTTAATCGTCATGCTATTCAGGATCGTCAATAGAACGGTCATTAAAGCTTTAATTCTCATGTGCCCGGCATTTTTGTTGGGTTCGGCTCTGGCGCAGCCTGCCGGCTCCGGTATGAGCCGGGGAGCTTATCTGGCCAGGGTAGGTGATTGCGTAGCCTGCCATACGGCCGGACCGCAATCTCCGATGTTTGCCGGAGGAGTGCCGCTCAATTCCCCTTTCGGCGTCATCTACTCGGCAAACATTACGCCGGACCCGGTCAACGGCATAGGCCGCTACACGTTGTCTGCATTTACCCGCGCCGTCAGGGAGGGAGTCGACAATGACGGCGACCGACTCTATCCGGCCATGCCTTATCCGTCGTTTGCAAAGATGACCGATGAGGATATACGCGCCCTTTATGACTATTTTATGAATGAGGTGCGGCCTGTCGATGACAAGCCGCCCGAAACAAAACTGCCGTTTCCGTTCAATATCCGCTGGAATTTGATGTTCTGGGATGCGCTTTTTGTCGACAACGAGCGCTATAAGCCGCGCAAGGACCGCGATGCGTTATGGAACCGCGGCGCTTATCTGGTGCAGTCCCTGGGCCATTGCAGCACTTGCCATACGCCTCGCGGTATTGCTTTTCAGGAAAAGGCATATACAGAAGAGTCCCCGATGTTTTTAAAAGGAGCTGTGATAGACAATTGGTTTGCATCCAACCTCACAGGAGATATCGCTTCCGGATTGGGACGTTGGTCTGAAGCCGATATCGTCGACTTTTTGGCGACAGGTCACGGGGGACAGATATATGCATTCGGCAGCATGGTCAGCGTCGTTGAAAACAGCACTCAATATTTCCATAAGGATGATCTTAATGCGATCGCGCATTACCTGAAGTCTCTTCCCGCCGGTGATGAAAGAGCCAAGTACCAGCCGGATTTACCTAGCGTTGCAATGGAATTGTCGGCAATGGCAAGCGGTGAAGTCGAACGCCCCGGCGCAGGCCTTTATCAATCTTTTTGCATTAAGTGTCATAAAGAAAGCGGACATGGCGAACCCGGTAAATTTCCGAGGCTTGCCGGAAATTCAAGCGTACTTGCCGAGAACGCGGCTTCGCTGATTCATCTGCTCTTGGAAGGAAGCAAGACCGCGCAAACAAAAAAAGGCCCAAAGCCTCAGGAAATGCCCGTTTTTGCGGAGAAGTTTTCGGACCGGCAAATCGCCGAGGTACTGAGCTTTATTCGGAATAGCTGGGGTAATAAAGCGCCTCCGGTGACTTTGCGCGAGGTGTCGTCATTGCGGCATGCTCTGCAAAAGAAACCGTAACGCAGAGGTCCGGCAAATGCCCGGCCATATCTAATTGCCACTGTTTTTCAGGATTGCATCTGACCAATGCCAATATCAAGGCCAGGCAAAGAAACTTCAAGCTGCGTGTTAGGAATAGTCCGGTAGGCATTTGACAAACTTAGGAATGAGCATGAAACAATTTGAACAACTCGCGGCTAAGTTTTCAGAGGGAGTGCCAAGCGGTAGGGTACGCATCGCGTACCATTTTCCTACGACGTTTGCGCTGGCAGGCGGAGTCTGCACTCCAGCTATTGACAACTTGTTCAAGTTATTTTGTGCATTTTCTTAATAAACTTCGATTGATTATGGCTTAAAAAGTCCGCTGTCAAAATCTTCAATCGCTTGCCGGATTTCATCCTCGGTATTCATGACGTAGGGTCCGTAACCGGCTATCGGTTCATTAATCGGCTCGCCGTTCATGGCCAGCATAGTGCTGTCTTTGAGCGCTGTCAGGGTAACGGTTTTGCCTTTCCGTTCAAAAAACGCCAGTTCGGCATCATTCATGGTTACGGAATTATTGATCTTTACGCTGCCTTGCAACGTAAACAGCATCGTTGTGTAATTCTCGGGAAAATGAAGCTCAACAGTTTGGCCGGACAGCAAGCGCAGGTCCCATAAATTAACCGGGGTATAAGTGTTTGCCGGGCCTTTAACATCTCGATATTCGCCTGCAATTATGCGCATCACGCTGCCTTGCTCGTCCAGCTTGACTGAAGGAATCCGGCTGCTGGCTATGGCTTGATAGTGAGGATCGACCATCTTGTATTTGGCCGGCAGGTTGACCCAAAGCTGGACCGCTTCAAAAATTCCTCCCCGCTGAGTGAATGCGGTGGAATGCATCTCTTCATGCAAAAGGCCTCTGGCCGCCGTCATCCATTGCACATCGCCGGGGCAGAGCCGTCCGCCATTGCCGGTGGTATCAAGATGCTCGACTTCACCTTGATAAACAAGGGTAACGGTTTCAAAGCCCCGATGCGGATGGAAGCCTACGCCTCTGGGTTTCGATGCGGGCGGAAATTCGGTGGGACCGGCATAATCCAGCATCAGAAACGGACTCACTTGGGCATCCGGCGTATTGTAGGAGAACAGCGTGCGCACCGGAAAGCCGTCCCCTACCCAATGAGAATGATCGGCACGGGTGATTCGATGTAATTGTTTCATGGCTTTGTTCCTTTTTCTATGGCGTTTATGTAAGAAAAACTGCCGGAAGAGCCGAATAAGGTAGGCTGACTGCGCTCTTTGATGGCTTGACGATAAGTTAAATAGAGCCATCAAAGAGCGGTTATCACTATTCATGGCGGCGTTACCGCTAACATTTTAATTGTCGCATAAACGGTAGGCATGCCTATCAGCGCGGACCGATAAACAGCCGTTAATGCCTAAACTTGGCCGCTTCTTCGGAGCCTTCGGTGGCGTTGCCTTCGCTATAGGAGTGAGCACCTACACCCGCCAATCTTCCGGCGTCGACTATCAGGTACTCATCGCGGATCGGTCGGCCTTCGAACCAGCATTCCAATACCTCCCGGACACCGGCAGCATAACGGGCCTGTGCGGACAGGCTGGTGCCGGAAATATGCGGCGTCATGCCGTGATGGGGCATGCTGCGCCACGGATGGTCTTCCGGGGCCGGCTGAGGAAACCAGACATCGCCTGCATAACCTGACAGTCGGCCGCTTTCCAATGCACGGACAATCGCGTCGCGGTCGCAGATTTTGCCGCGGGCGGTGTTGACGATATAAGCGCCGCGCTTCATTTTGTCCAGCAAGGCGTCATCGAACATGTGTTCGGTTTCCGGGTGCAACGGGCAATTAATCGTCACCACATCGCAAACCCGCACCATCGATTCAACGCTCGGGTGCCAGATCAGGTTCAACTCCTGCTCGACTTCATTCGGCAAACGGTGGCGGTCGGTGTAGTGAAGCTTAACGTCGAAAGGTTTTAAGCGGCGCAGCACCGCTAGGCCTATGCGTCCTGCGGCGACGGTGCCGACTTCCATGCATTCCAGGTCGTAGGAACGCGCCACGCAGTCGGCAATGTTCCAGCCGCCTTTGACAACCCACTGATAGGAGGGGATGTAGTTGCGTACCAGACTCAGGATCATCATCACCACGTGCTCGGCGACGCTGATGCTGTTGCAGTAGGTAATTTCGGCAACGGTAATGTCGTTATCCATCGCGGCCTGCAAATCGACATGGTCGGAGCCGATGCCTGCGGTCAATGCCAGTTTCAATTTCGGTGCTTTGGCGATGCGCTCCGCAGTCAGGTAGGCAGGCCAGAACGGTTGGGATATGACGATTTCGGCATCGTGCAATTCCTGGTCCAAGCGTGAATTTTCGCCGTCTTTGTCGGAGGTCACTACCAGCGTATGGCCCAGGTTTTCCAGAAAACTGCGTAAACCCAGCTCGCCGGAAACGCTGCCCAGCATCTGGCCGGGTATGAAATCGATTGCTTTGGGCGTAGGGGCGGTTTGCCCGTCGGGATAAGACTTGATCTTGGGTATCGAGTCGAGAGCGTAGGACTGTGGGTAGCCGTCAATCGGATCGTCATAAAGTACGCAAACAATTTTTGCCATTTTCTGCCTCAATGATGGTTTTTATCCTAGCCAACAATTGGCATGGAAATGCCGCTACAGGTTAGAAAAAACAAGGGATTCATACAATATGCAGAAATACCTAGCAGTGCCGGGCGGGTAGGGGATGGGATTTTTAAGGGCCGGTTAAATTATAAGCAGCACCGTAGGGTACGCATCGCGTACGAGACTGTGAAAGTATTCGGTTTAAGAGACTAACCACAGAGAACACAGAGGACACGGAGTTTTTAATAGATTGAATTAATAGGGTTATTTTCTCCGTGTCCTTCGTGTTCTCTGTGGTAAATAACCCTTTCAGCCTGATTTGGATAATACTTTCACACTCTCAATCTTCAAGTGTCCGGTTTTCACTCCGCGTAAACTGTTGCAACGCGTCGAGACTCATGAGCCGAAAGATAACGCAGGAACCAGTCGCAGGCGAGCTTTGCTTCTTCGAACAGGTGAGTCGCGCCGGCAACGATCTCCAGGCGATGCTCAACCGGCTGCTGCTGCTCGGACCCTGGTCGATTAGGCCCCGGCGCGACGTTGTCTTCTCTACCCATGATTAACAACGTAGGCGCTTTAATTTTCGCAAGATGCGGCAGGGCCAAGTCAGGCCGTTTGCCGCGCGAGACTACCGCAGCCATTTTATCGGCGTGAGCGGCTGCGGCGCTCAGCGCTACGGCTGCACAGGTGCTGGCTCCGAACAGCCCTATCGGAAGCGCGGCGATCGCTGTTTGACGGCTGGCCCAGTCAATGACGCCGATCAGTCGGTCGGTCAACAAACCGATATCGAAGCGAAATTCACGGGTGCGTTGATCGATGTCTTCTTCTTCCGGCGTCAACAGATCGAACAGCAATGTGGAAATTCCCGCTTCGTTCAGGATTTGGGCCACAAAACGATTACGCCGGCTAAACCGGCTGCTGCCTCTCGCGTGAGCGAACACGACAAGCCCTTTTGCTTGCTCAGGAATGGCAAGTAGGCCAGTAAGATGGAAGTCCTTATACATGATGCTGACATCGACAGAAGTAAGGGATTTAGGATACATCATCATTCTAAACTCAATGGTCAGGTTGCTTTGGCCAATCTTGCGCACCGGTATGACGTCCAGTAGCGTGTCGATTATCCGAACGACCTCGAATCGCACCGGTATTCAGCCGGGCGGAGCGATGACAATTTCGTCAGTATGCTCTACAACTTTTGTTAACGGCTATTCCGGCAATCACCCGGCTTGCACTAGCTTTCAAAGCTAATCCAAAATGTTGTTCTTGTTCTTACTCCGGGCACTCTTTCTTTAAATTTAAATAAATCATATGCCGATCTATTTTTATAATACATAGATATAAATACTTATATACCACCTGGGCACTCGTTCAAAAACCTACGTTCATGAACGTATGTTTTACCTTGGCCTGATAAAGTAAGCTTCATAAACATGCGGCTTTTCGATCGGCATTACTGCTAATAACGCTAAATTCAATCGCTTGCCGGAGATGGCGAGATGCTCCGGCAGGAGGCAGAAGTGAATTCAGATCAAGACCTTTCATGCCAGTCGAATTCTCGCGCCGGCCAGACGATTACGCTGTTTTTGTGCGGCGATGTGATGACCGGGCGCGGCATCGACCAGATTCTGCCGTATCCCGGCAATCCGCAGATTTATGAACCCTACATGACCTCCGCCAAGAGCTATGTGAAGCTCACGGAACAAGTCAGCGGGCCCATTCCGAGACCGGTTGACTTTGGCTATATCTGGGGCGATGTGCTTGAAGAACTCCGGTGCCAAGGCCCCGACGCCCGCATCATTAACCTTGAGACGGCAGTGACGACCAGTCCGGAATTTTGGCCCTTGAAAGGCATTCATTACCGGATGCAGCCGCGCAATATTCCCTGCATTTTAGCGGCTAAGATCGACTGCTGTGTGCTGGCCAACAATCACGTGCTGGATTGGGGTTATGCCGGGTTGACGGAAACTTTGACCCGTTTGGCCGATGCGAAGCTGAAGACCGCGGGAGCGGGCCGAAATCTTTCCGAAGCCGAAGCGCCGGCGATCATTGAAGTGGCCGGGAAAGGGCGTGTGCTGGTGTTCGGTTTCGGGCACGAAAGCAGCGGCATTCCCAGGCTGTGGGGCGCGGCCAGTAAGGCCGGCGTGAACCTGCTGCCGGATTTATCCGAGCACACAGTCAGCCGAATCGCTGAGCGGATCTCGGCGGTTAAACAACAAGGCGATTGCGTAGTCGCGTCGATACACTGGGGCGGCAACTGGGGTTATCAAATCTTAAGCGAACAAAGGGGATTTGCGCATCGGTTGATTGACCTGGCTCATGTGGATGTGGTGCATGGCCATTCATCGCACCATCCGAAAGGCGTTGAAATGTATCAGGGCAAGCCGATTCTCTACGGTTGCGGCGATTTTCTGAACGATTACGAAGGCATTTCGGGATACGAAGAGTTCCGTGGCGATTTGACGCTGATGTATTTCATGACCTTGGATTTGACGACAGGGCAGCTGGTCAGCTTGAGGATGACGCCGATGCAAATCAAACGCTTTAGGTTGAATTATGCGCATCCTGATGATGTCCGGTGGTTGCAGCACGTCATGGACAGGGAAAGCCGGTTGCTGGGGACGAGGATCGAATTGGCCGACAGCCGTCATTTGGCTTTATCGGTCAGCCATTGAGGATATTGCAATCCGATCGATGTAAAAATCTCCAGCCGTAGGGCGTGCCGTGCGCGCCTTAAATTTTCTGTTATTGGCAATAATTTCACCTTCAGAACCTATGCTGATTCATACGAGACCTTGTTATACATCGTTAACTTCAATTCAAGATCAAGTTTGTTGCTACGCTTCGGATAGCTCTAATCATCAATCTCTATCCGGGAACTTGCAGGAATTCCGACTCTTTAAGTGTGATACCGGACAGACCGGCCAAGCCTATCCGACTAGGATGAATTTTGCGATTTTCTAAACCGCATACATGACTTAAAAAACTGTTAAGAAATATTCAATTCTATCAAGCTCAAGAGGAACCGGTTCCTTAATTGAAGCCCAAGTTGGCTGCCTAACAATCGCATATCTGTATTTCGGGTCGGCTTTTGGTCATGGCGGCTTCCGCTTTTCCAGTCGTGACTACAGCGATCTGAAGACAGCGCGAACCATACAATTAGCGCTGTCTTTATTGAGCGCACCATCGGTTTTTTAATAAAGTTCAATTCATATCCAGAGGAGACTAACAATGGCACTTAATATTTATGAAAATAGGGGTATCTCGATCGATAAACAACATTTAACGTGGCGAGATATGGTTCAGGTTCCTATCAGTAAACTGGATGACGATGCTTTTACTCGGGTCATGGTTATCTTAATGAACGGCATCGAGCTTGAATCGATCCAGTTTTCCAGGGCCTGTGCGCGGATGAATAAGAATCTCCAGCTGCCGCTGGCCCAGTTACGGCGGATTGACCAACACCAGGCCACCCTGATCAATTGGATGATCGGCGCCGACCACTCGCCGCTTGAAACCACGATCGCTTATGAGCAGGTCGCCATCGAAGTCACTGCGGCTGTGGCGCAAACCGAACCGGATCCTTATCTGGCCCAGATTTACCGCTTTGGTCTGTTGGAAGATTTCGATCATATGTACCGCTACTCGGCGTTGCTGGACCGTCTCGAAGGCAAGGATTCGAACAATATCCTGCAAAGTTACACCGACGTGCTGCCGGGCAGGCCGACTATTTACGAGCATCGCGCTCCGGAGGACGATTTGCGGGAATGTTACGATCGACGCAAAGCTCATCATTTGACAAAGATGCATGCGCTAACGATTACCTCAGCAGAACAGCAGACCTGGAATTACTATATGAATATCGGCCCGTTGTTTAGCGACCCGCTGGCCCGGCAACTCTATGCGGAAATTGCCCATATCGAAGAGCAGCATGTGACTCAGTACCAGTGCATCATGGACCCGAGTGAAACATGGCTGGAAAAGTGGCTGCTCCACAAAGCCAACGAAGTTTATAACTACTATGGTTGTGCCCAGCAGGAAAAGAACGCTCGCGTTAGAGCTATCTGGGAGCAGTTTTTGGACTATGAGCTTGGCCAGTTTCATTTTGTGCGCGACATTTTTGAACGCTCCGAAAACCGCGATGCGCAAAGCGTTGTTCCGGCAATGTTGCCTGAACCGATTGCTTTTGAGAGCCAGCGGGATTTCGTCCGTGATGTCTTGCGCAAGGAAGTCAATCTGCGCACCAAAGGCACCTCTTTTGTCGATATATCCGAAGAAAGCGAAGCTTCGAAAATCTATCGCCAACGCTTGAATGCCGACGGGGTTCCATCGGAAATCGTTGCGCTTAATTATATGTGGATGCCGGGAGGCGAGGTTAACAAGCTCCAGCATCCGATGAATGTCAGTCACCTTCAACACTGAGGAGTTTGTTATGAAAGACGCTGCAGAATTTGGTATGAACAAAACACCGACGCAACTTCATCCGGTTATGACCCAGGCAATGATTGAAGGTTATGAAGAATTTCCTCCGCATGCTGAAGACGCCGCATGCGATGCCTTTACGATGCGCAGAAGCTATATTCAAAACGAAGAGCCATTAGGCGGGGTGCCTCTTCCCAGTACGCTTCGCGGCGCTGTCAGCGCAGGGGTACAAGCTATTCAGGGAAACAGCCCGTCGGTATTGATTGATAAGCTTGGCGAGCGCTTGGCTTTTGAGCGTAGCGGTATTCGCTTGTACGATGCACTGATCACAAAATGCAAGTCTGCCAAGCCGGTTTTGGACATCAATACGCTTGAGCAGTTCCGCAATGATGAGGCCGAACATTATTCGCTGGTGAGGGATTGTATTGCTTCCATGGGCGGGGACCCGACTGCACAAACCCCGTGCGCCGATTCTTCGGGAATGGCCGCGATGGGCTTGATGCAGGTTCTTAATGATCCGCGCAGTTCTATTCCGCAATGCGTGGAAGCCATATTAATGGCTGAGCTGGCGGATGCGGCCGCATGGGAATTGCTTATTGAACTGGTGGATGAAGCCGGCCTTAGTGATTATGTCGACAGGTTTCAGTATGCAAAACGCACTGAAGACCATCACATGCAAGTCATCAAGAAATGGCTTCAACAACTGACGCTAAATAATGAGCTTAAAGCTGTGGGTTAAGTGCTTGCTTTTGAAGACGGGAGAAATGGATAAGGAGGGTTTCCAAGACGAGTGTTAAAGCTGCCTTAAATATAGCTTGTTCTTATTTTTAAGTTATTGATTATTAATGGAGCGCCGGAGTACAAACCTGGGTTTGTACTCCAAATTTCTAATGCTCTCTCAGCCTCTGCCGCCCTCTCTTGCGTTTGGCTTTTACATGAAGCAATAAAAAACCGATGTCGTCAGTTCAATTAGCCGAAATGAGGCGATGACGATTTTAAAATTGCGCTTCCAGCAGCTGTACCGCGCGCGCCACTCCGTCGTGGCTTTGCATGGCTTGGCCCGCTTGTCTGGCGTTGTCTTGCATTGACTTTGAATTCAATACGGTCCCGATACCTTTAGCCAAAGCGGCGGCAGTGACTGATGTGGCCGGTAAAGGTCTTCCTGCCAGACCCAGCCATTGCAATTGCCTGGCCCAGAATAATTGCTCGTCCATGAACGGCACCACGACGGACGGACAGCCTGACAGGGTGGCGGCATGGGTTGTGCCCGCGCCGCCATGATGCACGATGGCCGCGCATCGCTTAAACAGCGGCTGATGCGGATGTCTGCCGATGAAATAGACCTGCCCGGTATGGCTGTCGGCAGGGTAACGCGTAGAACTGGTCTGTATAACAGCCCGGCATCCTGCCAAGCTTACTGCTTCCAAAAACAGTTCCATGCTCCAGTCGGGCACGGCCTGTTGCAGGCTGCCGAAAGTCATGTAGACCGGCGCATCGCCTTCATCGAGGAATTCAGCCAGTCTGGGTGGAATGGCCCAATGCCGGTTATCTTCCGTTAAATTCAGGAAGCCGCAGACTTGATGGCAGGGCTGGATATTTTCATAGGACCGGCAAAACCACGGGTCGACGGCTATCAAGTTAAGCTGTTGCGAGGTCAGCAGTTCGGTCAGTACATTAGCGGGCGGCGTTTGACCGGCTTCAAGCCATAAACGGGTCAACGGTTTTTTCAATGCCCAATTGAATACCGCGTCCAGCAGCCGCCAGCTGAGCTTATTGATATGGCTGCCCAAGTCAGGGAAGCTGAAAGGGGCAACGGCAGGATTGGGTATTGCGGCATGGCACAAGGTTACGCTGAAAAAAGGTTTCTGCTGTTGCAGCGCTGCCAGTTTTAGAGGGTATAAGAAATGATGGCCGATCACATAGTCGTTATCCGCGACCAATTGTTGCGCGGCTTGATATAAGGTCTGCTCGTAGGGAAAGAATGCTTCATCAAGCAATGCCCGCAGCCATTGCAAAGGATTCATTCGAAACGAGCGCTGGGCAAAACCCTGCATATCGAAATCAACATGCTCCGGCACTTGCCGGTAGCTTATCCCTAACTGTTCGCAGATTGCGTGATAACTGTGGTTATCGATACTGCTCGCCACCAGCGTTACCGAGTGGCCGGCTCGTTGCAGGCCATCGGCCAATGCCAGCATCGGACGAATGTCGCCGTTAGAGCCCCAGGTTTGTATGCCTATCTTCATGCGTGTTAATCAAATAAAAATAAATTGATAGCTATTTTAATAGCTCAGAGTCAGTTTTGAAGCTTTTCGGAAGCAAGTTTTTAACGACATTATTAAATAATTGGTAAAGCGTTCGATTTGCACTGGCAGCGACTGGTGTTGAGTATGGCTTGCTGCAATCACCTATATTTTATGTGTGATAGCGGACAGACGCGCTATGCATGCCTGTTTAGGATGAGCTATGCGGCGTTATAGCCGCATGTACCAATTAACAGAAACTGTTAGGAATTTTTCTATCCGATCAAACTCAAGAGGAATCGATATGAAGTATTCAATCCCATTACGCTCAAGAGGAACTAGTATGAAATATTTAATGTCTCTGGCCTTAGTATTTGCAATACTCGCACTAAGCCCATACATGGATGCGCTAGCGCAGACTGGAAGCGAAGAAGGAAGTACGGAGTCTGCCGGCAGGACAAGCACTGAAAGCGGTACCCGAAGCCGGGAAGATGTTGGCTCACCAGGCACTGAACGCGACATGCGGGGCAGGACTACTCCCCCTGATACGACAGATACTGAGAGTGGTACTCGAAGCCGGGGGACTACCAGTGATCCCGGTATGACAGGCACTGAACGCGGTACCCGAAAACCAGGATATAACGGAGGTACGGGCACCAAAGGCAAAAGCGGTTCGGGTAATGGCTCCGGTACGAGATCTGGAACCGGATCCGGGACTGGAACCGGTGGCGCCCCCCGTTCTCCGGAGTAAGCCTTTATCCGGCTGACGCAGGATAAAGGTAAAAAGCCTGGCTCTGATTTTAAAAGCACGGCAGAGTCGCCGTTTGAAAAGGCTGGCGGGTTTTTAACAAGCCAAGTGTTGGGAATGGCGGTGCTAACTATGGGCATCCGGGCTTTCCTGTGTTCCTGCAAATCTATGCAGGATGTGTCACATAGAGTGTCGGTCTCGGCACTCTATAACTCAATATTTTGTGGTTAAGGTTTTAGGTCATTGTAATCGCCGGAGCAAAAGTGCTGTCAATCAGTACTCCAATACCGGTTCAGACAGCAGCCGTCCGGCAGACTGCGAACGAGCTGTCATTACCGATAGTTTTCAATTTGTGGTTCATAATGTCTTGCGGTATCTGGCAAGCCTGTGTCTTGATAGAACGGCCTTAGCAACTGTTGCTCATAGTTGTGATCAATCAGGTTTATCTTGTGTTTTATCCTTACGATGAAAATCAAGATCTGGGGATCAAAGAAGGCTACGGCAGCTTAAAAAACATAATCCGCAGAAATCCCTGGCTTAACTGTCAACTTGTAAGCCAATAGCCATGCCGATATGGGTAGTAATGCGTATATTACTGATTTTATTAGTGTGTTATAAATTATCCGCGCGGATATATCATCAAGGGTGTGATTTAGCACTTAAGCTTGGGGATGAGTCGATCATAGTCGAATCCACAGATCGAACTATGTCACGCTGGCTAAGAAGCTGATTCTTAGCATGGGGTGGCTGTCATCGTTAAAAATTATTCACGTAACCATCAACTTTCAGTCTGAAAAAGCAGTTAGTCCACGAAAACCATTTAGTTGCCGGTATTAGCGATACAAAAGGCGGGGAGCTATTTAAACCCATTTTATAGATCATTGTCCTCAAGAGTAGAAACTTTGGGCCAGGTGAAGCTATTGATTTATTGGCTGTGTTTTGGACAAACCGCGGGTTTTAGTTCAAGGATGGATAGCAGAAAAATCGAAAACGATAGAACGCTCTTTGTGGTCTTGATTCCATAATTCAAGCATTGATTTGAAAACTCAAGAGGAGAAACTCATATGAAAATCGATAAAGTATTGGTAGGCGAAGCCTTGGTCGGCGAAGGCAAGGAATTAGCTCATATTGACCTGATTATGGGGCCGCGAGGCAGCTCCGCGGAAATTGCATTTTGCATTACGCTGACTAACCAAAAACGAGGCGATAATTCTTTGTTGGCGCTAGTCGCTCCTAATCTTATGGCCAAGCCTAATACCGTCATGTTCAATAAAGTCGAAATCAAGGACGAGAAACAGGTAAACCAAATGTTCGGTCCGGCGGAACGCGGAGTGGCCAAGGCGGTGGTCGATTGTGTTAAAGAAGGAGTTATACCCATGGAAGAAGCCAACGATGTTTTTATCTGTGTAGGTGTGTTTATACACTGGGATGCCGATGACAACGATAAAATCCAGGATTGGAATTATGAAGCCACCAAGTTGGCGATTCAGCGTGCTGTGGCAGGAGAGCCAACGCCTTCCGAAGTGATTGCTCAGGAAGATGTGAAGCATCATCCGCTCGCAGCGCATGATTAAAGTCTAAGGCTGCCGATCATCAGTTCCATAAGGCAAAGAATTACACGAAAAAACCTGACAATTGGATAGGGGATTCAGTCTTATCTGGCTCAATTGCGGTAATTACCAATACCAATACCAGTACGCTAATCAACCCGTGCGGCAACTGTTCGGCAAAACGTTGAACAATATCATCGGTCAATCAAATAAGGCTTTTTTTGATGAGGCTACGGCAACAAACCTGCGGGAATATGACCGCCGTGTCATTGCGTTGGGCGAGCGTCTCACATTTGTACCGATCAGGTCAGGGTGAAGGACAATGGATGCGGACTGGATGCCGACGAACAACAAAAAATATTAACCCCTTTTTATACGACTAAAGCGGGCAGTGTGGGCATGGGCTTATCGATTGTCGATCGCTGACCGACGCTCATGAAGGGACTTTGGGTTTTAATAGCGAACCTGGAAAAGGCGCCACTTTTTATTTCACGCTACCCATGCAGAAAAAATCTGATGAACGCTAAATTCCGGAATGTTTAATCTATTAGGGAACTTGTAATGCTGAATATTGGTTTTAGGTTTTTCGTTAGCTGAGTGGTTGCGGGTCGTAATGCAGGATTCATCGCACTTACTTCCTGCCCCTGATTAAGCTGATGTCACGCAAGCCACAAAAACTGCGAAGATCCTGAAGGATGATTCAAAACTTCGGGATCTTCGCAGCTTTAGTGGCAATTAAATCTTATCTATTACGTAACTCGGTTATTTCTCTATTTTAATCGCCAGGAATACCGGATTGCCCTGACGCTGTATTAAAACGGCGACTGATTTACCGGCCGGTAGCTTCTTAATGGTTTTCTCAAAATCCTCAGCATTGCGGATGACATCGTTTTGAATGCGTAAGATCACATCGCCACGCTGAATTCCGGCTTCTTTGGCGGTGCCTTTGCCAACATCCTGTACCAACACGCCGTTTTTAGAGATCTGCAAGGTTTCTCTTTGCAGTTCGGTCAAATCGGTGACGCTAATACCCAGCCGATTATGGGCAGGTTTGGGTGCCGGTGCTTTAGCCTCCGCCAATTTATCGACTTCTTCCGGCAAAAGCCCTACTGTAAAATCGATAGTTTTAGTCTCGCCTTGCCGGATAACTTTTAATTTAGCCTTGTTGTTGATAGGCGTGATACCCACCATCGGCGGCAGGTCACCCGAAGCTTCGATGGGTTGGCCATTAAATTCGGTAATAATATCGCCAATCTGCAAACCGGCTTTTTCGGCTGGACTGTTGGGCAACACTTTGGAAACCAATGCGCCTTGCGGTTTTTTCATGCCGAATGATTCAGCCAGTGCCCGCGTTACATCCTGTATCTGGACGCCTAACCAGCCATGTGCCGCTTTGCCGGTAGTTTTTATCTGATCGACGACATTCATCACGACATCCATCGGAATGGCGAATGACAGTCCCATGAAACCGCCGGTGCGGCTGTAAATCTGCGAGTTTATGCCGACGACCTTGCCTTCCATATTGAACAGCGGCCCTCCGGAATTACCCGGATTGATGGCGACGTCCGTCTGAATAAACGGTACATAGTTCCCGCCGGGAAGACTGCGCCCTTTGGCGCTGACGATGCCGGCCGTTACCGACTGCTCAAAACCGAAAGGCGAACCTATTGCCAGTACCCATTCGCCTACCTGTAGTTTATTTGGCTCGCCGATAGTAACAGCCGGCAAATCTTTGGCATCGACTTTTAACAGCGCAACATCGGTACGCGCATCGACGCCGATCACTTTGGCTAACAGTTCCCGGTGGTCGGATAATTTGACGACGATTTCATCGGCATCTTTGACTACATGACTATTGGTTAACACGTAACCATCGGAGGAAATAACAAAACCCGAGCCTAAGGATGTGGTATCGCGTGGCACATACCCGCCCTGATCCTCTAAAAAACGCTTAAAAAACTCTTCCATTTCAGGAGGCATTCCTTCAGGTAGTTGCGGTTCTTCGGCGTTTTCAGCTTCTGGCGGCGCTTTTTGTGTGGTGCTGATGTTGACCACAGCAACGCCGTTGGTTTTTACCATTTCAGTAAAATCCGGTAATTGTGCTAATGCGGCTTGATTAAACAAAACTATCAGGAAAAAACACAACTTAATTTTTTTGAACATAAAACCTCCATTTAATAGCATTAATAAAATTATGTTAAAAATAACAACCAAGGCAAAGATATAGTTTTCCAGAGAAATTCCGGCCTATTTTTAAGGTTGCAACGCTTGTTGGTCTTGATAGTAACAGAGACAAAATATATATGGATAGCGATATAAAAAAAATTGCTATCATATTAAAAAGCTATATTATCCATTAACAACCATTAAGCGTCTTAACACTATAAACTTTATCTTATTTATTCTGCTTACTACCTTTACCTGATGCCTTATTCCCAAAATTACGATGTTCTTATTATTGGCAGCGGCGGTGCGGGCTTAAGCTTGGCGCTTAAGCTGGCGGATCATTCAATGCGTATTGCCGTTCTGTCAAAATTCGCCTTGACGGCAGGTAGTACTTATTATGCGCAAGGTGGCATATCCGCTGTTTTCGGTGCCGATGATTCCATTGAGTCGCATATTGAAGATACGCTGGATGCCGGTGCCGGACTTTGTGATCCGGAAATAGTCAGGTTGACCGTAACGCACGGCAAAAGTTCAATAGATTGGCTAAGGCAGCAGGGGGTTGTTTTTACCGAGGAGCAGACCGAATCCGGGGAAATAAAGCTGCATTTAAACAAGGAAGGCGGTCATTCTCACCGTCGTATTGTGCATACCGCCGATGCTACGGGTAAGGCGGTGTCCTTGTCACTGATTGAACGCGCTCGGAAACATGCCAATATCGAGCTGTTCGAACATTATAATGTGGTGGAGTTAATTACCAGTTCCAAGGACGCGGAAAAACGGATTTTGGGTGCTTATGTTCTGGACTCAAAAAAGCAGCAGGTCAAGACCATGGCGGCTCGTGTCGTGGTTCTGGCAACCGGCGGCGCAAGCAAGGCTTATCTTTACAGTACCAATCCGCAAAGTGCAACCGGCGACGGCATAGCGTTGGCTTGGCGTGCCGGTTGCCGCGTCAGCAATATGGAATTCATGCAATTCCATCCGACCTGCCTTTATCATCCGCATGCACAGTCGTTCCTGATCAGTGAAGCGGTAAGAGGCGAGGGCGGCAAGCTCATTTTGCCGGACGGCTCGCCTTTTATGCATCATTTCGATCCGAGAGAGGAATTGGCGCCTCGGGATATTGTTGCCCGAGCCATCGATCATGAAATGAAAAAGCGCGGTTTAGATTGTGTTTATCTCGATATTAGCCACAAGCCTGAGCAGTTTATACGCGAACACTTTCCTACCATTTACCAGCAATGTCTTGAGTTTGACATAGACATTACCAAGCAGCCTATTCCTGTCGTTCCGGCCGCGCATTATACTTGCGGCGGCGTGTTAACCGACAGTTATGCGCGTACTGACATTCTCAATCTCTATGCGATAGGCGAGGTTGCTTGTACCGGCTTGCATGGCGCAAACCGCATGGCCAGCAACTCGTTATTGGAATGTCTGGTATTTGCTGAACGGGCCAGCGAGGATATTTTGCAGAAATTGCCCGGTATTCTGCCGCCACCGGAAATTCCGGATTGGGATGAATCACAGGTTAGTGATTCCGATGAAGAAGTGGTCGTTTCTCATAACTGGGATGAGTTGCGCCGCTTTATGTGGGACTATGTAGGTATTGTTAGAAGCGATAAGCGCTTAAGTCGGGCAATGAACCGTGTAGAATTGCTTAAAAAAGAAATTGCCGAATATTACAGTAACTTCCGTGTTACCAGCGATTTGCTGGAATTACGCAATCTGGTCATTGCTGCCGAACTTATCATTCGCTGTGCGCAGCTACGCAAAGAAAGCCGTGGTTTGCACTATACGCTCGACTATCCTGAAACCGATAACAGCAAGCCTGCGCAAAATACTGTTTTGACGCCCGGGACGTCAGACCGCCGTTGATGTGCTAAGGGCTTAGCAATGGCTTGATAGCCATTGCCGCGTGCTCACAGTCTATAGCTGACTGTTCAACCCGTCGGCGCAATAAAATCCCGCTGCTTAATCCATCGATATCACGAGAAACATACTCGTTAAGATCGGCGCAGACCCGTTGCATATGCTGCTCAGCCTGCATTAAGGTCTCAGGTTTTTTTGCTTCATCATTTTCCAGCAACATCATGACCTCGCTGGTCATTTGATTTTGCAGCCGGAAAATTTCTTCTACATGATGTTCAAACTCTTCAAGTGACTGGCCGTTTGCACCATATCCACCAAAAAACGGAACAGCACAGCCGGATATTAATACGGCCATAACAGGCGCCGCAAAGCTTCGAAGAACAATCAGACTCTTCACCTTCATCATCTTATCTTTTAAACCACATTTACAAGCCTTATTAATTAACGCTCAATATTACTATAAACTGACTTGATTTGAGTATGAAAAGAACATTATTTAAGCAACATTTCTTTATTTGGCAGCAATAAAACAGCGTTATTTGATTCTTTGTTTTTTTGCATTACTGCACCATTCTGGGTGTATACTTCGTTACCCTTTTATTGAAAAAATCCAACGGATAAGGTGTCAAACTGATGACTGAAAAGACAGCAAGCAAATACCTGCTTAATCTTGAAAAACAATTCGCCGCAGATAATCCGGTATTATTGAAAGCATCAAGAACCTTTCAGGAGCTCGATCAGATTGAATTCGATTTGGGACTTATCGAGATGGATGAAACGACTGCCAGTAAAAATTCATGGTGGCCTATTATCAGTTTGATTGGTGGTAATTCAACGGCCAAAGCCAGGTTTATTAATAATTATCTGGGCTTGGACAATTTGTTGTCGGGTATTCAAACATCCAGCCATAAGTTTACCGTGTTACTGCACAACAATCAGTCTGTTCCGGCGACTCTACCCGGAACAGCGCTGGATGTAGACCACCGGTTCCCGTTTTACCAGATAAGCCGCAAAATCGAGCAGCAGCAACAAGGCGAAGGGGATCGCATTAATTCCTATCTGGAATTAAAGACACTGAATAGCGATCACTTGAAAAGCAAGCTTTTTATCGATGCACCCAATATCAGTGCCGCTCCACCAAATCCGGCCACGTCATTGTTGGTAAAACATACCATTGAGAATTCCGATTTGGCTTTGATTTTTACCGATATCTTTGATTCAACATCGCCGCTGGTTGATGAGGTAATAGAAAGCATTATCCTCCATCAGGACTCCAATAAATTTGTGTATCTGATAGATAGGCCGGCAACAATGCTGAGTTCGACCACAAATAGCGAGATCATCTCTTCATGGCAAAGAAAACTTGCTAGCTTGGGGTTGAATACCGGTCAATTTATTGTCCTATCCAGCCAGGAAGAGAGCGTTACTCCCCAATCTTCGGCGGACTTTACCTTGATAGACCAGCGCATAGCCAATGTCGGGTATAACCGTACTTACCGGGTATTGGATTCACTGGAAAAAAACGTTCGTGAAATTCATAACGTGGTGATTCCGGAGGTGAAAAAAGCTATCGGACAATGGAAAGACCGATCAGCTTTTTCGAGCCTGATTGTCCTTGGCTTTATTGCTACTCTTGCCATTTTTGCTGAAATACAATTCGGCGTTCTGGAGCTCTTAATAGACCCGATTGTCGGGCCGATAGTCATTGTTGTGCTGTTAATTATTATGATGCCTCTGCATATTCTTTTCAGTAAACTCCAGGCGAAAATAACAATAAATCAACTTAACGCGCGACAAAAAGAACTTCATTTAATGGAAAACTTAGCCGGTAATTTCGAAAAAAGTCTGACTTTCAGCCGTATGTTATTACCGATTTCCGAACCCGTCGGCTGGAATAAAAAAACCAAACTTCGGTTGGCTCAGATTTCCAGTAAAACCAAAGAATTGGTTCAGATGCTGAATGACAATTTCAGTACCTATGATGGAAAATCTTCAGCCAGTCTTTCTGATTCGTCGGATTTTTAATAAATAGTATTTTCATGCCCACAGTAATTGGTCACTGCGGTTATAAATAGATTGTAAAACAGACTCTGGGTAACTATGGATGTTTTAAAACAATACTTGCCGCTATGCTGGTTGAAAAATAATCCGCTTGAGCTACCCAGATCAGTCGATTTTTTCAAACAAAATCTGCTGTTTTATTTTGTTATTGAATATTTCTTGCAAGCCAATATGACTGACGACCCGATAGAATCATTTACCGAGGTCGGTTTGGAGACATTGTTAACGCTTATGTTCATAGGCGTTATGTTATTTTTTAACAGAACGTTATACGCCTATGTGCAGGTAACGACAGCGGTCATATTTTGCGGGAATATTGTTGCTGTGTTTATCGTGCCAGTCTTGGTTTGGCTGACCATCAGTGAAGAGCCTTTAAGCTATTACTTTCTGAGCCTGCTTTTATTCTGGGATTACACATTAGTAACCTACATTATCAAGCAAGTTCTATCGATCAATATTTTGGCCAGCATTGTTTTGTCTTTGGTGTACTTTATAGTCACTTATTTTGGCGCGTTTGCGCTGGGACAATTAATATAGCTGCGGTAGACAAGCCGGACCGGTTATTCTAAACACCAACCACAAATTAGTAGGCTCTCGGTCGTTAAAACTGGATGATTTCTTATCAAAGAACTTTGCAGCTTCTATGGCAAACAAGCCTGTGGTAACGAAAATACTTGGCGCCGGCAAAAACCGTTAGATATCCCAAAGCAGGCCGAAGAATAAGGCGCCGCTTATCCAGAGCAAGTGGTTTGAGCCATGCTGGTATCTGCTCAAACCACTTGCTGAACATCGCTGATATTACAAAGAAATCCGGGAAATCCCGACAGCTTTGCGTAACTCTTTTATAAACGGCACACTGACTGCACGCGCTTTTTCAGCGCCTTCCTGCAATTGCTGTTCGATATGTTCCGGTGCCTGTAACAATGCCTCATAACGTTCCCTTGCCGGAGTCAGGTGCTCATTAATGTGCTCAAACAAAACTTGTTTCATTTCGCCCCAGGCGATGCCGTCTGCGTAGCGTTGCCGTACTTCAGCCACTTCTGCCGGGGTCGCAAAAGCCTGGTAAATGCTGAATAAAGTGCAGCCTTCGGGGTCTTTGGGTTCGCCGGGCTCCAAAGAATTGGTTTTAATCTTGTTAATGAGTTTCCTTAGCTTCTTTTCAGGCTCGAATAACGGGATGGTATTGTTATAGCTTTTGCTCATCTTGCGTCCGTCCAGGCCTGCTAATGTTGATGCATGTTCTTCAATAACCGCCTCCGGCAGTACAAAATGTTCGCCGTAAATATGATTAAAGCGCCCAGCCATATCCCTGGCCATTTCAATATGCTGAATCTGATCCTTGCCCACCGGTACTTTATTGGCATTAAACATCAGTATATCGGCCGCCATTAAGATCGGGTAGCTGAACAAGCCCATGGTGATGCCTTTATCGGCATCGCTCTCGCCGCCCTGCTCATTTTCGGCAACCGCCGCTTTATAAGCATGGGCACGATTCATCAAACCTTTTGCCGCAACGCAGGTCAACATCCAGGATAATTCCAAAATTTCAGGGACGTCCGATTGCCGGTAGAAAACGGCATTGGAGGTATCCAGCCCTAAAGCCAGCCATGTTGCAGCAATTTCAAGGCTGGATTGCCTGACTCTATCCGGTTCCTGGCATTTAATCAGCGCATGATAGTCGGCCAGAAAATAAAAAGGCGCAACATTCGCGTCTTTGCTGGCTGCAATAGCCGGTCTGATAGCGCCGACATAATTTCCTAAATGCGGAGTGCCTGTAGTTGTAATGCCGGTTAAAATAATCGCTTTATTCATTAGATAATACTCGGAAGTCTTTTATTTAAGATGTGAAAAATTGTCGTCATATTACATAAATCCAGGCTAATATCCAGCGGAATAGCTCAAAGGGTGGCGCCGTTGCAATTCATGCCCATTATTATGCTTTTTATAGTAAACTTTGCCGTTAAAGCTATGTGGCACGCAATCATTGTAAATTTGACCGGAGAAATAGCATGTTGGAATATGATGAAAAGCGCAATTATATTCGAATGGAAATAGACTGTGACGTTACTTACAGGCTTGCTGATTCATCTGAATTACACCATGGGCGATGTTCATCAATCAGCGGCGCCGGTGTTGCGTTTATTGCCGACCGTGCTTTTGACCCAGGCAAGGCGATGGAAATCAATGTTATTCCCCAGAATACACTGACTCCTTCAATGACAGCTTTTATTGAGGTTATCAGAAGCACTCCGCAAGGCAATGGCAGTTACGAGATCGCCGCCACCATTAAAAGCATAAAAGGGGACTGAAACCTCCACTTATGTCGGCATCCATGTAGCAATCCTCCTTATTTGAATTACCGGAACAGCTTATTTTTTATTATGTATACGATTACCAAAGAGGTGTATTTTTGTTACGGACACCGACTAATGAATCATCCCGGCAAATGCCGCAATCTGCACGGACATAGCGTTAAGGCCTCGATTTCCATAGAACAGGAACAACTCAACGACCAAGGCATGGTCTGCGATTTTTCCGATATCAGAGATTGTGTCGACGCATTTATTGATCAACATCTTGATCATAATTTTCTGCTGCATAAGGACGACCCGATTATTCCTATGCTCACTGCAAATCAGGAGCGTTTTCTTGCTCTCGACGAACATCCCACCGCGGAAGTCCTGAGTAAAATGATCTATCAACATCTGAAACAATCCGGCTTTAACGTTGCCCAGGTGGTGTTATGGGAAACGTCTAGTGCCCACGCCTGCTATCGGGAAAATTGATATCGGTCATGAGTTTTGTAAATCCGGTCAACAAATCAATCTGTCTCGAACAAATCTGCGAATCAAATTACCAAAAATTGTTAAAGTTAATTCCGGACTTAATGGCATTTGAGGAAGCCGCCGTCGGACATGCTCCTCATCAAACCACGCTGCATCTTGAAATCATCGAGCGTACGCCGTATACCATGACTGTCGAGCTTAGCCATTGCTTCAGCAGGAATCAGGACGAATTTCTGGAGCCGGCTGTAAAAATAAGGGTTTACCTGGATGCGCAGTTGGCTGAAGTATTAAGCGATCATGCCCGCGCCGGCGTCGCACAGGTTTTTAGGGATCCTGGATTAAGCCATGAAATCATGAATTACAAATGGCGATTAAATTATTTTCTGCAAAAATGGCTGGATCACTGCTTAAAAAAGAATTACTTGTTCAGCACCCATGCCGGACAAACGGAAGTATTGGTTTAATCCACTCATTATTAAAATTAAAGGCCGGATAAGTTTAGTCCAAGGCAAAAAAGCCTGGATTCCACATCGTTTTGTCTTCTTGTCTTCAGTTTCATTCCTTAAGTCCAGTTAATGCGCAGAAAATCATCCTTATCAAGCCTGCTTAGTTTGTTGTTGGGATTATTCCGCTTAAGTCGTAAGTACCCCGTGTTATTGCTGATGATTGCCGGGCTGAGCTTGGGCGGATATGGCTATGAAGTTAAAATTGCCCGCCCCTCTCTACTTTATCAAGGCGCACCGCAATCCCGTGACGCCAAAGACCTTAACACCTGGTTTCGCATATTACGCAATCATGGCTTTATTCTGGGCTACTCGGATTTGCGCGGTAATCCATTATGGGTCGAATATGCGTTAACCTCTGCGGAAAATACGCCCTCATTGAAACGTCCCAACCGTTTTGAAACCGATTGGCGAAGTATTAACCGCGTCAGTCACGACAGTTATAAAAAAAGCGGTTACGACCGTGGACATATGGCACCCAATTACGCGATGAGCCATCTTTACGGCAGAGAAGGACAGGGGGATAGTTTTTTGATGACCAATGTTACTCCGCAAAAAGCCAAACTCAATCAGCAACTGTGGCAGCATTTGGAGGAAACGGAAATCAAGCATTTTGCCAAGCTGTTCGGCAAAGTTTGGGTAATTACGGGGCCTATTTTTAGCGGTACGGTCGAGCGGTTAAGTTCTGATTGGACAGTGGAAATACCGGATGCCTTTTTCAAAATCTATATTACCGAAGCCATGCCCGGTAAACCGCCTATGGTGCTGGCTTTTTTAGTGCCGCAAACAGTTGATGGTCACGAACCGTTAGCACAATTCGTAACCAGTATCGACAATATAGAAACGCAAACCGGTATTGATTTCTTGGCCGGACTGGATGATCGCACTGAAGCCCAGTTGGAAGCATCTGTCGAGCCTCAGCCGTGGAATCTGCAAGCCGCCAACAAGCTGTTATCACATCATTAGAGCCGGGATTGCATTAACTCCAGCTTCTAACTTTAGGATTACATTCTGCTTGGAAACCCATAAAGAAACTTTTGTTGATCTGGCTCAATTTTTTTATTTCGTACTTTGCTTAAATAGCCACGCGTTGATGCAAATCAATTGTTTTCCTTAATCAATTAGTTGGAGAATTACTATGAGTGAAGCACAAGAAAAAGATAACTTCTGGCCTATCGTAATTGGCGCTGTTTTATCTGTGATCGTTACAGTGGTATTGATTAAAAACAGTGAACATGACAAATATGAATCTACAGCAAAAGCAATTGCTGAAGATCCAGCTAATTCAGCATATAGAAAATAAAGGTTCCTCCTCTTAGCCGGAATTTTCGTTTTACCGTACCCATTGATGCTATTTATGGCTTACTGGGTACGGCAGTTTTGACAAATCCTCACTATTCTGGGCTGTTTAGCGACTAAAAAGTATGGAAGCTAAGCAGCTCTTTTTTATTGGTTATTTTCAATTGTTTGGATTTAACTTCAATCAGTTTCCGCGCTTGCAATAGATGAATAATTCGGCTGACCGTTTCATGCGCTATGCCTAGATAATTTCCTATTTCTTCGCGTGACATGCTCAGGCGAAATTCCATCTCGGAGTAGCCTCGTAATCTCAACCGATCTGAAATATGAAGAATGAAGCAAGCTACGCGCTCTTCAGCAGAGCGACGGCTTAGCATCATCTTCTGTACTTGAGCATCAAATTGATTACAGGATCTTTGCAGCAGCACCTGGCTTAAGCCGGGAGTGTTGATTGCCAATATTTCGATTTTATAGGCCGGCAAATGGCAATAATTCACTGTTTCCAATGCGATGGCGGTACAGTTATGGATTTGCGACGACAAGCCGTCAAATCCAAGTAATTCTCCTGGAAAAATGAAGTCAACTACCAGTTCATTGCCATTTTGATCAAAGCTCAGTAATTTTGCGCTGCCGGAACGCAAGGCAATGATTCCTCTGAATGGACTACCGGCATGATAAATAGTCTCACCTTTTTGACGTATATTGTTCCTATTGACCAGTAACGCGAGCTCACCTATTTCCTCCCGGGGCAGTCCTTTAGGGATGCACAAATTATCCAGATTACAGTTAGTGCAAGTGACTGCTGTTTTGGTTGTCGATGAAGTGGGTAGTGTTGAATTTATCATTATTTTGAAATTGAGAACGAGAGTACTGGATAAAATATTTTGATCAAAAACTTAAGTTTGGACTAAGAAATCCGTAAGCCTTTCCTGGTACTAACTGATTAGAACGAGTTATTGTCTCACTTAAAAGAACATAAAATAAATGGTATTTATTTTATGTTCTGGGTTTGCGGGTCTTTAACCCGAGCAATTTGGGATATTCTATTGATCTATTGATCGCAGATTTCTTACAACTCTAGCATAGGGCGCGCATTTTAAATTAAGGGTAAGCCTTTCTCTGCGGACTATTTTTTTCGTATTGCCGCTTCAATCTGCCGGCATAATGTTTTCAAGATCTTGATGCGGGCAAAGTTTTTGTCATTGGCTTCTATCAGCGTCCAAGGTGCAATCTCAGTGCTGGTGCGATCTCCCATATCGCATACTGCATGTTCATACTCATCCCATTTGCTGCGGTTGCGCCAGTCCTCTTCTGTAATCTTAAAACGTTTAAAGCTGATTCTTTCGCGTTCTTTAAAGCGCTCAAGTTGCTCTTCCTTACTGATCGCAAGCCAGAATTTGACCACGACAATATTATGGCGAGCCAACTGCGCTTCAAAATCATTAATCTCGCTGTAAGCGCGCATCCAATCTGTTTTTGAGCAAAACTCTTCAACACGTTCAACCAATACGCGTCCATACCATGAGCGGTCGAAAATCGTTATCCGTCCACGCCTTGGAATGTGCCGCCAAAAACGCCACAAATAGGGCTGGGCTCGTTCTTCTTCAGTAGGCGCGGCAACGGGAATGATATTGTAGCAACGCGCATCCAGCGCACTGGTGATACGGCGAATCGCGCCGCCTTTGCCAGCGGCATCATTGCCTTCGAACAAGGCTATTACGGTGATATCCTTAAACTTGACTTTGCGAGTCAGCAAAGCAAGTTTGCCCTGATATTTTTCCAGTTCGCTCTTAAATTTTTTCTTGTCGATCTTCTGGTTGAGGTCCAGTGTTCTCAGAATATCAAGTTGATCAATCGACGGTAACGGGGGAGGCGGCGCATGATCCGCCGTTATCTTGATATCGGCATCATCCAAATGCCTGCGTATGGCTTCGAGAATAACTTTACCCACGGTCAAGTTGCGGTAATTTGCATCGTAGCCTTCGACGATAGTCCACGGGGCTTCAGTCGTGCTGGTGTTCCGTATCATACGTTCATGCACGGCGCGCAATTTGTCATATTGTTTGAAGTGCTTCCAATCCCGATGGGTGACACGCCAGCGAGTTTTCGGATTTTCTTCGAGTGTTTCCAGGCGTTTTTTCTGTTTATCTTTGGATAAATGCATCCAGAACTTGAGAATCAGCGCGCCTTCATCGGTCAGCATCCTTTCCAGGCATTTAGCTCGTTCCATGCTTTGATCAAATTCGGATATTTTGATACGGCCAGTCACATGGTTAAGAATCGGCCAGGTATACCAGGAGCCGAGAAACACGCCTATCTTGCCTTTGGGAGGAAGCTCGCGCCAGAAACGCCACATCATGGGGCGATCAAGTTCCTCGTCCGATGGCTTTCCCATGCTGTGCGTTTGGATAAAGCGCGGGTCCATCCATTCATTGAGCAAGTTAACGGTTTCTCCACGGCCTGCACCATCCAGGCCGCCAATTAAAATAATCACCGGGAATTTGGATGATTTGGCCAGATTTATTTGTGCTTCCAGCAGAGCCTCGCGCAACTTAGGTGCTTCGATATCATAGATGGTTTTATCTATTTGATGTCCAAGTTCTGCCGATTCAAACATGATGGCCTCTTTGCAGGTTTACCCGAGATAGAAATACTCGGGTTATAAATAATAAATGTTAGCTCTGTCGGCAATAAAAGCTAAAACTCCGGGTTGCTTTTTTACGGTGATGCCGAGTTTTTGCTCGCTGAGGCGCGGCCGATCATCGCAGCATAACAGGCCCAATCAAAACCGACTTCTATCCGCGATAATATTTCTTCAATCGGGCAAACCCTTTATAATGCATCGATTATACAAGGACAATAGGGCATGTACCCATTCTATGACTAATTTGAATAACGCGCTTTTAACACGGTTGGATCGACTGAATGCCAACGGCCATGAGCAGCTGCTTTGCGGGGGACTTAAAGGAATTGAAAAAGAAAGCCTGCGTATATCCAAAGACGGAATCATTGCTCAAACACCACATCCTAACGCATTAGGATCTGCATTGACGCATCCGTATATCACCACGGATTATTCCGAAGCCCTGATCGAGTTAATTACCCCGCCGTTTGTCGATATCAAAGATACGCTGGACTATTTGCGTAACATACACCAGTTTGTTTATCAGCATCTTGATAATGAGATTTTGCTGAGTGCAAGCATGCCTTGCGGCATTGATGGAGATGGAAGCATTCCCATTGCTGAATACGGTTCTTCCAATATAGGGCGGATGAAACATGTTTACCGGCATGGTTTATGGCATCGTTACGGCAGGACCATGCAGTCCATTGCCGGTATCCATTTTAATTATTCAGTACCTGAAGCTCTTTGGCCTGCCTTACACAAAGAAAAAAATAGCCAGTTAACTCTGGAACAGTTCAAAGACGATGCTTACTTCGGTTTAATCAGGAATTTCCAGCGTATGGGCTGGTTAATTTTATATTTATTTGGCGCATCGCCAGCCATCTGCAAAAACTTCTTCAACAGCCGTCCGGAATTGATGGCGCAATTTGAGGAATTCGATAACGGCACGCTTTATCATCCCTATGCGACTTCGCTGCGCATGAGCGACATCGGCTACAAGAGTAAAAATCAGGCGAACCTGAAAATCGATTACAACTCCATAGATGGTTATGTTAGTAGCTTGAGTGCCGCTATTAACACGCCTTATCCTGAGTATGAAAAAATCGGCACTCTGGTTGACGGCGAATATCGGCAACTGAACAGCAATATTTTGCAGATCGAAAACGAGTTTTACAGCACCATACGGCCTAAGCAAATTGCCCGGTCCGGCGAAAAGCCGACCTTGGCGCTTAAGCTTCGCGGTGTTCGCTACATAGAAATGCGCTCATTGGATCTGGACTTGTTTAATCCTATCGGTATTGATGAAGATAAGGCTCGTTTTATTGAAGCGCTGCTGCTGACTTGTCTGTTGCAGGATAGTCCGAAAACTTCAGATCAGGAACAACAGATTAACAATGCCAACCAATTGGCGGTTGCCAATTTCGGCAGAAAACCGGGGCTGGAGCTTAATAAAAATAACCAAAAAATTCTGTTAAAGGATTGGGCGACTGAAATCCTTGAGTCCATGAAACCGGTGTGTGAGATTCTTGATCAAGACGATGCTGAAAAGCCCTATACTAGTGCGTTGGAAAAACAACGGTTGGTAGTCGAGAATCCTGATTTAACCGCATCCGCCCGAACTTTGGAGCAGATGACTCAGCTTCGGCAGCCGTATGCCCGTTTCGCATTAAATACCTCTGTTGAACACGGGCAATATTTTAAGCGCAATAAACTGGATGAAGACCATGCCCAACAGTTTAATGAGATGGCCGCAGAATCCCATGACAAACAGCAGGAAATCGAGAGTATGGATCAAATGTCCTTTGACGATTACTTGAAGTGTTATTTTTCACAAAGCTGATCTTTAGATTATGAATACTTTTGACATAGAACAACTGCAAGCCGACCTGGCTAATAAAAATCCGCGCGTCATACTGAAAAAAGCGCTGGAACTGTTCGACAACATTGCCATTTCATTCAGCGGTGCCGAGGACGTGGTGCTGATCGATATGGCGGTGGCCATCAGGAAAGACATACAGGTTTTTTCCCTGGATACCGGGCGTTTGCATCCTGAAACCTATCGTTTTATAGAAAAAGTCAGGAAACATTATCAAATCGATATTGAGTTGCTGACGCCCGACCGGGAGGTATTGGATAACTTCGTCAAAAAGAAAGGCCTGTTCAGCTTCTATGAAGAAGGCCATCAAGAATGTTGCGGCATTCGTAAGGTTGAACCGCTAAAACGCAAACTGGCTCATCTGGATGCGTGGATTACCGGTCAGCGCAAAGATCAAAGCCTGGATACCCGGCAAGATATTCCGGAAGTGCAGATCGATACGGCATTCTCTACCGCCGAGCATCAACTGGTTAAGTTCAATCCTTTGCTCAACTGGAGTTCGGCGCAAGTCTGGGATTATATTGAAGCCTATCAGGTGCCTTACAACGAATTGCACGAAAAAGGCTTTATCAGCATCGGCTGCGAACCCTGCACCCGTGCCGTGCTGCCTAATCAGCATGAAAGGGCAGGTCGCTGGTGGTGGGAATCTGGGGCTAAAAAAGAATGCGGACTGCATGCCGGAAACTTGAAAAAGTAATTACAAAAGACTGGGTTGCCGGTCCTTATATGCTCAGCATGGGCTAATCCTTCTTAGCTAAGGAAAGGGCTATCCGCTATTTTGCCGTAACACGGTTAAAATCAGATTTAATTGAACAAGCCCTGTCCGGATCACTGAGTTAATCCTGGTCACACAGGAACAAATCTTCAATCAGCTTCCTTTCTTCTTGCGTCAGTAATACCGGGGAATATTTTTTCTTGGAACGGTCTTGGTCGGACAGCAGATGTTGCCGACGTTCAACTGCACGTCTTTCATCGCTGCGTCTGCTCATGATGCGGCGATCCGATATTGGCCAAGCCAGATACTGGTTTTTTATATTGTCCACCCATTCTGGCGACCCGAATGGGTAAGGAATCTCTCGTCTGTCATCAATGCGTCGAGTCATTACTGTCCTGCGCGATTTGCGTCGATAATCATAGAGGTTCATGTTCGTTTCCTCCCGGCGAATTGGGATTAGTTGTCCAAGATAATGAGTATAAAATTTAATATTATTAGATCTTTAAAAGATTCAGTCTATAAGCGGTTATACCTATAAACATCAAGAAGACTCTGGCTCAAAAACATGGGTCTGGCTGCATGTCTTTCTAAGTCCATGAGCGAGTTTAACTTGAGGTTGGCACGAAGCAACGTGATAGTAATGATAGACCTGATCCGGCATAAGAACCAGGTAAGCCGCGTCTCATCGTGAAAGCAGCAATGTTGAAAAGCCATAGGCGGAGCTGGGTAATTATTGTCCGTCCTCGAACTCTGTTGGCGATGAGAGCGGCATTTGCTCAGTATTAATAATTCTTTCCTGCGGTATGTCGGTTGCAGCTTTTTCTACCCATGCGGTTGTCTCTGATGTGTTCAAATCGGTAACCCAGTCGCGCCAGATTGAGATCAGTACCGCCATGAGCGTAGGTCCTAAAAACAAGCCCAGTAAATCGAAGTTTTCCAGTCCGCCCAAAATGCCGAGCAAGGTCCAGATGAGGCAGCTTGACTGCGCCGCCGATCAATCGGGAACGGACACAATTATCAGCCAGCAAGATAACGATCACGCCGAACACAAACAGTGAGCTTCCCTCGATCATGCGGTCTTCCGCAACCCGCACCCGAACACAGGCGCACAAAATCAGTTTGGCCGCAAACGGAATCATCGCAAAAACACCGGTTAATGCGTCCAGTATGGCCGGATGGCTCAATCCGGCAAATGCATAGCCCATGCCCAGGAGTAAACCTTCGCCCAGGTCGACCGGCACTAGGCCGTTGACAGTGGCACGCACGTCCCCATAGCATGAATGGCATAACGGACACTGGTTTTGCCAAACAGTTTCCGGTTAGTCGCTGAAGCAATCGCCGCGGCCTCCACATCCTTGCGGCTCAGCAATACAGGGCAGAAAAATGCGCCTGCATTTTCTGCATTCATTACCTCCATGCAACTTAGCAATTGCCGAAGCTCAAATAAAGAAGAACCCGCCTGTGGAAAACCCTGAGTGTGTAGGCCGGGCCACGCGATTGCTTACGCTGCTGATTTTCCAGTTATCTGGCGCCCTTCAAGTAGCGCGGTAATCAGCACATAAAGCAGCAGTAACGCGCTGGCTAATAGCCACGGCTGCCAGTCGAGAATCAGCGATAAGTGTCGGTGCGCAAAATACAAGCCTAAACCTAGTCCGATATAACCGATGATGCGCCTAATGGCGTAATTCACCGGATAATATTTTTTTCCCAACAGATACGAAACGATAGCCATACTGCCGTAACAGACCAGGGTTGCCCACGCCGAACCGACATAACCGAACAGCGGTATCCACCAGACATTGAGAGCGATAGTCAGCGCCGCTCCGGCTAGAGATACCGCGGCGCCCATTAAAGTGCGGTCGGTCAATTTATACCAGATGGACAGGTTGACATAAATACCCAGACACAGATTAGCCAGCAACAGAATCGGCACGACTTCAAGGCCGGCGCGGAACTCGTCGCCGACAAAATATTGAAAGAAATCGATAAATAAGGTTACCAGCAGGAAGATGAAGACGCAGAAAATGACAAAAAACTTGAGCACCACCGCATAAACTTGGCGGGCATCGCTTTTACCCGCGTAAGCGAAGAAAAACGGCTCGGCGGCATAGCGAAAAGCTTGAATGAACAATGACATCAAAATCGATAGTTTGTAACAGGCGCTGTAAATCCCCAACATTTTCATATTGGTCAGGTTATCGTAGGGCAGCAGGTACTTTAGCAGGACGCGGTCGAGCATTTCATTGATAATCCCTGCGAAACCGATGACCACCATCGGCAACGAATAGCGCACCATGCGGCCGAATAATGCCCGGTCAAATCCCCAGGCCAGACCGGATAACTGCGGTGCCAGCAACAAAAACTTAAAGCCGCTGGCTATTAAATTGGCGATAAAAATATAACCTACGCCGACAGCAGGGTTGTAGATCGGCGCTATCCACGATCCGGGGTTTTCTGCGTAGGCTTTGGGGCAATAGACAATGAAAAACAAGCTGAGCAGCACGGTTACCAGTATCTCGGTTATCTTGATGCCGGCGAACCGGAGCGCCTTGTTTTCCGCCCGTAGCCGGGCAAACGGAATGGCGGCAATAGCATCCAGAATTAAGATCATGCTAAACCACAACACATATTCAGGATGATTGGCGTAGTTTAGCGCTGTCGAAAGCTGTCTGTTAATCACCATTATCAATGCAAAAAAGCCCAGATTGACCAGCACTACGAACATGAGCGCTGTGGAGTAAGCAATGTCGCGCCCCGGTTGTTCCTTGTCGCGAAACCGGAAATAGCCGGTTTCGAATCCGAACAGCAGCAGCACGGAAAAGAATCCGGCATAGGCATAAAATTCCGAAACTACGCCGTATTCCGCCGCTGTGAAGTAATAAGTGTATAGCGGTACCAGCAGATAGTTGAGGAAACGGCCGAAAATACTGCTGAGGCCGTAGACTGCAGTCTGAGATGCAAGTTTTTTTATAATACTCATGGGCAAAATAATTTATGTACCGGGTAAGGAGCGCGTTTATGCCCGTGCATCAAGCCGATTGATGTTGAGTTGTAATGGCGACTGAATTTCCTGCAACAGCTTCGTTACATTGGTTTAGTCTATATTCCGTGTATAAAACCACATTTGATAAATACTGAGCAGGATTTGCATTCCCATCGAAAGCCCCATTAATGCACCGCTGGCCACAACAATATAGGCGAACGAAGGAATGGATTTGGTAATAAACCAGGACAGGACATCCAATAGCATCGCCACAAAAGGAATGGCAACAGCCACTCTTTTGACAACGACATTGATGTCGCAAAGTAGAAAAATCTTGCCGATAAAAAATAAAATAAACGCAATGCCGAATAAATGGATATGAGACACCCTGATTAAGCGCGGATAAGATACGCCGCCGCTATGAGCTACTTCAGATACGCCGGTATAATTGGTTAAATCGGGTAGGGAAGGATTGATAGCCGGTGTATGGCACTTAATGCAATCGCGGTTTAATATAAAGGCAATTTTTTGGTCATAATCCGGTTCATCGGCACCGTCTTGTATCCATTTTAAAATGACTTCCTTATCGTTTTTATAGGTCAAATTAGGTTCCATGATGCCCACAATAGCAGAGCCTAAACGAGTCTGATCGTTTGAACCATGATAATTGATGATGACATCGTCAATAGACAAGCCTGCGACGCCGTCATGACCCTGATGAGTGTAATATAGGTTGCTCAAGGCAACGAGATAGCCGAGTCCTATGGTTAACAAGAATACGGTGTTTAAAATTCGTTCACTGACGGATATATCGCGAAAGCGGGTATAAGATTCGGACATGATGGTTTAGAGCTATGAACAGTATGGTAAGAGTTGATTTCAGGATAAATAACGTCCGATAATTGCACTAATTGTAGCGTTGTAATTATTTGATGTAAAAAGTTTAATCATGAGTAAGAGGAATAGATTGCCAAAGCAACAAGCTTCCTTTCAATTACCATTGTTGTTCATGAGTGGGTATAATTGGCTGCACATAATGTTGGTCATTTAGACGGGTTTTAATTCCAGACTTGTACTCTCGGCATCGCTATGCTGCTCCCCATTGCCGAGGACCGGATATGTTGTGAGTATAGACAGATTTAGTGCTCGCCATATTAGCCGTTGTGGAGTCTGGAAATTCCAACTAAATAAAGAGATGTAATTATTTTGATATTAATACTGAAGGCAGAATGCTTGAGTTGCCCCGTTAGCAAAGAATCGGGGATTCTTTTTGAGGCTAATGTCCGGTAATGAAAATGCATAAACAAGCGCTTTCACGGTTATTGCTGCTTTATATTTTGGGCGGATGTGTCGTGGTCGGGATAGCGGTCACCACGCTGGTCAAAAGAGAGGTACAGACTTCCAAATATCAGGCGCGTTACTTATCCGAAATAAGCAAGCAGCTGAGTTCCGAGCTCAAGCCGGGGCATAGTTCGACAATACGTTATCCTGATCACGGCCCTTATGACCAACGCTTGGGCTACACGTTGCTGTCGGACGAGATTGCACGCCTTGAAAAGTCAGGTTATAGCGTTACCACGCAGGCATCTATCTCACCAATGATGACCCGACTGGTCGATGATTATGGCTTGTTCCCGATTTATCAGGAAAAAACCCGAACCGGGCTCCGCATTATTGACCAAGCCGATCAAACTATCTTTAGCACTGTTTACCCCACCTACGGTTATCCCGATTTTAATGCCATCCCGCCGCTGGTGTTGAACACCTTGCTGTTTATAGAAAACCGGGAACTGCTAGACGAAAATCACAGAAATGTTAACCCCGCGGTGGAATGGGACCGTTTGGGCTTTGCCGCCTTGCAAATGATGGCGCGAAAACTGGGGGCAGATATTAACGTCCCTGGCGGCAGCACTTTGGCCACTCAATTGGAAAAGTATCGGCATTCTCCGGATGGCTATACCGAGTCAATGGTCGAAAAGCTTCGTCAAATGGCCAGTGCATCGATACGTGCTTATTTGCTGGGTCCGGATACGCGGGCAATGAGACGGCAAATAGCCCTTACTTATTTAAACTCGATGCCGCTTGCGGCAACGGCAAAACTAGGCGAAGTGCATGGTTTGGGAGATGGGCTATTCGCTTGGTTCGGTGCCGATTTTAAGACCGTTAATCAACTACTCAGTTCGATTGCGAAGGAGGGCGGCAGTGTCGCAACCGGCAAAGGAGTGATCGGATCGAGGGCGGGCAGTTCAATTGAGCGGGTTACTCCGCAACAGGCTTTAGCTTACCGGCAGGTGTTGAGTATCCTGTTGTCGCAAAGACGGCCGTCCTATCTTTTAGGGCCCGGTTATGACGCGCTGCAAAAGCTTACCGACAGTTATTTACGTATTTTGGCGGAACAGGGCGTTATTTCGGCGTCGTTGCGGGATGCCGCCTTGCAGGTTTCTACAGTTCGGCATCCTAAATCGGATCAAGTGCCGGTCAAGTTTATGGCCGAACAAAAAACCCAGAACGTGTTGCGCACCCGTCTTGCCCGGACGCTGGGCGTAAAATCCAACTATGAGCTGGATCGCCTGGATTTAACCGTTAAAACCACGCTTGATTACCGTACCCAGCAGGCAGTCACTCACGCATTGCGCGAACTGAGCAATCCGGACAAAGCCCGCGCCGCTGGCATACTAGGTTTCAGGATGCTCAACGAGGATATTGATCTTGCGCCGATAGTTTATAGCTTGATGCTGTTCGAGCGTGGCGAAAAGGGCAATCTGCTGCGGATACAGACCGATAATTATGAACAGCCGCTCGATATTAACGAAGGCATACGGCTTGATCTGGGCTCAACCGCCAAGCTGCGCACGATGGTGCATTACCTGGAACTTGTAACCGAGATTTACCAGCAATATAAAAACTTGACGGTGCAGGAGCTGAACCGGATTGAATTGCACCCGCGTGATTATTTGTCGGCATGGGTTATCGATCAGTTACGTGCAAACCGGCAAATAAATCTGGAGAGTTTGCTTAATCAGGCGCTGGACCGGCGTTATTCGGCCAGCCCTTACGAAGGATTTTATACGGGGGGAGGCGTGCATACTTTCAGCAACTTCACCCCGGATGAAAACTCCAAAATCATGTCGGTGCGGGATGCGTTGCGCGATTCGGTGAATCTGGTGTTCATTCGTTTAATGCGCGAACTGGTTTACCATCATCTTTACAAACCGGAAGGCATCGCAAGATGGCTGGAAATTCCTGATGACCCGAGGCGCATGGAATATCTGAGACGTTTTGCCGACAAGGAAGGCCTGGTTTATTTAAGACGCTTCTACGACAAGTATCACGGTAAGCCGACCGATGAAATCATGGAGTTACTTACGCAAAGGGTTTACGCCAAGCCGTCACGTTTGACCATGCTTTATCAGGCAGTCTACCCGGACGCAGACACTCATGCGTTGAGCACTTATCTGAATGCCCACTTGTCGGCCACTGTCTTGGATACCGAGGACATTGAGCAGCTTCACCAGAAATATTCACCTGCAAATTTCGATCTGCAGGATCAGGGCTATATCACCAAAGTTCATCCCCTAGAATTATGGCTGGTCAGTTATCTGGTTCAGCATCCTAATGCTACACGGGCTGAAGTGATCGACGCCAGTACCGAGCAGCGGCAGAATGTCTACCGGTGGTTGTTTAAAAGCAGCAGAAAGAATGCCCAACAGCGGCGCATTATGACTTTGCTGGAGGATGAGGCGTTTAAGCAAATTCATACCGCATGGGATCGATTGGGTTATCCGTTCGGATCGTTAACGCCTTCTTATGCGACCTCTATCGGCGCGTCGGGCGACCGTCCTGCGGCATTAGCCGAACTAATGGGTATATTACGCAATGACGGCTTACGATTGCCGATAGTCCGGTTTGACAGCTTGCACTACGCCAAAGCAACGCCTTATGAAACAGTGCTGGACAAATTGCCTGAGCAAGGCCAGCAGGTGCTTGCTCCCGAAGTGGCTAAAGCGGCGCGCGGTGCATTGATCGGGGTAGTCGAGGCGGGCACGGCAGGGCGCCTTCGAGGCATATATAAAAGCGCCGACGGCAAGCCGTTGTCAGTGGGGGGGAAAACCGGAACCGGAGATCATCGTCGGGAAATATGGGGCGCTGGAGGGCGGTTGATTGATTCGGTATTCATTAGCCGGGCTGCGGTCTTTACGTTTTTTCTGGGAGATCGGTTTTTCGGTGTCATTACCGCTTATGTGGCAGGACCGGATGCCGAGCGTTATCACTTCACCAGTTCATTGCCGGTGCAAATAATCAAGTTTCTGGAGCCTACTTTGGCACCGTTGGTGAATAAAACGCCGGAAGGTAAGGCTTCAGGTATTTTTGCAAATCTGCAAACTGTAAAGCGACAGGCAGGGAATGATGATCCGACTGTCGTATCATCGCCTTAGTGCATAAATATCCACAAGGAAGGCATCTGAGATAAGATAAATTCTATCGGGTTAAGTCAAATTAGCTATAACAATGATGGCGGTACGGTTAAACCCAACAATCAGAACAGGAATCGATCCATACGACCGGCAATGGTGGTTAAATGCTTTTCCACCTCTTCAGAGCGCTTGTCGATTTGCTCGATGCGCTTATCTATCATCTCAAAACCCGGGATCATCAACTCGCGTTGATGTGGGGCTCCTCTTCAACACGAGAACAATGCGCTCACGAATATCTAGAGCAATTAGTTGTTACTCAAGGTCAAGCCTATTGTTAGATTATCAGCGCAAGTAATTACCAAGTTCCCCGGCCACGTCCTTATTCAGAAGATCTGCGGCAGAGTGTGGTGAATGCCGTTGAAAGCGGACACGGTTTGAGCTTTCGATTTCCGCCATTGATAAGTTTATTCGCCAACGAATGGGCCACCGCTATAAAAAACCGTTTTCGCTAGTGAACAGAAGCGCGAGGATGTTGCCGCCGTGCGTGAGCGATGGCAAATCTGGCAAAACCACTGTGATGTCTCCAACCTGGTTTTTCTGGATGAAACCGGGTTGTCTACCGACATGATCGGCTGTTATGGTTGTGTTTTAAGCCCCGTTGCATACCAGTAAGTGTTGGGCGAGATATCATCTTCCAACAACACTTTATACTCTTTACTTTCCAAAATTCGGTTTGTCGTGGAACAAAAGTATTGTAGGAGCGGCTAATTTTGATGCGCTATAAGTATTAACCAGCGCATTAAAAAACTGCCCCCGGTTTGCCAAGGGCGATTTAGTTAGGGTTTGCCACGTGGGCGCGAACAGCGAGCGTCCATATGGCTAATCAACATTTGTTGGGATGCCAAAATTCGACAACCCAACCCACATAGCTAGGGACTCATGGTACAAACACTGCTGTTTGATTTTGTAACGGTAACAGCTTTATTAGCAGAAACCGCGTAACTTTGTGAGCAGGTATCGCCTCCACTAAGCGTTACCGCAACGGTATAGGTCCCTGCTATCAAGCCCGAGCAAGAGCCGCCGTTACAAGTACTGGATGTAACAGACCCACTACCATTGGCTGCTGCCACAGTAATTGAGTAGGTTGGGATCACGGTGCAAGACTGGTTAGTGTAAGTGCCAGACAAAACGCCATTATTACAATAACGGGTTTCACTACTGCAAGTGCTTGGTGAAAGCACGCTGGATGCCAGATATGCAGACACGGATCCGCCACTCGTAACACTTGTTGACCAAGGGGTTGTACAGACAGGGCCAGTACACGTTGGGAACGCTATGATCGCCGTGGTTGCAGTTGGTGATGCCACAGCCACGCTGGCTGTTACAGTTGTCGGCGAGCCGCTGCACGTGCCTGTTGCGGTCAATGAGCCGGTCCATGCGTTGTTTACCGTGCATGTCATACCCACACAAGTTGCGCCTGTTCCGCTGACACTAACGCCCGAAACGGATCCTGTACCGGTTGTTGTGGTCGATATAGTTATATCGCGAGTAGATTGGGCGGCGCAAGCGCCATAATTGCCGCTGCCACTCAAGATACCGTTCGTGCAAGTACGGGTATGGGAAGAGCAGGTATATCCAAAGGGTACAGATGCAGTGTCATACGCAGTTACACTGTTTCCATTCGTAACTGCATCTCCCCAGGGAGCCGTACAGTTAGCCGTTGCCGCAATACTGCAAGTTTCATTGGTGTAACTGCCGGACAAAGTACCCGTCGTACAGGTGCGGGTTTCAGCATCATGGCAAGTATTAGGCGAAACAGCAACATTGCCGAAAGGCTCGGCTTCGCTCAGATAAGCGGTTACACTGCTTCCGTTGGTGATAGTAGCTCCCCACGGCGCAGTACAATCATTGGATGGAGTGGCGGATGCCGCAAAATTTGGCGTCCAAGTGCAGGTGCTCGCGTCCGTTTTTGTACATGACGCGAATACCGCAGGGCTAAGAGTCGGATATTGATTGCTGCCGCCTTTAATATCTATGCTCGTAGTTCCGGATGGTACGGCGCACGCATAAGCAGTGGCATCGGCTCCAGAGCTGTTATTGTTAAGGTAACAGTTTCCCAGATCCGGAATGATCAATTTTAAGTTGGTTCTGCTTCCTGTTACATTTCCGGTAAGTGTTTTAGCTGTTCCGGCAGCACCGGCATAGCTTGTTTCCGCTAAAACTGTGTTATCTACACCTTCATTTAGTGTTTTAAAAATTTCTCTGGGCGCCAGCTGTAAAGGGGAATAACCCGTATAAGGAGTGGCGGCTTTCAGGTTGCATATTTGGTTGGCAGTAGCGCCAGTGCCTCTTGAGACAACCAAAAAATTATGGTTGGTATAGGAATGGTTAATACCTTCTGATTTTTGATCGTTAATCGAGCCATTGCGTTTTATTCTTCGTCCGGAATAAAAGCGTTTAGTCACGGAGTACAGATAAGCTTCATTTAGGACCGCGCCGCCGCTGGCCGCCAACAAGGGGCTGCTTGCCGGATCCACGGTATCCTCAAGAAAACAGACCTGCTCCCTGTCGCCGCCTTGGTCATCGACGCCCAGTAACCCCACATCGCCGTACTCGCCGCCAGGGCCGACTTTCTTGGCGAGAATCTGAGCATCGGTGACGCCGTATGTGCAGCCATTGACATTGGGGTCGGTTGCATCGCAATTTCCCGCATAAACACATTCATAAGGCATGGTTCGGTATTGGCTGGTGCCTGATGTATGAATATTCGTCACCGGCCCGTTATAGCAAGCACTAACCGAGCTTGACGTCCAGGCAACCCTAATGTTGGTGAAACCGTTTGAGCTTGTTGAATGGACGGTGCCTTTAATGCGGTGAACCACGCCGCCAAAGTGGTTCTGGACATGTGTGCATTTATTATCGTCGCCGCAGAGAAAAACCGCAATGACGCCCTCTTCTATAGAGCTTAATGTGCTATGGGTAGCGGTGTAATAATGCGACTCGGGAGCCACCTGGTATATTGTTATCGTTTGACCGCCCGCACCGGGAGTAGTTACCTGTACCCTATCATCGACGCCAGCGCTGCCGGTTGTTGCAGGAACAAGGTCGATTATTTCCATGCCTGTTCCAATTACATTTTCGGATGCCGCGTCTTCTGAAGCATTTTGCCTGGGGCTTGCCACCGACGAAGTGCCACCGCTGCCATTTGACGCTGCATACATCGATGCTTTTGCTGGATCATTCCAGGCAAGTTCGGTTACGACATTGACTATCTCGTCTGTATCGGTAGAGTCTCCATCGCCGTTTCCGTCCCAGCCTACTTGCACAGATATGTTTTTTCTATCGGGAGCGCCTGCTGCAAACGGTGTGACATCGGTAATCGTCCAGGTTCTGGTGAAACTGGCATTGATGCCTACCGGGCTATCGGTACCTGAAGCAAGGGCGGTATAACCCGTAGAGGTCACGTTGTTTCTCAACGACTCCAGCTTTTGTTCTGCAAGCACCAAAGCCTCTGAGCGCGTCTTGCTCTCCCCGCTGCTGGAAATAAATGTACCTTGTAAAGAAGCGACCGCAAGCAAGCCTACGGCAACTACAAAGGTGGTGATTAACACCTCAATCAGGCCAATGCCTTTTTGGGGATTTATTATTGAATGATTCATAGCCAAAGCCTTCTATATAAGCAAAAATTATGGAGATTACCAATCACGCCATGAACCTCCAATCACGGTAGTTAAGCCGATCATTGGATTGATTGTGCCTGACTCAATACTTTGCCAGAAAACCAGACTTATGGTGCCGGTACCACTAACAATAGGAGCGGTTGCTGGCAATTCTGTAGCCAGGTTGGTTCCTTCTACAACATTAGTACCTATAACCTGGGGTGTGCCATTTATCGTGTATTTGCCTGTGACGTACAGTACACCGTATATGGTAGCGCCACCACCAATGGTAAAATCGCCATTAATTATCACTATGGCTGGTGCAGTAATACTGCCGATAGCGCCACCGTTCATTGATTGATTCCCTTCAACCCAAATAAGCCCTGATTTGACCGGGGTAGTAATGGCATCGCTGATAGAGGTATAGGATTGGCCGGCAGCGGCAGCCATGGCTTTCAGTTGCTCACGCGAATCGACATTAAAGAAATTTTTAAAAAAATCCAAACTGATCAAAGTGCCTAAAGAAGGGTCTTTATCAATAATATCCAGGCCATTGCCTAGATTTCTGTTTGAAACCAGTTGGGTGTTATTGTCACCGTCTGTATCCAATAATTGGGCCTGGGTTAGTGTTCCCGCCGCAGGATTTTTAATATACGTTTCCATCGCCGATGAACTGCCGATAGAAACATCATCACCCGACCATATAGTGGTATTGGTGTACCGGTTAATAATTTTGGCGTTTCCTGTTAGTGCAACATTGCCCTGAGCAACCAGAGGCTGTTTAGGGCCGTCATTTTTCAGTAAATTTAAAGTGCCAACGCATTGGCTGATGGTTCGGCTCGCTAAACCGTCATCACTCAAGCCCGTGGCTGTGATCAGCCCTTTTTTCATGCTTGGAGCCGTTCCAGTCGGTATGCACCGGGTGCCCACAGCATTGTTAAAGGTCAGCGTTGCGGTAGTTGTTTGATTGCTGTCGGCTGATGTCAGGTTAGGCACTGCAACACGATCAACAATACAGTCATGGCCATTGGCGGTATCGGGAGTACAGCCAGCGATAGCGGTTCCATTTGCATTAATGACTTGATCGAATCCGCCGTTATCAAAATAAGAAACTCCGTAATCCATCGCATAATTAGCAGCCGCAACTGCCTGAGCCGTTCTGTAGTTATCAGCGGCGGTTTGGGTTTCAACCAAAACCGTTTTTGAGGTTGTCAGTGTCACCAAAGTTATACCGAGCAATATCATTACGGCGGTGAACAAGGTGGCCGCGCCACGCTGGCTGTTTAAATCCGGCTGTATTATTGTTTTCATCATCGAGCCACTTAAAGTTGAATAACTACTGGATAAAAATACGATCGTTTCTTACTTTTACGGTGCCGTTGAGTGTCTTTGTGACGGTTGAGTCATTAACTAGTTGCCCAGACAAAACAATATCAATCTGACGGGATTCAACAGCCTTATTTCCTGTAGCTAGGTTTGCCGCCGCAACTGCCGCACACGGTGTGTTATAGGAAAGGGCGGTTGTAACATTCAAGCATTGATAGGTCGTAGTAAATGTTAATGCGGTAATGTTGACACTCTCTTCGACAGTAAGAGTGCTCCACGTATTATCTGCATTTGCACAATCCGCCGTTGTTGATCCTGTAAGCCGCATCCTGATAGCTCCTTCAGTAAGCTGAAAGCCATAATGTTCATCGGAATCAACTAGTCTGTTGGAGTCATGATTTACACCGCCAGTTGCTCCACTACCCCCATCATAAGTGTATAAAATACATCCTGCGGTTGGGGTTTGTATGTTGGCAGTACCTGTTGTAAACGGATTGGTCGAACTGTCGGAGCCATCAACCGCCCCTCCCCAATAACCTGCTCTTCTAATATCATTGACCATCAATAACATTACTGACTCAAGGTCATAATTCAGTCTTGCAGAGTTAATAGTATCCGTACTGCCTTTAATGGTGCTGACATAGATGGTTATGGCGGCTGCTACAATAACTAAGCCAATCAAAAGGGCAATCATGATTTCTATAAGTGTATAGCCTTTTTGTTTTTTCATTGTTTTGTCTCAAAAAGTTAACAGGCGGGGTAGCTAGAGATACCGGTTTTTCCGGAAACTGTAGGCGTACAGACTCTGACTCGTCCGACAGCGCTGAAAACGACTCTTGCAGCATATTTGCTCGTACTGAAAGTGACGCCATTGCCGCCGATAGTGCCCCGTCTAAAAATAAAAGTGCCGTTATTAACACCATCACTGGGGGTATCCATATTGACAATAGAGCTAAAATTATTTCCTGATATTGTCTTGACTGCGCATGAGTCAACTGTTGTGCATGTACAGTTGGCTCCGACATTTAAACCATAGCACCATCCGCCTGCATTTCCGGGTGACCTTGAAACGTGAATGTCTTGGCTGCGTTTTATTGCTTCGGTACGCGCAAATTGCATGTCGGATTTTAATCCTTCAACAACCTCTTTCAGGCGATTACGCTCAAGCATATCTTGATAAGAAGGTATGGCTATTCCCGCGAGAATACCCATTATGGCAACGACTATTATTAGCTCTAGCAAAGTAAAACCGGCGTTTTTATGTTTATTCATGTTTTTCTACCTTCTAGTGCCCTTTACACTCTTTAGGGTGTGCGGGTATTTGTATTGTTAGATTATAGATTAGTATGTTTTAAGATTTGTTAGCTGGTCTACGTTTTGCTTATTTAATTTAAGCATTTTTCGAGTCATCTTGGATAATTACTATTTATGCTATATTTGCTTCAATAAAATAACTTTAACCAAGGCGAAACAATGTACACATTTAAAAGATTTTCCGGTTTTACTTTAATAGAATTAATGATTGTAGTGGCTATTATCGGAATTTTGGCTGGGATTGCTTATCCTGCTTATACGGATTATGTACTACGAGCCAAACGCGCGGACGGCAAAGCGGGCTTATTAGACTTGCAGTTGGCACAAGAGAAATATCGGGCAAATTGCCCCCAGTATGCCGATGGTATTCATGCCACGGCACGCACTTGCGCTTCGGGAGGTACGCATAATCTGGTTTCCGGCACTTCTTCGCCGAACGGGAAATATACGCTGGCGATAACCGCCGGTACGGCAACAACTTACACGCTTACTGCCGCGCCGAATTTTACCGATGCTAAATGCAATGTTTTTGGCATCAATCAAGCGGGAACAAAAACCGTGACGGGTACCGATACGGCTGCAAATTGCTGGGGTAAATAGTCTCACAGTTCCTTAAATATAAAGCTTATAGCCATTAAGTTACGAGACAATGGTTGGCAGCATTTGTCTAGGTTTAAGTTTTTACCGCTGACAATTACCGCAAAATACCGATGAGCGATTAGCTATTCTGATTTCTGTTAACGATTGATTGCAGTCGAAACACGGCAATCCCGCCCGGCCATAAACTCTAAGCTGTTGCTGAAAGTAGCCGGGCTTTCCGGCTTCATTAACAAAATCTCTCAGCGTTGTGCCCCCTTGCTGGATGGCTTGTTGCAAAACCACACGGATACATTCAGCCAGTTTTTGGTATCGCTTCAAAGAAATTTTACCCGCTTGGCGCGTAGGCTGTATGCCTGCCATAAACAAGGCTTCATTGGCATAAATGTTCCCAACCCCTACAACAATATGACTGTCCATAATGAATGACTTTACCGGTATTTTGCGGTTTCTGGACAGCGAGTAGAGTAGCTCGCCGTTGAAACCGGACAACAGCGGCTCCGGGCCTAAATTTTTGAGTAATTGATGTTCGGCAGCGGGTTCGGTTGTCCACATCACCGCGCCAAACCGGCGTGGATCATTAAAACGCAGTACCGTTTCATTAGTAAAAATAAAATCAATATGGTCGTGTTTACCGACGGTTTGACCTGGAGACATAATCCGCAAATTGCCAGACATGCCCAAATGCAAGAGCACTGTGCCGGAAGCCGTGGAAAACAGCAGGTACTTCGCTCTTCTGGTGACTGATTGAATACTGAGCCCTGTCAAAACTTGATTCAGTATTTCAGGCACAGGCCAACGCAGTTGTGGTTGACGAATGATGACCTGTTTAACAATTTGTCCTTCAATATACGGCGCAATGCCTCGGCAGGTAGTTTCAACTTCGGGTAGTTCTGGCATAAGGGGCTTTTTAATCAGGACTGCGGTTGGATTTGTGTAGTGAAGTTTATCATGAAGGTTTTAGGAGGTCTCATCAGCCTTCCAAGCGTCAAAGATATATCGATTGAGATCACATTTTTATAAAATATTTTAAATAGGCGATGTAAGTAATTGTTTTTCATGTGCCGATGTCTTTAAATAAGCTTTGTAAGTTATTAAAGTGTATTATAATTAGTCTGCATTTAGCTGAAAGTTAGTTTTTCATGCTTTTTTAAAAATATCCGCTTAGTTCGCTATATAGCTGAAGCGCCACTAAGTTTTTTCACAATATTCATTTTTTACAAGAACGATATGAGCAGTATTTGGGTGATTGGCAATCATGTGAAGGTTCAGGGTATGTCTAATAATTTTAAGATACTTTCTTATAACTTTATTTTTGGCGGCAGTGTTGAAATGATTTTGGAGTCGGCTGAAGGCTATAGATTCTTTCTAAAACGTAGGAAATCGCAAATCTCCAATATTAAAGATGAGTACGATTTTGACGCCGGATCTAACGGTAGGAATTACAGTTATTAGTGCTTTTGGAGGGATTTTATTGAACTGTACAAGCAAGTAATTAGTAACAGATAAAAAATCCTGCAAAATTTTTCAATTGAGTCTGGCTCCGTAATTCTCTATCTTTCATCGAATTTTAATCAAACCACCAGGTTTCCTTTCATCTTGACACTGTAATCTATACGCAATCGTAGCGATTTGTACATAACACTGGTCGCGATGGCTTTAACCATGAACGATTTACCGTTCATCATTAAATACAGTCAGAATACGGTTTAGGCAATATCGGATGAATTTATAGTAATAATCTTGATTAAGGAAAGAAATATGAAAAAAGTAATAAAGCTATCAACTATTGCCCTGATTCTAAGCCTGGTTACGGCTTGCGCTTCTACTTCAGATGTGGAAAATTTACAGTCGCAAGTTGATGGCTTGGGCTCTTCTGTTAAGCAAGCATCGGCAGATGCAGCCAACGCAAAAACTACAGCAGATGATGCTGCTGCAAAGGCCGAAGCCGCAGAAGCCGCAGCCAATCGGGCTGCTCAATTATCTCAAGACGCCAATAGCAAATTGGATAATAAATTCAAAAGATCAATGATGAAATAAATCATTGTGACTTTAGGGCAAGTAAATAGCTTGGCGGGAGAAACTGTCAGGCTATTTTTAGCTTATTTACCGAGCTGTAAGGGGGCGTAAATACACGACAGTGCGAATCCTCTCCATCTAAAATGCCATGACGTAGCCAATGGCTCTCAATTTACGCATCTGCGTCTGATAAAGGTAGGAAACGCGGGTGTCCTAATAAATCAGAAGCCATGGATAAACGACGATAATTGTCATGAATAGCGCGCTCTGTAATTGGGGGCATTTCGTTTTCATCCAAAGAACAGTTTTTTCTGAGTCCATATAGGAACCTGTGGCATCAACAGCTTTTATCTGAAATGTTTTTAAACTCATGTGATTGCCTGTAGCACCTGAGTGTTAATGACATCGCTCGCCCGTGCTTGAAATTCATGCATAAATCTCTCACCCAGATGGCATGATCGAGCACTCAACCGACAAATATAGAAGTTCTAGCCGCCCGGAGCGACTTACCCAAAGCCAGGAAGAGACTTTGACGCGCTGTATTCGACTATAATACAACCATTCGATCCCGCAACACGCGATCGGCTATATTCACGCTCTTGCAGAATTGTCGTAAAACAACCGGAATTATCTAGTAAGCGCGTTTATAATCCAGGGCGGGAATTGTTTTTCCCAACTCAAAACCTTATGAAAAGTACGTAGGAGCAGCCGCACGATGACTGTCGAACTCTTGATTAACCTTGCGGTGCAGGTCCTTGGAACCGGGGCCGCATTCTTTCTAGCCTATCGGTCCTTCCAGAAACGCCGGATTCAATTAGGCGCTGAGCCGACGCTTCCCCAATATTTTATTCGCAGAAGCACCTACTGGATAGGAACCGTATCGTATTGCACATTTATGGCAGCACTTTACTGGATACTGACTTGGCAGTGGTTGCCCTTGGAACCGCTTGTCACGCACGTTGTAAGGAACCTCCGCTCTGGAGAATTGGTAAATCTTTTAAATGGCTTGGACGGAAATACGATCATACCTTTGATTGCCGCCGGGCTATTTCTTTTTGCCATTGCCTGGGAAAGCGAGTTTAACCCCTTACTGATATTGCGGGACAGCATCCATGACGCTTTTGCGATTCCGACCAAGGCGGTAGAGGTCTATAACGCATTAGTTACATCGAGATTATCGGCGGTCGACGATAATCTAAAAACACAAATCAACAACCGCCTGCTGGTGCCGAGCATCGATCCCGGTGATTTCGAAAAATCCAGCACCACGGTTGAGTATAAATGGGCTCATAATTGCCTTCTTTTTGACCAGATACAAAATTACGCCAACCAATCGTCCTTTCGGCGTTTCTTTAACGAACCGTCCCTGAAGTGGGGGGAAATCTGTATCTCCTACAATGCGATGTCAGAAAAAGTTGCCGTCTGGAAAGAAGCTGAACCGCACTACACCAAGACGGTAAAATTGATAAAAGAACTGGACCATCTCACCGGTCTGCTCTGTCGCTTACTGGCTTCTCTGGTCGTGTTCGGGAGTGCAAGCGAGCATGAAATATGGTCAACCGTGAAGCGGCTCGGCGGTAATATCAATGAAGCCCGCCTGAAACACACCTACAAATATATTCTGGTTTTTACGGCCGCTACCGCCATTGGGGTCATGTTGGGACGGGAAATTTCGGTTTCGCTGCACAATGCTTTCTTATTTCCCGATAAACCGCTAGCGCACTTTGATTACGCTACGCTTCGGTGGACCGCCTATGCCATTTCGATTTATGTCCTTCCGATAGCGCTGGTCTTTATTTCAAGAACGCTCACCTTCAGGCGCCAACAGGAGCAATCCGAACGATACTATGGATTCTATTTGGCAATGATGATAATGGGTTTCATCGTTAGCACCACCGCATCAGCGCTTATTCTCGAATTAACTTATTATAAAGATAACTTCAATTTTCTGGAAAGTTTCATGCAACATATGCGCTGGGGAATCTTGCCGGCGCTCGTGTGCGGTTTTGTGGCATATCGTATGGACACGCCAGTAAGCGAATCGGAAGATCTAGGTAAGCTCATTATGGCCGCTACGCTACGTTTTCTTGGCTGGGGATCGGTCGCCGTCATTATTATGCTTTACGCTACCGACGATTTGACCATTCAGGAGTCGAATCTGCGATTCACCCTGGTCGGCACGGCTTTCTTTGTGGTCGGGCTCTTGGGAGCGGCTGCTCGTTTCAAAACGGTGAGGCAGGATGCTTAGCTGCCCCCGTGAATAATAAAAAAGGCCTTCGATTGCTCGTAAGGCCTTGATATTATTGGTGGGACGTCAGGGATTCGAACCCTGGACCCATGGATTAAGAGTCCACTGCTCTACCAACTGAGCTAACATCCCAAT